>Ga0207873_1001481_pt1 | contig 22361 bp, 22 predicted proteins | sample BGWIniCompost_FD_187373 | JGI IMG/M metagenome (GOLD analysis project Ga0207873, IMG submission 187373) | Cellulose adapted compost microbial communities from Newby Island Compost Facility, Milpitas, CA, USA - BGW Initial Compost (SPAdes)... ...
CCCGCCATGAACTGTCCGGTCTGTCAGGCGGAGGCGCAGGGCGCCTACTGCGCGGCGTGCGGCGCGCCGCTCGAGGGCGCCACCTGCCGAGGGTGTCAGGCGCCGCTCGTGCCCGGCGCGCGTTACTGCGTGGCGTGCGGCCGGCCGGTCCGCGCCGCCGCGTCGAACCTTCCGTGGTACATCGCGGGCGCGGCGCTCGTCGCGCTCGTGGCCGTTGTACTCGCTGTCGTGCTGCGCTCCGCGCAGCCAGCCCCCGAAGCCGGGCCGGCGATCGCGGCGGCCCCAGCTACCGATGGCTCCAGCATGCCGGCTGCCCCGCCGCTGACCGGCACGCCCCGCGAGCAGGCCGACCGCCTGTTCAACCGCATCATGCAGGCGAGCGCGGCCGGCGACAGCGCTGAGGTCAGCTTCTTCCTGCCCATGGCGCTGGCCGCGTACCGCCAGGCCGGCCCGCTCGACGCCGATGGCCTGTACCACCTGAGCGTGCTGGAGGTTGCTGCCGGTGACCCGGCCGCCGCACGCGCGACCGCCGAGCGCATCCTCGAAGCGGAGCCGGACCACTTGCTCGGCCTCGCAGCAGCCGCGCGCGCCGCACGCGACGCCGGCGAGAACGCCGCGGCACGCCGCTACTACGCACGCCTGCTCGAGGTGTACGACGTGCAACGCCAGCGCGCGCTGCCGGAGTACGGAGACCACGCCGCCATCCTGCCGGTGTACCAGGAAGAGGCGCGCCGCTTCCTCGAGCGCTGAACACTCCACCGCGCGCGCTCGGCGACGTCGTCGGCTGCCTCCGGCGTGCTCGCCACCTCGCGCGCGCCGGCTCAGAGGGCGGCGAGCAGGCGCTCGGGATCCACTGGCTTCGTGAAGAACAGGTCGACGCGGTGGCGTTTGATCTCCTCGCCCACACGCTCGAGCGATGAGCCGGTGATCACGCCCACACGCACCGTCGGGTCCAGCGAGCGCAGGCGGTCCACCAGCTCCCATCCATCGAGACCCGGCAGCCCGAGATCGGTCAGCACCGTGCGGTAACGGCCCGGCTCGAACGCCGCGATCGCTGCCTCGCCGCTGCTGGCCGTCACCACGTGGAACCCGCCCGATCGCAGCGTCGCCGCCATCGCCTCGAGGCTCAGCGGGTTGTCGTCAACCAGCAGGATGCCGGGCTGCGCAGGCGCGCGGTCGGCGGCCGGCGGGGCGAGGGGTAGTCGCAGCAGCACGGTCGTGCCCACCCCGGGCCAGCTCTCCAGCTCCATGCTGCCGCCGTGCCTGCGCAGGATGCCCGCGACCTGCGAGAGGCCGAGGCCGGTGCCGCGCGGACCCTTCGTCGTGAAGAACGGCTCCGGCGCCCGCTTCATCACCTCGCTCGTCATGCCCGTCCCCGTGTCCTGCACGGCCAGCACGACGTGATCGCCCTCCGCCCTGCCGACGAGGCGCAGAATGCCGCCGTCCGGCATCGCGTCGACCGCGTTCAGCATCAGGTTCAGCAACGCCTCGCGCAGCTCGATGGCGTTCGCATGCACCAGCAGCTCCTCGCCGACCGACTCCTCGATCCGCACCGTGCCGCCCGGGCTGCGCAGATCGAGCACCGGCCGCACCAGCTCCACCGCCTCACGGACCAGGCCCGTCAAGGACACCGTCGTCCGCCGCGACGTGTCCGGCCGCCGCTGCGTGAAGCTCTGGATGCGGCGCACGGTCTCCGCGCCATCCCGCGCCGCCATCAGGATGCGCTCCGCGAACACGCGCACGTTTTCCGGGTCGTCCGGCTTCGCGCGGATCAGCTCCGCGAACGCGACGATGGGGTTCAACGCGTTGTTGATGTCGTGCGCGACGCCTGCCGCCACCTCGCCCAGCGCCGCGAGCCAGCGTGTGCGCGAGAGGCTCTGCTGCTTCTCGTCCGAGCCGCCGCGACTGTCCCGTTCCGGCTCCGACACCGCCTTGCCTTGCTGCGACATGATCGCCTGCACATCGGCGAGCAGCCGCAGCAGGTCCAGCGCGCGCTCATCCACCCCCGCCCGCAGGTTCGCCGCGAGCAGCGCGCCCACTCCCACGCCCGCACGCCGCACCGGCACCGCCACCGCGTTGTGCAGCTCGCTCCCACCCGTCAACGCGAGCAGCACCGCATCCGGCGTGTACGGCACGGGTGCGGCGAGCCGGACCGGCGCCTCCTCGGCCAGCGCCCGATGCACCAGCGTGCCCGCGCGCGGGAACCGCCGCCCTCGCGCCGCGTCCGCCGCGTCATCGAGCGCGGCGACTTCCGCGACGAGCAACTCGCGCCCGCCGCGTTCCAGCTCGATGATCGCGAAGACGGCCCCATCCAGCAGGCGCAGCGCTCCCTGGGCAAGGGCTGCCTCGACGGCTTTGACCGGCCGCTGTTCGGCGAGTGCCGCACAGATGCTCGCGATCAGCGCGAGGGGGCCGGACCTGTCAACATCTTCGTCTTGCTGCCAGATGCCGCTCACACGCGCTCCTCCGGGCGCACGGGAAGCACCCACGCAGCTTTGCGTTGCGGTTCGGGATGCACGATTCTGGCGAACGGCCTGCGTCCAGAACCTACGCAGCCGGTGCTCGCTGCGCGAGTCGAACGCGGCCGCGCCCTACGTCACAACCCTGTCGGTAGATCGATGAACTCCCACGGCAGACCGAAACGCTCCTCCAGGTGCGCGGCAAGCGCACGCACGCCCCATACCTCCGTGGCGTAGTGTCCGCCGTAGTACACGTTGATCCCACCCTCCATCGCATCGAAGTAGGTGTGATGCGCCCCCTCACCCGTCACGTACGCGTCCAGACCCGCCGCGATCGCCGAGCCGATCATGCTCCCGCCCTGCCCCGTGATCACCCCCACTCGCCGCAGCCGCTCCGGACCGCCCGGCATCATCTTCACCCGCACGCCAAGCAGCTCGTCCAGCCGCGCCGCCAGCGCCTCCCGGCTCAGCTCCAGCTCGCCCCACACCCCCAGCTCCACTCCCTCGTAATCGCCGAACCGACCCTCGATGCGGATCCCCAGCTCCCGCGCCAGCACCACGTTGTTCCCCACTTCCGGATGAAGGTCCAGCGGGATGTGCGCCGAGTACACCGCAACACCCGCGTCCAGCAGCCGCTTCACCTTTCGGTACCGCCGGCCCGTCAACGGCTGGTGACCATCCCAGAACAAACCGTGATGCACCAGCAGCAGGTCACAGCCCCGCGCCACCGCTTCACGGATCGCCGCCTCGCTCGCGTCCACCGCCGCCGCCACCCGCGTCACCTCCCCGCCGTTCTCCACCTGCAACCCGTTCAGCGCCAGCCGGGAATCCGGCACCTCCCGCACCCTCAGGTATCCATCGAGGTAGCTGACGAGTTCGTCGAGTCGCATCCGCGCAAGTCCTTTTGCCGTAGCCGACTAGCCCACCTGGAGCCGCCCCGGGCTGTGGATAAACACCCGTAGTTTTTCCACCAACCCCCCGGACAACTCCGCAACCGAACCCATAAGTGGTTACAGAACAATGGTTTACGATCTATCCACAGTTTGTGGAAAAGAACGCGCGGCGCACCCCCGGGAAATGCAGGAGTGCGCCGCCTTCGACGGCACCGCAACGCCCCCTCTCCCCGCAGCGGGCGGGGGAGGGGTTGCGATTCCACCTGTCCGCCGGGCCAGCCGGCACGTCCGCGTGCAGCGGAGGATGACCGAGCGGCGGAGCCGCAGCGGGCTCTCCGACCCATCGATCCGGCGCCTGGTCGCCAGGACCGGGCCGTACAGGTCGGGAGGCGCTCGGCCAACCTTGCCACCCGGTGGATGCCGGGCCCCGGCTGGGCCGGGCCCTCCTCCTCGCGTTCCCGCGCTCCCGCTCCGGCCCACCGCACGGGCAGGGAGCAGGGCGCGACGGCTGAGGGCCTTACCGCGCGATCGCGGGCTTGCCCTGCTCGGGCTGCTGGGCGCCGCTCTTCGCCTCGGCGGCCGCAGGCGCCTGGGGCTTCGCCGGCTGCTGCTTCGGGATGGTGACGTCGCCCGTGAAGACGTTGCCGTTGACGCGGCCGCCCTCGTCGAGCTTGATCCGGCGCGCGCGGATCTCGCCCTCGATGACGCAGGTCGCCTGGAGTTCGAGGCGGCTTTCGGCGATGATGGTGCCGCTGACGCGGCCGCCAATGACGGCGTCCTGCGTCATCACGTCACCCTGCACGGCGCCATCCTTGCCGATCACCACGGCCTTGCCGGCGCGGACCGTGCCCTCGACCGTGCCCTCGATGCGGAGCGTCCCCTCGGTCTCGCAGTCGCCGATGACGCGCATCCCGGGCCCGATGATCGAGATGACGCCGTCACGCGGCGGCTGCATGATCTGGTTGTCCTTCGACATCGCCTCGCCACTCGTTTGGAGGTCCTTCGTTCTTCCGAATCGACCCAACATCACGGCTGCCTTATCATGACGAGGGGGTCGATGGCCTCGCCGTTCCGGCGTACCTCGAAATGGAGGTGGGGGGCCGTGGAGCGGCCTGTGGAGCCGCTGAGCGCAATGACCTCGTGCCGCTCGACGCGGTCGCCGGGCGCCACGAACAGCCGGGACGCATGCCCGTACATCGACTCGATCCCGCCTCCGTGGTCGATCAGCACGAACTCGCCGTACACCTCATCGGTGCCCGCAGCCGAAACGACGCCCGCGCCCGCGGCGCGGATGTAGGAGTCCTTCGGCACCGCGATGTCGAGTCCCGGGTGGCCCGATCCGTCCGCAGCCATACGGCGCGTGATGTACCCGGCCTCGCTCAACGGCCAGGCGTCGGGCTGCGTCGGCTCCTGCGGAGCCGCGTCGGGCGGCGATGATTCCTGGCGCAACGGCGGCAGCAGCGGCTCTGGCTGCTTTCCGTCCGCCGTCGCGCCGAGGAGGTTCCGCACGCGCTCGTATTGCGCTTCCGCCTCCGCGAGCGCGCGCGCCAGTTCCGCCACCTGGCTGCGTTCCTCCTCGAGCCGGGCGACCTCACGCTCGAGCGCCGGGACTCGCGCGGCCTGCGCGGCGATGTACCACCAGGAGGCAACCATGATAATGAACAGCACGAGCACCCCGCCGGCCACGCCGAGCAGCAACCGCAAGCGGCGATAGGAGATCTCGAACGTGCGCGTCTCTGCTTCGCCGTGCGGGACGACGATGAACGTCAGCCGGCGCTCATCGGCCATGCGCGCCCTCAGCGATCGACGTCGTCAGGATACCACCTCCGCGGCGGGGCTGCCCACCAGCAGCTCGTAGATCCGCTCGAAATCCTCGGCCCCGTAGAACGGGATCTCGATGTAGCCCTTGTTGCCGCGCGTGCGGTGGATGCGAACTGCGGTCCCCAGCGCGCGCTGGAGCTCCTCCTCGAGCCGGCGCTCCGTGGGATCGCGGCGCCGCTCCTGCGCCTTCGGCGTCCGGGCCGCGCGGGCGCGCTGTACCTGCGCCTCCACCTTCCGCACGCTCCAGCCCTCGCGGACGGCCCGCTCCGCAAGCTCGACCATCTGGCGCTCGCCGCTCGCGCCGAGCAGCGCGCGGGCGTGGCCCGCGCTCAGCTTCCCGTCCTCCACGAGCTGCCGGACCGCTTGGGGCAACTGCAACAGCCGCAATGAGTTAGCGACCGTCGAGCGGTCCCGGCCCATCGCTTCCGCCACCTCCTGCTGCGACAGGCCGAACTCGTCCATCAACTGGCGGTAGCCCTCCGCCTCCTCGAGCGGCGAGAGCGCCTCCCGCTGGAGGTTCTCCACCAGCGCGAGCACCAGCAGCGTCCGGTCGTCCACGTCGCGGACCACGGCCGGGATCTCCCGCATCCCGAGCCGCATGGACGCGCGCCAGCGCCGCTCGCCTGCGACCAGCTCCCACGCGGGCCCGCTCGCGCTGCCCCGCGCCGGCCGGACCACGACCGGCTGGAGCAGGCCGTTCTGCCGGATGGACTCCGCGAGCTCCGCCAGCTCCTCTTCCCGGAACTCGCGGCGAGGCTGGAAGGGGTTGGGGGCGATGTCGGCGATGGGAATGGTCCGGGACTCGCCACCCGGTCCCGAATCCCCGGCCAGGTACTCTCCCAGCAGGGCCCCGAGGCCGCGCCCCAACCGGTCTCGCCGGTTCATGTCAGCAACCGCTCCGGCTCAGCTCTCGGCCACCGCCGGCTCGGACGAGGGCGCGGCTTCGCGCTCCCCCTGCTCCCAGCCCGGGCCTGCCGCGTTCTCGCCCGCAGCCCCCTGTGGCCGCGCGGCCCGCGCCATCAGCTCGCGCGCCAGCGCGAGGTAGCTCTGCGCGCCGAGGGACTGAATGTCGTAGAGCACGATCGGCTTGCCGAAACTCGGCGCTTCCGCCAGCCGTACGTTGCGCGGGATGGCGGTGCGGTAGACGCGGTTGCCGAAGTACTCCTTCGCCTCATCCGCGACCTGCCGCGAGAGGTTGAGCCGCTGGTCGAACATCGTCAGCAGGACACCGTCTATCTGCAAGCGCGGATTGATGTTACGCTGGACCAGGCGGACCGTGTTGAGGAGCTGGGACAGCCCCTCCAGCGCGTAGAACTCGCACTGGATCGGGATCAGCACGGCGTCCGCCGCGGCGAGCGTGTTCAGCGTCAGCAGGCCGAGAGAAGGCGGGCAGTCGACCAGGATGAAGTCGTAGCGGTCGCGCACGGGCTCGAGCGCGCGCCGCAGCACCAGCTCGCGCTCCGGGCGGTTGACCAGCTCGACCTCGGCGCCGACCAGGTCGCGGCTCGAGGGCGCGACGTCGAGGAACGGGAAGTGGAGGCCGCGGATGAGGACGTCGTCGAGCGGGAGTCCCTCGACCATGACGTCGTACATGGACGCCTCCACGTTCGCGCGGTCGACGCCGATCCCACTGGTCGCATTGCCCTGGGGATCCATGTCGATCACGAGCGTGCGGCGCTCGGCGACGGCCAGGCAGGCTCCCAGATTGATGGCGGTTGTGGTCTTGCCAACGCCGCCCTTCTGGTTCGCGATGGCGATTATGCGGGACATGCACTCCAGCTCTGGTCGTCGCTCGACTGGGGAGAGGAAGAATATAACGTTCTCGCGCGCGTACGCAAATTGCCTCCGGGTCGGGCTCTCCGCAGGGCCAGCCGAGGCGCGGTCGAGCGTCCGGGAGGCGGGGTCGCGTGGCCGGCAGCCGGCCGGGATCATCGCCTCCGCGCGCTCCCGGCGGGAGTGCCCCGGAGCTTCGGTCCCGCGGCGTGGTGAGTTGCTCGCAGCGGGCGTGGCCGCCGGTGCCCATCGTGCCCGGACGTCCGTGCGAGCCCGGGCTGCGCTGCTGAGCGGAGCCTGGTTCTGCGCCAGTCGGTTCGGGCGCCTGCGCAGGCCCCAGGCTGCCGCGTGCGGAACTGCTTGGCGCTTGGGTCCCGGCCCGCCGAGCTTGACCTTGCCGGGGCGCGTCCCCGAGATTGCGAGTCCCTCGTATCAGCTACCGTTTTCGGAGAAGGAAGATGAACCCGCGGAACCCGAGACTCCGCGCACTCGCGGCGCTGTTGGTTGCGACGTTCGCCGCGGCGTGCGACAGCGACGATGTCGCCCCGACCGATCCGGTGCCCGAAGCGCTGGCCGGCAGCTGGGAGGCGTCGCCCGACTGCCCGGCGTGCGAATTCAGCGTGACGCTGACCTCGACGGGTCAGGTGATCAGCCTGCTGGAGCCGCCGATCTCCGCCTCCATCGAGATCGACATCGCGACGGGCGGCGGGTTCGTCATGCGCGCCGAGCTGTACGGCCAGAAGTTCACCTCCGCCGGGACGGCGCGGACGGATGGGCCCACGGTCTACATCACGCTCCCCACGGGCGCCGTGGACACGGCCACGTACTCGCTCTCCGGCTCCACCCTCACGCTCGAGTACAAGAACGAGATCCGGAGCATCGATTTCGACGGCCAGCCCGGGGCCGATCCGGGCCGGGTGAAGGCGGTCCTCCGGCGGATGACTCCGTCCCTGAACCGTCAGTAGGGCTCCTCAGCCGGCGGGGTCGGGGCGTCGGGCCCCGGCCCCGCCCGGCCCCGACTCGCTCCCCACGGGGCCCGCATCACCGTCCCGGAGCGCCGCGGCCTTGGTCCGCACCGCACGGCCGCGGCGCTGCCCGGCCCACGCCCCTCGGCCCCGCGCCCCTCGGCCCTGCCCCCACCCGCCTCGCGGTTCCCCATGTTTCACGTGAAACAGGCCTCGGAAGATCTTTGCTTCCACGCATTTATGTGGCATACGCGTTGCACCCCTGGGGTGGGGGAGGCGCTCTCCGGGGCGGGCGGGGCGCGGGCCGCAAGGCCCTTCCCCGCACCGGCCAGGGCCCGGCAGGCAGCGGGACGCGAATCCGCGATCGGGCCGGAGCGCCCGCCGAGTCCACGAGCGGGAGGTGCAGCGATGGCAGTCCAGCGACGGTGGGACCGCGAGGAGCGGCCCGTGACGCGCGCCGAGGCGCCGCTCGGCGAGCTGATCCGCGACCTCGGCCAGGACGGCGCCGAGCTCGTCCGGCAGGAGATCAACCTGGCCAAGCTGGAGATCAAGGAGTCCGTCAGCCGGATCACGAGCGGCGCCATCGGCGCGGGCCTCTGGACAGGCGTCGCGCTCGTCGGCGGCCTCGCGCTCACGGCCTGCCTGATCCTCCTGATCGGGATGGCGCTCGACGGCGCTTACTGGGCCAGCGCCCTGATCGTCGGCGCGGTGTTCGTCCTGGTCGGCGCGCTGATGGCCTGGCGCTCCGTCAAGAAGATCCGCGAAACGGACTTGAGGCCGGACGAGACCATCAACACTTTGAAGGAGGACCGGCGCTGGCTCGGCCGCGAGGCCAGGGAGTTCAGGCAGGAGCTCCGCGCGTAGGAGCCGCGCACACGAAGCAGAGCGGGGCGCCGCGCGCGCCCCGCCACCTCCACCACACCTCGCCGCGCCGGGCCGCTCACACCCGCGACTCCGGAGCCGACATGCGAGAGCCGACCGAAACACGCCGCGCGTTCCGCGTCCACGGCCGCGTCCAGGGCGTCGGTTTCCGCTGGTGGACCTGGCGGAGGGCCAGCGAGCTCGGCCTCCGCGGCGTCGTCCGCAACCTGCCCGACGGGACCGTCGAGGTGCTCGCCGCAGGCCCTGCCGACGCCCTGAACCGCCTCCATGCCCTGCTCCACGACGGCCCGCCCGCGGCCGAGGTCGCGCGGGTCGACGAGGCCGACCCGCCCGCAGACAACCTGCCCGCCACCTTCGAGATCCGGTAGCGCCAAAAAGCAAGCCGCCCGCCCCGGCGGCGCGGGGCGGGCGGGTCCCGATGCAACGGCAACGCTCGCAACGCATTCGCGGGCCGGGATCAGCCCGCATCCGGCGCGGTCACGACCTCACGGCGACGACGCCCGCGCCCGCGGCGCCGCACCCCCACCGCCGGTGACCGCCTGCCGCTTCCGCCGCTCCCGGTTCAGCATCACCTGCTGCGGGATCGTCGCGAAGTTCATCGCCGCGTAGTACAGGTTCAGGCCGGACGCCAGCGAGAAGAAGATGACCACCATGAAGATCGGCATGAACCAGTTCATCATCTTCATCTGGGGGTTCGGCGGCAGGCCCGCCTGGCCGATCTTCTGGAGCAGGAACATGCTCGCGCCGAGCAGCAACGGCAGGATGTAGTACGGGTCCGGCCGCGAGAGGTCCGGCAGCCACAGGAACTCGACGCCCCGGAACTCGATCGTGCCCTGGAAGACGAAGAACAGCGTGATCAGGATGGGGAAGGGGATCAGCAGCGGCAGACAGCCGCCGAACGGGTTGAACCCCTCCTCCTTGTACAGCTTCAGCATCGCCCGCTGGAGCTGCTCCGGGTTGTCCCGGTACTTCTCCTGGATCTCCTTGATGCGCGGCTGGAGCTCCATCGTCTTGAGCTGCGAGCGCATCGCCTTCGCGTTCAGCGGCCAGAGCACCACGCGCATCAGCACGCCGAACAGGATGAGCACCCAGCCGTAGCCGATGCCGAGCACCTCGTGCATCCCGATCAGCGCCCAGCTGACCAGATGGGCCAGCGGCCGGATGATCGGCTGGAGCAGCCGCCAGCCATACGGGTTCACGTCCTCGAGCTCGCGCCCGATCTGGGCCAGGAGCTGGTAGTCCTGAGGGCCGACGTAGAGCTGGTAACTGAATGTCTGATCAGCAGTTACGGGAATCGTGGCCGCCAGGTCCGCCGCGTGCGGCGCCGGCACCGGCTCCGCGATCAGCCCACCGAGCCGGCGACTCGGCTCATCGCCGGCCGCAAGCGCCGCGACCAGGAAGTACTTGTTCTTGAGCGCGACCCAGTAGAACGGCCCCTCCTCGACGCGCCGCTCGTCCACGTCGTCGAGCCGGACGCTCCGGATGCCGCCCGTCGAGCCGTTGACCACGTAGGCGAGGTTGCGCTGGTCCTCGCGGGGGTCGGCTTCGTTGATGGCGAGCGTGGGCCCCAGCTCGAGCAGCACAGAGCGCGGCGGCGAGGCGAAGCCGGAAAGCCGGCCCTCCACTTCCACCAGGTAGCTGGACGGGTTGAACGTGTAGCGCAGCTCGATGGTGCGGCCCGCGTCATCCGTATGCGTGAGGGTCAGCGTCCGCGGCGCGTCCCCCGGCTGGAACCGGATGTCCGCGGCCGGCTCGGCGCGGAACGCGACGCGGGAGAGGTCCAAGTCCTCCACGCCCGGCCAGCTCAACGCGTACGAGACCAGCGCGGCGGCGTCCGTCGGGACGAGCTGGACGGGCCCGTCCCGCGTAAACGATTCGAACTGAAGCAGCTCGGCGGAGACCAGCGCGCCGCCGGCCGTCGAGATCCCGTACCGGTACAGCGGCGACTCGATCACGATGGTGTCCGCCGCGACAGCGGCCGCCGGCGCGGCAGGCTGCGCCGCGGGCGCTGCCGCTGGCTCGAGCGCCGGCGCCTGGCGCGCCGGAGCGGCAGTGTCCACGGCCACCGCGGCCGTGTCACCTGCGCCGGCCGGCTGTGGGGGTACAGGTGGGAACAGCAGGTACGTAACGAAGACAACGGCGATCATCAACACGATCGCCAGCAGAAAACGCGCGCTATCCATTCACAGTTCCAGGCATCGCTCCGTCACAGCGGCGCTCGAGATCCGGCCGCTCCCGGGGAACGGGGGCGCCGGGCCGGGTCAAGGCACGGGATCGTACCCGCGTCCGCCCAGAGGGTGGCACCGGAGGAGGCGCCGCGCAGCGAGCCAGGCACCGCGGCCCGCGCCGTAGCGCCGGATCGCCTCCTCGGCGTACGCGGAGCACGTCGGCGTGAACCGGCACGCTGGCGGCAGGCGCGGCGAGATCCCCGCCCTGTAGAAGCCGATCAGGCCGAGGAGGATTCGCGCGAGCATCGCCTTTCGGTCCAGTCGATGAGTTCACGCTCCAGCGTGGCGAACGTGGCGTCGTACGCCTCCCGCCGCGCCCGCACCAGCACATCCACGGCCAGGCCGGCCTCGTCGAGCCGGGGGAGCACCTGCTGGCGCAGGATCTCCCGCAACCGGCGCTTCAGCCGGTTCCGCTCCACCACGGCGTGCTTGTGCCGCGGGACCACGAGGCCTGCCCGCGGATGCGCAACGGGGGCAGAGGAGTCGAAGACGTCCAGATGCGCCGTCCTGCTCCTCTTCCCCCGCTGAAAAAGCCTGCGGAGCTCGCGGCTCCGCGTGATCCGCCGGGCCCGCGGAAACCGCCGGGACCCCGTGCGACCCCGCGAAGCCGGGCTCACGGACGCACGGCTTACTTGGAGCCGGTCGCGACGGTCAGGCGCTTGCGGCCCTTCTTGCGGCGCCGGCTGAGCGCCGCCCTCCCGCCGGCCGTACTCATGCGCGCGCGGAACCCGTGCTTGTTCTTCCGCTTCCGGTTCCGCGGCCGATATGTGGGCTTGCCCATGCATTGCTCCAGGGTCCGAACCGGTCATTCGCAAAGTCTTGAATAATAGTGACGCCGCGGGCCGGCGGTCAACCCGCATGGGCGGGGACGCAGCCGCCGGCATGGCGTCGTACGCCGCCGGCGGGCTGTTGACTTGTCCACATCCCGATCCTAGCTTCCGCGCGGCGAACCACCACCCTTTCTGCCGGACGCATGACCGCGATGGAGCTTACCGCGGCCGAGGCCTGGTCGCGGATTCTGGAGCGCGCGCGGGCGCAGCTCCCGGAGCAGATCTATCGGAGTTGGCTCGAGCAGACGGAGCCGCTGGCGCTGTCGCAAGACCAGCTCGCCATCGTGACGCACAACGAGTTCGCCGTCCAGTGGATCGAGAAGCAGTACGGCAGCCTGCTGACGCAGGCGGCGGAGCGGCTGTTCGGCCGGCCGTTCACGATCGCGGTCCACCACCAGCCACGAGAGGAAGGCGGCGTCGGGACGGCGAAGCGGCCTGCGGCGAGGGTCGCGCCGCCCGTTGCTCCGCCCGCGGCCACGGCACCGCGTCCGGCGCCCGGCACGGTCCTGGGCACCGCGCTCAACGAGCGCTACACGTTCGAGCGGTTCGTCGTGGGCAGCAACAACCAGCTCGCGGCGGCGGCGTGCCGGGCGGTGGCCGAGACGCCGGCGCGGATGTACAACCCGCTGTTCATCTATGGCGGCGTCGGCCTGGGCAAGACACACCTGATGCACGCGATCGGCCACGCCGTGCTGGCGCGGATGCCGGACCGGCGAGTGGCCTACGTGTCGAGCGAGCGGTTCACGAACGACCTCATCGCGTCCATCCAGGAAGGGCGCATGGCGGAGTTCCGCCGGCGCTACCGCGACATTGACGTGCTGCTCATCGACGACGTGCAGTTCCTCGGCGAGAAGGAGCGCACGCAGGAAGAGTTCTTCCACACGTTCAACGCGCTGTACGAGGCGCAGCGGCAGATCGTCCTCACGAGCGACCGGCCGCCGAAGGAGATCCCGGGACTCGAGGAGCGGCTCGTCTCCCGCTTCGAGTGGGGCCTGGTCACCGACATCAAGCCGCCGGACCTCGAGACGCGCGCGGCCATCCTCCGCAAGAAGGCGGAGGAGGATCAGCTCGTTCTCGCCGACGAGGTGCTCGACTTCATCGCGCGCAACTGCCGCTCAAGCGTGCGCGAGCTCGAGGGCGCGATCATCAAGCTCCTCGCGTACTCTTCGCTGACGCGGCGCGAGATCACCATCGAGCTGGCGCGCGAAGCGCTGGGCGGCGTGCTCGCGCCCGATGCGCCACCCGAGCTGACGCCGGACCTCATCCGCACGCGCGTCGCCCAGGCGTGGGGCGTCCCGGTCGACGCGCTCAGCTCGAAGCGGCGGACCAAGGACCTCACCGTCCCGCGGCAGGTCGCGATGTACCTGATGAGGCAACTGCTCGGCCTCTCGCTCGTCGAGATCGGCCGCCTGTTCGGCGGCCGCGACCACTCGACCGTCATCCACTCGGTCGAGAAGGTCGAGCAGGAGCTCCGCAGGGACGAAGAGTTCCGCGCGCGCGTCGACGCGATCCGCGCGGAGCTCGCGCGTTGACGACAATGGCCGTGGATAACCTGTGGGAATCCGTCGGCTTTTCCACTTGTCCTCCCCGACACTGTGGGCTGCCGGGGAGACCCGTGCGGGAGCCAACAGTGTTTTCCACTCCGGTCCGGCCGGGCTATCCGGCGATGGGACGCGGCGATGGGCACGCGGGCGTGGAGTTGCCCACAGCTCCACAGGCCCTACGATGGTTACGGGAAATCTCTTTCTCATCGTGCTAACGAAGTTCACTGTGGACTCAGGCCGGCAACGGTGCCGGCGCGCGAGGCGGCCATGAGATTCACGATCACCCGGGAAAACCTCCAGCACGGCCTTGCAGCGGTGGGGGCCAGCATCCCGACACGGACGACGCTGCCCGTACTCTCGAACATCCTGGTCGAGGCGGACAGCGAGGGCGTGCGCATGAGCGGGACGGACCTGGACATCGCGGTCAGCCTGCGCGTGCCCGCCGATGTGGAGGAGCAGGGCGCGCTGACGGTGCCGGCCAAGAAGCTCCAGGAGCTCGCGCGCGAGTTGCCGGAGCAGCCAGCCCGCGTCTCGACCAAGGGCGACCGTCTCGAGCTCACGTGCGGCCGCGCGACCTTCCGGCTGAACGGCATGCCGAAGGACGAGTTCCCCACGTTCCCGTCCGTGGACTTCTCGCAGAGCTGGCGCGTGAGCGGCAAGGCGCTGCACCAGCTCATCCAGCACACCGCGTTCGCGGTCTCGACGGAGGAGAGCCGGCCGATCCTGAACGGCATGCTCTGGCAGCTCGGTGAGAGGGAGATGCGCATGGTGGCGACCAACGGCCACCGTCTCGCGCGCATGGCGGTGCCGACCTCCGGGCAGGCGCCATCGTCCACGGACCTGATCGTGCCGCCAAAGGCCATGGCGCAGGTGCAGCGGCTGTTCGGCGAGACGTCGGAGATCGAGGTCGCGCGCAGCGAGAACCACCTCGGGTTCCGGGAAGCGGGCACGCAGGTGTTCACCCGCCTGATCGAGGGGCCGTACCCGAACTACGAGCAGGTCATCCCGCGGGACAACGACAAGGTCGCCGTCGCCGACAAGGTCGCGCTCACCCAGGCGCTGCGCCGCATGGCCGTCGTCGCCAGCGAGCAGACGCACCGCGTGCGCCTGTCGTTCCATGCCGGCTCGGTCCGCTTCACCGTCGAGACGCCGGACCTGGGAGAGGCGCAGGAGGAGCTGGAGATCGACTACACGGGCGAGCCCCTCGAGATCGGGTTCAACGCCGCGTACCTGCTCGAGGTGCTCCGCTACATGCCGACCGACGTGGTGCGCCTCACGTTCAAGGCGCCCGAGCGTGCCGCGACGATCGAGCCCGTTGCGGCGGAGGGTGAAGAGGTCCCGGACTACCTCTGCCTCGTGATGCCGCTCCGTCTGCTCGAGTAAGGGAGTCCGTTCGTGATCGATCCGCTGTACCAGTTGCTGCGCCACCTCACGTCGCCCGTCGTCGCCGTGACGACGAGTGCGGGCGGACGCCGCAACGGCATGATCTCGAACAGCGCGCAGCGCGCTTCGCTGGTCCCGAGCGTGCCGCGGCTCTCACTCTACGTCTCGAAGATCAACCTCACGCACGACCTGATCTACGCGAGCGGCGTGTTCGGGCTGCATCTGCTGCGCAACGACCAGTGGAACCTCATCTGGAGGCTCGGGCTGGAGAGCGGCCGTACGCGCGACAAGCTGGAAGGGCTCGAGCTACGCGTCGGGGAGACGGGCTGCCCGTTGCTCGTGGATGTGCGCGTCGCGTTCGAGTGTCGCGTCGTCAACGCGATGGACGCCGGCGCGGCGACGTTCTTCCTCGGTGATGTGGTGTCCGTCCACGAGGGGCCGCCGGGTCCGATCATGACCAGCGACTACTTCCGCGCCAACATGGACGAGGAGAAGAAGCGGATCTACGAGGCGAAGCTGGACGAGGCCCAGCGGATGCTCGAGCCACTGGCGCGGACGGTCGAGCGGAAGCCCTGGCCGGGTCCCACTGTGGCGCCGTAGCGCGCCCTCACGACACTCCCTCCCACTCCTCCGTCTGGCCCGCGCCGAACTGCTCCTCGAGCAAGGCGCGGGCGCGCCTCAATTCGCCGGCCTCGAGCGCGCCCGGCGCCTCGCTGTGCTCGATGAACTCGACGAAGTGGTCCTGCCGGTCACGCGCGCGGAACAGCCACGCGCGCGCTCCGCTGTCCCGTGCGGCCCGCTGCACTGCCTCCCACGCGGCCGTGTACTCGTCGAGCCGGTCCAGAGGGACCACGCGGCGGGTCGAGAGGAGGCGGCGCTTCCGTTGCGGCATCGACCTCATTCCCTGCGAATAGCCACGGATCCCCGTGGGAGTCAAGGAGAGGAGCCAAGTCGGCGCCTCACTGCGGCTGCTCGATGGGCAGCCGCAGCCGCGCCTCGCAGCCTCGTGTGTCCGTCCGGTTCTCGAGCGTCAGCGAGCCGCCGTGCGCCTCCGCGATCTGGCGGCTCAGCACGAGCCCGATCCCCGTGCCGTTGGGCTTGGTGGTGAAGAACGGCACGAAAAGGTTCGTGGTCTCGGAGAGGCCGGGCCCTTCGTCGCGGACCCAGACCTCGACGTGCGCGTCCGCGCGCGCCCAGCCGACCTGCACGCCCCCGCCCGTCTCGAGCGCCGCGTCCACCGCGTTCCGCACGAGGTTGATCAGGAGCTGCTCCAGTTGCGCCCCGTCGGCCTCGATGACGAGCCGCGGACCCTCCTCGACCTGGACGCCGAGCCGCGTTTCCAGATCCACGACGCGCCGCACCCAGGCGTGCACGTCCAGCGGCTCGAATTCGGGCGGGGGCAGGCGCGCGAGCCGCGCGTACGATGACATGAACCGCGCCAGCGCCTCGGAACGCGCGCTGATCACGGCCAGCCCCTGAGCGATGTCGTCGTCCAGGTCGGGCGGGCGCGGCTCGCGCCGGATGAGGTCCTGGAGACTCCTGGAGATGGACTTGATCGGCGCGAGCGAGTTGTTGATCTCGTGGCCGAGCACCCGGATCAGACGCCGCCACGCCTGGCGCTCCTCCTCGCGCAGCGCGCGCGAGAGGTCCGAGAGGACCAGGAGCTGGTGCGGCAGGCCGCCGAGCCGGAAGGTGCTTCGCCGCAGCTCCCAGCGGCCGCCCGCGCTCCCAGGAAACGTCGCCTCCAGCGTGCGCTGCGCGCCGCCGCGCAGGCAGTCTTCGAGGCCGAGCTCCGCAGCCCGCCGGCCGAGCAGCGCATCGGCCGGCCGGCCCAGCAGCCGCTCGCCCGCGCGGTTGACCAGCGCCAGCGTCTCGCGCTCGTCGAACGCGAAGATCGCGACGTCGATCACCGCCATGACGCGCTGAAGCAGATTCGTGGCCTCGAGCGCGCCGAGGCGCTGCTCGCGCAGCGTCGCGCCCAGCGCGTTCACCTCGATCAGCGCCTGACCCAGCGCCTCGTCGTGGCGGGCGCCACGTGCACGGATCGAGTAGTCGCCCTCGCGCAGCGCGGCGAGCAGGTTGGAGAGCGTCTGGAGCGGACGGACGACGCGCTCACGAGCGGTCCATGCGAATCCCCACCACGCGCCGACGACGATGAGCGTGAGGGTCCACTGCACACGGAGGCTGAAATCGCCGGTCCAGAGCAATGAGAGGCCGAGCGCCGTCCCGGGCAGGCCGGCCAGCAGGGCCAGCGCGAGGACCCGCTGCTCGTGCCTGCGGCGCGGGTACCGTGGCCGCTCGGACGAGCTCATAAGCCGAACTGCTGGAGCCTCCGGTAGAGCGCGCTGCGGCTCAACCCGAGCGCTTGCGCCGCGCGGCTGACGTTGCCGTCATAACGCTCGAGCGCGAGCCGGATCAGGTGCTTCTCGGCTTCCGCGAGCGGCATCTCCTCCAGCCGCACCGCGCCCTCCGGTGTGCGCGTGCGCAGCCCGAGGTCCTCCACCCGGACCTGCTCGCCGCGCGCGAGCAGCACCGCGCGCTCGACGGTGTGCTCCAGCTCACGCACGTTGCCCGGCCACGGGTGCGCGATCAGCGCCCGCATCGCGTCCGCGTCGAAGCCGGTCACCTGCTTGCCGTACCGCCGCGCCTGCTGTGCGAGGAAGTGGTTCGCGAGCAGCGGGATGTCTTCCCTCCGCTCGCGCAGCGGTGGGAGGTGGATCTCGACCGTGTTGAGCCTGTAGAGCAGGTCCTCGCGGAACCGGCCCTCCGCGACTTCCTTCTGGATGTCGACGTTGGTCGCCGAGATCACGCGCACGTCCACCCGCCGCGTGCGCGACGAGCCCACGCGCTGGAACTCGCCCGTCTGCAGCACCCGCAGCAGCTTCGCCTGCTGGCTGAGCGGCATGTTGCCGATCTCGTCCAGGAACAGCGTGCCGGTGTCCGCCAGCTCGAAGTAGCCCACGCGGTCCGTCTTCGCGTCCGTGAACGCGCCCTTCACGTGCCCGAACAGCTCGGACTCGAACACGCCCTCGGACAGACCGCCCGCGTTCACGATGACCAGCGGACGACTCGCCCTCGGCGATGCCGCGTGGAGCCACCGCGCCACGACCTCCTTCCCCGTGCCGTGCTCGCCCGTGATCAGGATGTTCGCCTCGGACGGACCGACGCGCTCGATCAGGTCCAGCACGGGGCGCATCGCGCGCGACTGCGCGATCAGCTCCGTTACGCCCGCCTTCTTCAGCAGCCTGTTCTCGGTCTCCAGCTTCTGGCTGCGCCGCAGCGCGCGGCCCAGCTCGATGTGCGTGCGCAGCGTGGTGAGCAGCCGCGCGTTGTCCCACGGCTTCTCGATGTAGTCGCGTGCGCCTCGCCGCATCGCCTCGACCGCGCCCTCGATGCTGCCCCAGGCGGTCATGACGACGGTCGGCAGGGTGGAGTCCAGCGCCTGGATCTGCGAGAGCAGGTCCAGGCCTTCCTTGCCCGACGTCGTGTCGCGCGTGTAGTTGAGGTCGAGCAGCACGACGTCGAAGTCCCGGGCTTCCAGCGCGGCCAGAACGCCGGCCGGCGACTGCGCCAGCTCGATCTCGAACCCCTCCGGTTTGAGCAGCAGCCGGAGCGCCTCGAGGACGTCCTGCTGGTCGTCCGCGATCAGGATTCTCGGCTTGCCCACCGCGGTCTTCCTTTCCCCAAGTCGTTTTCCGCTAGCAAGATAAGCAAGATAACGCGCTGCGGCGAGCGACGCGAGCGGGTCGGTCCGTGGACGTCGCACTTTGATCGCACGGCGGGCGTCCGTACGCGGGTGGCTGCCGGGTGTGCGAGGCCCCGAGGCGGTGCCATGGCGCGGCGGTACGGCGGGCTCGAGCCCGGACGGCGCAGCCAGCTCGCCCAGCAGCGGCTCGGCGTGGCGACACCGTTCTTGACCCTCCGCCTCCGATCGGCCTAACGTGAGATTGACCGCCCCCCACACGGGCTCCACGCTCGAACGCCGCCGCGGCGCGGAAAGCAAGAGCGGAGGTCCCGATGCCGTCCGAACTCGTTCTCCTGACCGTTCTCGCAACGGCTGCTGCGGCAACCGCGCAGCCGACCATCACGCGCGCCCCGTCCACGTCCGTTCAGCCCACGGCGACGTGCGGCTGGCATTTCATCGCCCCACCCGAGAGGCCGCCCACGCTCGAGCAGCTTGTGAGCCGCGCAGATGCTGCCGCGAACGGCGTGGGCGAGGCTGTCGCGCTCCTGGAGCGCTGGTACAGGGGGTGTGATGGGACGGCGGCGCGCGAAGCCGCGCGCGTGCTGCGCAACGCGTACGACCGCGACCCCAGGAATCCGCTGGTGCGCGCGCTGCTCGGCGTCGCGCTCGTGCGCGGTCTGGAAGTGCAGGTCGAGCGGGCGCGTGAGAGGCACGGGCCGGCGCGTCGAGCGGCGGAGCGGGCGGCTGCCGAGGGAGACGGGCGCGCTGCGCGGGTGCTCGGCATCGTGCGGCTGATCACGGAAGAGGATCCCGCGGCGGGCGCGGCCGTCTACCTGGACGGCCTGAGGAGAGATCCAGCGGCGGTGGAAGCGTACTTCGACGATCTGCGGGTGTTGCTGGGCGAGGATGAGCTGGCGGAGTGGAGGACGCTGGAGGCAGGGCGTGCGGAGTGGATCGAACGGAAGTGGGACTGGCGTGCGGCGATGGCGGGGGTGCGTGTGGCGGATCGGCTGGCCGAGCACCACCGGCGCCTTGCCCACGCGTTGAAGGCGCGTCTGCGGCAGTCGTACCGTGGTGCGGAGGCGCTGACGGTGATCCGGCGTCCGCCGGGTCTGCCGCTGGTGCCGCTCGATGATCGCGGATTGATCTACGTGCGCCACGGCGAGCCGGACGCCGTCATGCAGATTCGGGACGCCCCCGGCAGTGGTAGGATGTTCGCGCTCGACGCGCCACAGCGCAACATGCGGACGGGGGAGGAGCCGGCGGAAGGGTCCACGCTGATGCCGCGCGAACCCGACCGCATGAGACCGCTGCAGCGGCATGCCTGGGGCTACTCGCGCGTGGGCGCCGGCGTGGTGCGCGCGCAGCGGGAGATCGGTGCGGAGCTGGAACCGGGCGCGTACACGGTGACGCTGACGGTGACCAACGGCCGGACGAACGAGAGGGTGACCGCGGAGGCGCGCATTGTGGTCGTGGATCGGAGGTAGGTGAGCCGGACGTGCGGCGGCTTGAAAAGCCGGCGAGGCGGAGACCGCGTTGCCGCGACCCCCGCCTCGCACCCGTCGGACCGGCGGTTGCCCGCCGGCCCGCCCCCCATCGGGGAAATCAGTGTCCCGCCCCGACCGCCTCCGTCTCCTCGACGATGCGGCCGTCGAAGAGGTGGATGGTGCGCTCCGCGTGCTCGGCGTAGCGCGGGTCGTGCGTGACCATGCAGATCGTGGCGCCGCCCTGGTGCAGTTCCCGGAGCAGCTCCATCACCGCCGCGCCGTTCACCGAGTCCAGGTTACCGGTCGGCTCGTCCGCGAGCAGGATGAGCGGGTCGCCGACGATCGCGCGTGCGACCGCGACGCGCTGCTGCTGACCGCCCGAGAGCTGCGACGGATAGTGCTTCATGCGGTGGCTCATGCCGACGCGCTCGAGCGCGGCCTCGACGCGGCGGCGGCGTTCCGACGAGGGCATGCCGCGGTACGTCAACGGCAGCTCGACGTTCTCGAAGACCGTGAGATCGCCGATCAGATTGAACGCCTGGAAGATGAAGCCGATCTCGCGGTTGCGGATGCGCGCGCGCTCGGAGGCCGAAAGGTCTGAGACCGGCTTGCCATCCAGCATGTACAGACCCTCGGTTGGCGTGTCCAGCAGGCCGAGGATCGAGAGCAGCGTCGTCTTGCCGCAGCCGGATGGGCCGGCGATCGACACATACTCGCCGCGCTGGATCTCCATGTGAATGTTCGAGAGCGCGTGCGTCTCCACCTCTTCGGTGTAGAACACCTTCTTGACGCCTTCCAGCTTGATGAGCGGCTGCCCGTCCATGGGCTGCTCCTTTCCGGGGGCTGACGTTGACGGCTCCGACCGAATCCTAGCGTAGGCGCACGCGGTCGTACTCGTCCCACTGCGACATATCTGACAAGATCACCACGTCACCGGGTTGCAAGCCGGAGACGACCTCGATGGCGTGGACCGAGCTCCGGCCCAGCCGGACGTTGACCCGGACCGCTGTGTTCCCGCCCGGCTCGAGCTTGAAGATCCCGATCGTGCTGTTGGGCTGGGCGTAGAACGGACGGCCCACGTAGATCACGTCGTCCAGCCGCTCGACCTCGATGACGCCGTCCACGCTGAGGTCCGGCCGCGCGCCGGGCGGCAGCTCGCCCTCCAGCCTCACGTCCACGCCAACCGTACCGGACACCGCCGCAGGGTCGATGCGTACTACGCGGCCGGGAATGATTCCGTTTCGCGTGTCGATCTGCGCGACCTGCCCGAGCGCGATCTCGGAGACCTGCGTCTCCGGGACGCGCAGGACGGCCTTCAGCCGGCCCGGCTGGACGACCTTGGCCAGCGTGGCGCCGGCGTTGGCCCACATGCCGACCTCGAGCGGCAGCTCCTGGACGACGCCCACGGCGCCCGCGCGGACGGTCATGGACTCGAGCTGCTGCCTTCGGAACCGCACGATCCCGCGCAGCCGCTGGATCTGCTCCTCCTGGGACCGGATCTGCGCGGCCTGCGCGCGCGAGAGCACCTCGAGGCGCTCCTTCTCGATCTCGAGCCGGCGCTCGGCTTCCACCGCGGCGTCCCTGGCGCGGGCCAGCTCGTGCTGCGCGCCGAGGCCCCGCTCGGCCAGCTCCTTCTGCGCCTCGTACTGCCGCATGGCCTCGTTGTACGCCGTCTGGGCCGCGGCGACGGCCGCCTCCTGGCTCAACCGCTGGGTCTCGAGGTTGGCTCGGAGGTTGACCAGCTCGAGCTCCGCCGTATTGAGCTGCCGGTCCGCCTCCAGCGCCTGGAGCTCCACGTCCGGGTTGGACAGCCGGAGGAGGATGGTGTTCTCGTCCACCTGTGCGCCGGGCTCGACCAGCTTCTCCTCGACCCGGCCCTGCGTCACCGCCGTGATCCAGCGGATCTCCTCGGGCACGAGCGTGCCTGTGCCGCGGACCTGCCTCAGCATGGGGCCGCGCTTGACCGTGTCCGTGAACACCACATCCCGGTCCACCGAGGGCGGGGCCGGCTCGAGCCACCTCAGCGCCACCGTGGTCAGGACCACGGCCACGATGCCGGTGCCGATGTATATGAAGCGCTTCCGCTTCTTGTTCGTGGGTGCGCGTGGTATGTCCACGGGTCCCCCTCCTTCCCTTTCGCCGCCGCGTACGGTTACGCGGACGACGCGTTCTTGCCAAGGATCATGCCAATCCGGCCAGAAGTCCCAACCTGCTGCACGCGTTGAAGTTACGCTGTTTCCGGCGGCGGAGCCTCCCTGCGCCCCGGTCCGCGCCTGGGAATGTGATTCCCACAACCGGACAGCGGGCGCCGGACGACCGTGCGCCGCTTCATCGTCCGCTCTCCTGGTTCTGCTCCTGGGATGCGCCCGCGCCGCCCTCGGCCGGCTCGGAGGCGCCCTCCTCCTGCTCCT
>Ga0207873_1001483_pt1 | contig 22304 bp, 13 predicted proteins | sample BGWIniCompost_FD_187373 | JGI IMG/M metagenome (GOLD analysis project Ga0207873, IMG submission 187373) | Cellulose adapted compost microbial communities from Newby Island Compost Facility, Milpitas, CA, USA - BGW Initial Compost (SPAdes)... ...
GCCGATCAGGCCCTTGTACCCGAAGATCGGCTTGCGGCTGAAGACCGGAATGACCTCGCTGATGATGCCGAAGAACGGCAACGCCACGATGTAGACCTCAGGATGCCCGAAGAACCAGAACAGGTGCCACCACAACACCGACCCTCCGGTGGAGGCGTCGAAAACGTGGGCTCCCAGCTGTCGATCGGCCACCAAAACCAGCAGTGCCGCGGATAGCACCGGGAAGACCATCAGCACCAGCAGACTGGTGATCAGGATGTTCCAGGTGAACACCGGCATCCGGAACATCGTCATCCCCGGGGCGCGCAGCGTCAGGATGGTGGTCACCATGTTGACCGCGCCCAGAATGGTCCCCAGCCCGGAGATCACCAGACCGGTGATCCACATATTGACTCCCAGGCCCGGGGAATGGGTCTGGTCATTCAGAGGGGCGTTAGAAAACCACCCGAAGTCCGCGGCACCGCCGGGCAAGAAGAACCCCCCGACCACCATGATCCCGCCGAACAGGTACAGCCAGTACGCGAACGCGTTCAGCCTGGGGAAACTGACGTCAGGGGCCCCGATCTGCAGCGGCACCAGATAGTTGGCGAAGCCGAACACCAGCGGGGTAGCGAACAACAGCATCATGACGGTGCCGTGCATGGTGAACAGCTGGTTGTACTGCTCCAGCGACAGGAACTGAAGCCCGGGCCGGGCCAGCTCGGTACGCATCAACAGCGCCATGACGCCGCCGGCGAAGAAGAACAGGAACGACGTCACCAGGTACATGACGCCGATCTGTTTGGCGTCGGTGGTGCGGAGTAGCCGACTGAGGGCGTTCCCTCGGATGGGACGGTGGACAGGGCCGGGATAACGCGATACCTCAGGCGTAATGAGGATCGCGGAGCTACTCCCCTGCGGACCAGTCTTCTCTTCCACCGTCATGGAAGCTCCCCTACCCGCGCGACCGGTCAGAACCGCACGGTTCCCGCTCACCGGAGCGTCAAACCTTTCGGGCGACTCGCCTCGATCCATCCCAGCACAAGCCGGGACCTCTTATCCCGAAAAGTCGATATTTAGCCCGATGTCGCGCGGGTGGGAAGAGCTTCGTGGTGGGCCGACTCACCAGGTTGAGATGTTCACCAGGGCGACGCCTTCGCCGATCTGTATGCCCTCAATGACAACATCACCGTTGCTTGCGACTCCTTGCCCACTGATCGTGAGGACACCAATCCCACCGTCCGGATCCGCTAGCCGGAAGACCGCGTCCTCAAACTCGATGCTGGCCAAGACCAGCGTCTCGCCGACCGGAATATCGGTATAGCCGGAGAAGGCGATTTGACACTGCCCGTCACGGCAGGCCTCAACATTCGATCCATCGGCGGCTGCCGGAAGCGGAAGCGGGCTGGGGGAGGCGGACCGGATCCGCTCCACGAAGTGGCAGTTAGACGCCAGCTGGTACGCCTGCTGCAGGCCCGTATCGGCAGCGACCAACTCTGTCAGATCCGGCTCTGGCTCCACTGAGGTGATCAGATCGGCGATCAGGCGCCCCCGGTCACGTAACTCTTGCCCTGACACGAGGTAGACGTCTTCCGCCAGCCGCCCCACCTCAGGCAAGATGTGCTCCAGCTCTCGGATGTAGCTGGAGATCAGAGCATCCCCGCCGGTAAACGACGTCGGTGATACCTGGGAGAAATCACCCAGCGCATCCTCGATACGCCCGGTCACCCGCATCAGGTAACTGGACAGGAATACTTCTTCGGTCCCGGGTCGGGCCGCGGCCTGCTGTTGCTCCTGTGCGTAGTCATTCTTCAGATCCTCCAGGCCCGCCACCGCCTCACATACCTCATCGACTTCATTGACCCATTGCGTCGCCGTGGACGGTTGCGTCATCGTCGAGGACGGCTCTGAGACGAATCGGACACTGGGCGTCGACGTACAGCCCGCCATAGCCAGGATGGCCAGGAACGGCGGTAGAACGGCCTGCCATGACCTGTCTGTTTGAGTACGCATACCAGCCCCGTCTGTGTACCATTGCCGCCCAACAGTAGCGAATGAGCATCAAGCCACCTAAGGGTTCATCATGGCGCCTGCTAGGCGAATGTGTCACGACTTGCGTCGAGGCGACATGCGTTCCGTACATGTAATTCCGTACACGTAATCAGGTACGCGTACACAATCAGGAACAGCAATCAATCAGGAACAGCAATTAGGTACGCGTCATCAGCGGGCCTCCCGGATCACCGCCACTCCTCCGGCGGGTACGGACACCTGACCGCGTACCTCCGCTCCAGTCACCAGATCAACGCCTTCCGCGGGGATGTGGTGGGGACGGTCCGAGTGGTTGATGACGAACAACCAGCTGGAGTGTGCACCCCATCGGCGTACCACTTCGCATTCCCCGGAGGCGCCGGTAGGCGGGGGCGTGACACCGGCCTCCTCAGCGGCCCGGAACACCAGGCGGCCGTACGCGTCGTCGTCGAGGCGGGTGGAGACGTACCAGCCGACCCCTTTCCCCCACCGGTGCCGGGTCAGGGCCGGCTGACCGTCCAGGCAGCCCCCGACGTAGTGGGCCAGGGCCTCGGCGCCCTCCAGATGCAGGTGCTCGCTCCAGATCCGACCAGTGTCACCGGTGGAGAGCGTGACCTGGGCGTCGTCCAGAAGCGGATGGAACTCCTCGACCCGGATCCCCAGGACGGTGCGGAACGCGCCGGGGTACCCCCCGAGCCGCACGTGGTGGCGCGGGTCGGCGATACCGCTGAAGAAGGACACCACGAGGTGGCCACCGTTGGCGACGTAGTTGGTCAGATTCGCGGCGGCCTCGTCTGAGATCACATACAGGCTAGGCACCAGCACCAGCCGATACCGCGACAGGTCCGCGTCTGGCCGCGCGAAATCCACGACGTACCCGGCCCGCCACAGCACCCGGTGCGCCGCGCTCACCGCGTCCAGGTAGCGCACCCGGGTGGAGGGGAAGCCTGCGCTCTCTACCGCCCACCACGCCTCGGCGTCCCACAGGATCGCCACGTCGGTGCGGGGGACGCTGCCCCGTACCTCCTCCAGACGCTCCAGGACCTCCCCTAGCGCGACGACTTCCTTGAAGACCCGGGTGGCAGGCCCGGCATGCGGCACCATCGCCGAGTGGTACACCTCGGCGCCGGCGACCGGGGCCCGCCACTGGAAGAAGAGCGCGCCCTCCGATCCCCGGGCGATGTGGGAGAGGCTGTGCCGCAGCATCCGTCCGGGTTCCTTCGTGGCGATCACATCCCCGGTGTAGATCAGGCTGGTGGCCTGCTCCATCAGCAGCCATGGGTGGCCTCGGGCCCAGGAACGGGCCAGGTCGGCCCCGAACGCCGTCTGTTCCTCCGCCCGCTGGTCGGTGGCCGAGGGATAGTGGTCCAGCGCGGTCAGATCGACCTGTTGGCTCCAGGCCCAGTTGTCCAGGCCGGGGTAGAACATGTAATTCGTAGTGATCGGGATATCCGGGTTCGCTGCCCGCAGGATGTCCCGCTGTTCCTGGTACGCCGCCAGCAGCTCGGCGCTCATGAAACGCCGGAAGTCCAGCATCTGGGTGGGGTTGGGCAGGTACTGCGTGGCGCGGGGCGGCAGGATCTGATCCCAATCGGAGTACCACTGGCTCCAGAAAGCGCCGTTCCAGGCTTCGTTGAGGGCGTCGAGGTCGCCGTACCGAGCCCGCAGCCATTGCCGGAACCGCACCGCCACGTGATCGCAGTAGCACCAGGTCCCGTACTCGTTGTGGACGTGCCACATGGCCAGGGCCGGGTGGTCGGCGTAGCGGTCGGCCAGGGCCTGGGCGATGCGCCGACAGGCTTCACGGTACGCGGGGGCGCAGACGCAGTAGGTGTCGCGGCTGCCGTGCCACAGCCGGACCCCGTCTCGAGTGACCGGAAGCGCGTCGGGGTGGGCGAAGCTGAACCAGGGGGGTGGGGAGGCGGTCGGGGTGGCCAGGTTGACCCGGATCCCTGTCTGGTGGAGCAAGTCCATCACCTGGTCCAGCCAGTCGAACCGGTACACACCGGGGGATGGCTCCAGGCGGCTCCAGGAGAACACCCCCACCGTGACGAGGTTGACCTTCGCCCGGCGCATCAGCTCCATGTCCTCGGCCCACACCTGTAGTGACCACTGCTCCGGGTTGTAGTCACCGCCGTAGCACATCCCTGACAGACCGCGTGGCCACGTCAGGGAGCCCGGTTCGCGTTCAGTCATCTCGTCGTCCCGCCCGAGTGGTGCGCTGCATCATTGACGTTTGTTTGATGAATCTACAAACTAGCGGAGACTCTGCAAACACACTTCAGCGATCCGCGCGGAGGCTCCCGCATGCCATATCGATCTCCTCTTGTCGCCTACGAGGTCAACGTCGCTGACCCTGTCGACCTACCGATACGCGCACCAGGCGACCCTGGCCCCAGTGGAGTCACACACGCCGAAGTACTGGCCACCGAACCGCAGGGGGTGACCCTCAAAGCCGTCACCGGTGACGGTCAAACCCTCGCCGCGCAGATCACCGCCGTCGCCGACGGCGTGATTCGAGTACGCCTGGCCCAGGACCTGGGCACCCAAAGCCGGTCGGCACGCGCCATCACCCTGGTCAAGGAGCCGACCTACACCGACGGCACGGTCTCGTTGGACCGAAACCAGGTTCTGGTGACCGCCGGAGACCTGGTCGCCGAACTCACGTTGGCCCCGTGGCAGCTGCGTTTCCGGGAACGCGCTGGCCGCTTCCTCGTTGAGCAGAACACCGGAGAGCGCGACATCAGCGGCCGCATGCGGGTGCTGCCGTTTGGACGCTCCCTCGTCAACGGTGCCGTGGTCGCCTACCACGAGACCTTCACGGCCCGCCCGGATGAACACTTCTTCGGGTTCGGGGAGAAGTTCACCGGCTTCGACAAGCGCGGCCAGCGCATCGTGTCCTGGAACTACGACGCGTTCGGGACCGAGTCGGAGCGAGCGTACAAGAACGTTCCGTTCTATATCTCCAGCCGGGGCTACGGTGTGCTCGTCGCCAGTGGGATGGCGACCGAGTTCGATCTGTGTCACGACACCCACAGCTGCGTGCAGATCGTCGTCCCGGACGATCTGCTGGACTACTACCTCATCGCCGGTCCCACCCCGGCGCAGGTGCTGGACCGCTACAACCTGCTCACCAGCCGCCCGACCCTGCCCCCGGCCTGGGCTTTCGGCACCTGGATCTCCGGTGGCTTCTTCGCCGACAGCCAGGAGCGGGTCTTGGAGCGTGCCCGCACCATCCGTGCTAAAGGCATCCCGTGCGACGTGCTCCACCTCGACTGCTACTGGCAGACCCCGGGGCACTGGTCGGACCTGCGGTGGGATCCGAAGGCGTTCCCCGACCCGACGGCAATGCTCGCCGAGTTGAAGGAGCTCGGCTTCCAGACCTGCTTGTGGATCAACCCGTACATCAGCCACCGCAGTCCGGTCTTCCAGGAGGCGGCCGAACGTGGATTCCTGCTGCGCCACGCGGACGGCCGGGTGTACATCGCCGACACGTGGCACGGCAGCCACGCGCCGGGCGGGATCGTCGACTTCACCTCCCCGGAGGCGACCGCCTGGTTCCAGGACCAGCTGCGGCGCCTTCTGGAGCAGGGGGTCGCGGTCTTCAAGTCCGACTTCGCCGAGGGAGTGCCGGTCGACGCCCACGCCTCCAACGGGATGACGGGCGAGGAGCTCCACAACGTCTACGCCCTGCTGTACAACGACGCGGTGGCCGAGGTGACCCGTCAGGTGACCGGGTACAGCCTGGTGTGGGCCCGATCGTCGTTCACCGGCGGGCAGCGTCACGCCGCTCAATGGGGCGGCGACGCCACCGCCAGCTACCCGGCGATGGCCAGCACCCTACGCGGCGGGCTGTCCTATGCCCTCAGCGGCGTCCCGTTCTGGAGCCATGACATCGGCGGCTTCACGGGTACGCCCAGCGACGACCTGTACGTCCGGTGGGCTCAGTTCGGCGCGTTGTCTCCGCTGGTCCGGTTCCATGGCACCACCAGCCGGCTGCCGTGGGAGTTCGGGCCGGAGGCCGAGCGCGCCGCCGTTGAGGCGCTGCGGCTGCGGTACCGCCTCATTCCTTACCTGTACAGCACGGCCGTGGATTCCTCCCGGACCGGGGCACCGATGATGCGGCCGGTGGTGTTCGACTCCTTCACCGATCCGGTGGCCTGGTCGGTCGACCTTCAGTACCGCCTGGGCCCGGACCTGCTGGTGGCCCCGGTCTTCGGTCCGGAGACCAGCCGCTCCGTCTACCTGCCCCAGGGGCGCTGGGTGGACTACTGGAGCGGTGAGGTGTACACCGGCGAGCGGTACGTGACGGTGTCGGCTCCGTTGGAGCAGGTTCCGCTGTTCGTCAGGGACGGAGCGCTCCTGCCCACCACCGACATCACCGACCGGGTGGGGGACGACCCCTACCGGGCAGTGACCGTGACCTGTTGGAACCTCAGCGACGGGGAGACGAGCACCATCCTGCGGGGTGCCTCCAGCTCGTCCGACACCACCGTGACGCTCCGGCGGGACGGTGACCGCGCCACGCTGGTCGTCTCCGGACCGGTGCCGGTACGCGCGGTGGCGTTCGCCCGGGTCGCCGGCGTCACCCCGCCGTCCGTTGTGGTGATCGACGGCACGGAGGTGCCGGTGCGGGACGTCGACGGTGTCCCCACCGCCACGCTTTCCTGACTCCCTACCCCCAACCCCCGAAAACCGTGAGGCGGCTGCGTCAGGCAGCCGCCTCACGTGTCTCACGTGTCCTTCCGGACTGACCTTTCTGGCCTTTTGGCGCTTCCTACGCCCGCACGCTACGCGGCCTTCGTCAGCATCGGCCACGATACGAAGGTGGGGCCGGCTGCTGCCCCAGCCGGCCCCACCCGCTTGTGGCGTGAACGTTCGAAACGTTCACATCGCTATGGGCGAGCCCTGCGCGCCTGTGGCGGCACGCTTCCCGGTCACCTCACCCCTTGATGGCCCCGATGATGACCCCCTTGGTGAAGTGCCGCTGCACGAAGGGATAGATGGCCAGGACCGGCAAGATCGCGATGACGACCACCGCCATCCGGATGGCGAGGGTGGGCACCGCACCCCCAACGATGTCGGCATCGGCGGAGGCCCCGACCCCGGGCATGTGCTGGGCGTCCAGCACATAGGTCCGCAGCACCATCTGAAGCGGCCACTTGCGGTTGTCGTGCAGGTAGAGCAGGGCGTTGAAGAAGGCGTTCCAGTACCCCACGGCGTAGAACATCCCCACCACCGCGGTGACCGCCTTCGACAAGGGCAGCACGATACGGGTGAGGATCCGGAACTCACCGGCACCGTCGATCCGGGCACTGTCGATCAACTCGCTGGGGATGCCCATGAAGAAGGAGCGCATCACCACCAGATTGAAGGCGCTGACGGCGGTGGGCAGGATCAACGCGGCGTACGAGTCGATCAGGCCCAGCGAGCTGACCAGCAGATAGGTGGGGATCAGGCCAGGGACGAACAGGAAGGTCAGCAACACGGTGAACAGCAAGGGCCGGTGCAGCAGCGAGCCGGGACGGGACAACCCATAGGCGGCCATGACCGTCACGGTAAGGCTGAAGGCGGTCCCGATCGCGGTCACTCCGAGACTGACCATGACTGCCCGGGTCACCACCCCACCGGAGAAGATTTCCCGGTACGCCTGGAGGCTCACATCGGTGGGGATGACCACCAGGCCGCCTGCGCGGTTGATCGCCTCCTGGGTGGACAGGCTGGTGATCACCACCACCCACAGTGGAAACACCACCGCCAGCACGATCAGGGTCAGGATCACACCCTTGGACATCTGTCCGATGCGGGTGGGTGGTTCCTCCCACACCGGCCTGCGGCTCTTACGGCGCCGAGTTGGGATAGCCGTGGCGGCTACGGTGTCAGGCACGCTGGTACACCCCCTGTTCCCCGAGAGCGTGGGCGACCCGGTTGGCGATGAGGACCAGGATCAGTCCGACCACGCCTTTAAAGAGCCCGGCCGCGGCGGCATAGGACCAGTTGGAGCTGACGATGCCCTCGTAGTAGACGTAGGTGTCCAACACCTCGGCGGCCTCCCAGCCCACCGCGTCTCGTTGCAGGATGAACTGCTCGAAGCCGACGGTCAGCGCCTCCCCCAGCCGCAGAATCAACAGCAGTACGATCACGGGCCGAAGAGACGGCAGGGTGATGTGCCACAGCCGTCGCCATCGACCCGCGCCGTCCACCGCCGCCGCCTCGTACTGAGTCTGGTCCACTGTGGACAGCGCAGCCAGGAAGATGATCGCGCCCCACCCGGCGTCCTTCCAGACCGACTGAGCAGTGACCAGGAAGATGAAGGTGTCCGGGTTGGTCATGATGTTCAGGCCGTCGGCGCCGTACTGCCGCATGACCTGGGACAGCAGACCAGCACCACCGAGCATCTGCTGGAACAGCGTGATCACCAGCACCCAGGAGAAGAAGTGGGGCAAGTAGACCACCGCCTGGATCAACATCCGGATCCTGGGCGACAGCAGGCTGTTGAGCAGCAGTGCCAGCGCGATAGGGATCGGGAAGTAGAAGATCAGCTGGAACGTGGTGATGGTGAGGGTGTTCACCACGGCGTCCCAGAAGTACGGGTCACTGAACATGGTCTGGAACTCCGCGAACCCCACAAATGGGCTCCCTCGGATCCCAGTCCACGGCGAGTAGTCCTGGAACGCGATCACGTTGCCCAGCACCGGGATGTAGTGGAACACCACCAGCAGCCCGACCGCGGGGGTCGTCATCAGCAGTAACGGCCAGTCCCGACGAAGCCGGTAACGCAGCGGTGGTCGGCGCGGTACTGGGGGCTGCGGAGCCGCGGCGGGCTGGTCGGCGTCGGCCGTCTCCTGGGGCGGGAGTGCGGTCCGTGTACTCACCCGCTGTCACCCGCCCTCACCAGGCCGGCCGCCTCTAGTGTGCCCCGACCCGCGGGGTACGCCCGTGGGCCGGGGCGCGCCGCCCCCGCGTGCTCACATACGGCCGGCATCGGTGAACACCTCGGTGTAGAAGTCGCGCAGCTCGTCTCCGCCGTTGCGACGCCACCAGTTCACGACGTTCTCCAGCTCCTCGAGCGGTTCCCGGCCGCGCACGATGTTGAGCACCCGGTCCTGGGTGCGCTGTCCTAGGTCGATCAGGTGGGACGGCTCTTCGATGTGTAAGCCGTCACGCATCGACACTCGCTTGTACCGGCTCGCCTCCACGTGCCAGTTGTAGTACGCCTCCACATAGCCGGGGAACTCGCTCTGGTAGACCGCCGGCGGCATCCCCGACAGGAACCGGTAGGTGATGGTGACCTCACGCTGCCCCAGTGAGGTGAGGGTGGGCGCGCCGTTGGTTCCGCGCGTGTTGTGCTGCCCTTCCACGCCGTACTCGATCAGGAAGTGCTCCTGGGTACCGAACGGGCTAGAGATGTAGTTGAGGATGCGCAGAATCTCCTCGATACGCTCTCGCGACAGGTCTTTCCGCAGGTAGGTCAGGATTGTGGAGGCTTCGTTGTAGTAGTAGATCGGCTCTCCGCCGTCAGCGGCGTACGGCGCCACTGGTTGCATCCGGAAGTTCGGGTTCACCGGCAGCTGCCGTTGTAACGCCTCCCGCCAGCCACCCAGGCCGTCCCAGTACATCAAGAGGGCACCGCTTTCGAACAACTGCTTGACGTCCGCAGCGCCTGCGACGATGTCGGGGTGCACCAGACCCTCGGTGTACAGCCGGCGGGTGAACTCCACCGCCGCCGCGTACTCCTCGGTCTCAATCTGGTTGACCAGCTCACCGTTCTCAACCCGCCAGTCCTGCGGCGCCCCGAAGGCCCGCACCATCTCGTTGAGCATGTCCCCGAAGGCCCAACGTCCGGCGCGCGCGTCGGTGACCTCCCGTCCGAACTCGTAGATCTCATCGGCGTTCCGGGGCTCTGGGATCCCCATCTCTTCGAGGATGTCGGCCCGGTAGAACAACGCGAAGGGGAAGTCTCCGGTGGTGAACGGGATGCCGTACAGCTCACCGTTCCACACCCCGGAGGTCCAGGCACGACTGGGCAGGGCCGCCAGGTGCGGGTATTCCAGCGCCGCGTCCCCGGCCAGGTACTCGGTGAGCGGGGCGAACAGCGCCGTGACCGCCTCGCTGAATCCGGCCGGCCGGTCCCAGTCGGTGATCACCATCAGGTCTGTGATGTCCCCGGCGGCTAGGATCGCCGCGAGCCGGTCACGGTAGTCGGTGCCGCTAACGATGTTGAACCGGATCGTGGCGTTCAACGCGGCATTCACCGCGTCGTAGTAGGAGTTGTCACCCAGGCCCGGAGGGATCGGCCACCAGGCGGGGGTGGTGGCGGTGAACTCGTCCCCACCGGTGCCAGGCGGCTCCTCGATCGCCTGGACCAGCTCCTGGGGGTAGCTGGTGTACCCGGGCATGGCGCCCTCTTCGGTGGCGGGAAGGTCCGGGGGCACCAGCTCGATCGGACGGTAAGTCGGGGTCAGGTCAAGTAACTCGTCCTGGGAGACGGCGCTCCCCTGCCGCGAGGATCCCCTGCCGTCGCTGTTCGAACCACACGCACCCAGTAACGAGCTTCCCGCGACGGCGGCCGTCGTCGCGGCCGCCGCGCCCAGCACAGTACGCCGGCTCACCCGGCGGGAATATCCGCTGGTCATCGCGTTCTCTCTCACTTCCTCGGTATGGATCGTTATCGAGCGCTGCCGAAAAGCCGATGGCGCCGCCCGGCGCACGCGCTAGAGTTAGTTCGTCCGGTGAATCAACAAACTAATGTGCGGTGAGGTCCACCACAAGGGAGCGCCGGAACCGGCGCTACTCCACCTGGCGACGGCTGACGGGCGTGGATGCGGCATGATGAGGCGGCCACCACCGTTGTCGCGGCCCGGCGTGGGCCCATACGGCGGGTGGATCCTCACAGCCGCTCCGGAGGGTTGTGCTCAGCTTGATCACTACACGTCGCGAGCCACGACCGGCCGACTTCGCCGCGGTGCGCTCCACCAACCTGGCCGTTGTGCTGCGTTTCATCCGGCAGCACGCCCCGTGCTCCCGCGCTGACATCGCCGCCGCGACCGGGCTGAACAAGGCCACCGTCTCCAGCCTGGTCGCCGAACTCATTGAACGGCGGCTGATCAGCGAGGTGGGCCTTACCGAGCACCGGATCGGTCGGCCTGCGATGATGCTCACCCTCGACGGCCACTCCTACGCCGCGATCGGGCTCGCCGTCGAGGTCGACCACCTCAGCGCGGTGGCGTTGGATATCGCCGGGCGTCAGATCCTCGCCTGGCACCGCTCGTTCGACGCCCGGCAGGAAGGGCCCGACCGGACGGTAGCCCGACTCGCCGCGTTGGCCAGGCGCGCAGTGACACGGGTGAAGCGCAACGGCGGCCAGGTCCTCGGGCTCGGTGTCGCGGTCCCCGGCCTGGTCGCGGTCCCCGAACGGGTGGTCCGACTGGCGCCCCGGCTGGGCTGGCGGGACCTGCCGCTCGGTACGCAGTTGGAGGCCGCCCTCCGGTCCCCGGAGTTCCCCATCATGGTGGACAACGACGCGAACCTGGCGGCGGTCGCCGAACACCGCTGCGGCTCCCACGCAGGCACCCCCCACCTGCTCTACCTGGGCGGCCAGTACGGCGCCGGCGCGGGAGTCCTCATCGATGGGCGGGTGCCACGAGGCGCTCACGGCTTCGGTGGGCAGTTGGCACACCTGCCGGTGGCCCCCCGCGGGCCAGCGTGCCCCTGTGGGCAGCGCGGATGCCTGGATGTGGTGGCGGCCCCCACCACGCTCTCTCCCACCGGAGAGGCGGATACCACCGTCGAGGATCTGGAGGCCGTGATCGACGACGTTGTCGCGCGCGCCGAAGCCGGACATGACGTGACCTTAAAACGGCTGGAACGGTTAGGAGGCTGGCTAGGGCGGGGCGCCGCGACCGTGGTCACGCTGGCCGATCCGGCGGTGGTGATCCTGGGCGGTCACTACGCCCGGCTGGCGCGTTGGCTAGAGCCTGCGGCGTCGACGCAACTGCGCCAAGGCGCCCTCACCGCCGGCTTGGCCGCCCCGTCGTTCGTCGCCTCCACCTTGGGAATGGACGCTCCGGCGCGAGGCGCCGCCGCGTACATACTCGACGCCGTCGACGACGGGGAGATTCCACTGCTGTCCAGCAGCTCCGCCTAGGGCGTACCCTGTAGTCACCAACCGGCGTGCCCGGCCCGAGGACGTGTTTGACGATCATCCCGTGGTCTCCGGTGGCCGACGGCCGGGCCGCTGGTTCCCCTGCATGCTGTCGAGGCGCTCCGACGACGCGCGTCCTGTGGTCCCCACTGGTCTCGGCTCTATCGCCGCTGGTGGGACCGGTCAAGGCCTGGCCAGGCCTTGACGGTGTCACCAGGAATGTGTCACGGTCATGGAACTTCTCGGGATTCGAGAAGCTTTTAACAACACATTCATCGAAGCGCTTCGACTGCCCCGTGAGCGACCCCGGATCTCCCCCGCGTCGCTTACCGCGTAGTCGAATCGCTTCGACACCGGGCCTCGTGCCCACCCATCAGGCAATTGACAGCACCGAGGACAGCACCCGACCCCCACAACCCCGACACCGAAAGTTCTGCAGCGATGAGCGTCCCCCTCTCAGCTCACTCCCCGCGGAATGCTCCTCAGGGCACCGGCCAGGATCACCCCCCGTCTGATCCCCTCCGTTTCCCCTTCCAGGACCCTGATCTGCCGCTCCCTCAACGGGTGGCTGACCTGCTGGGCAGGCTCACCCTCGCCGAGAAGATCGCGATGCTGCATCAACGCCAACCCGCGATCCCCCGGCTGGGTATCCGCGCCTTCACCACCGGCACTGAGGCGTTGCACGGCGTGGCCTGGCTCGGGCCGGCGACGGTCTTCCCCCAGGCCATCGGGTTGGCCAGCACCTGGAACCTGGATCTGGTCCGCCGCGTGGGTTCGGCGGTGGGTGATGAGGTGCGCGGCATGCATCACGCCGACCCCTCCCGCGCTGGGCTCAACGTGTGGGCCCCGGTGGTGAACCTGTTGCGAGATCCGCGGTGGGGGCGCAACGAGGAGGGCTACTCAGAGGACCCGTTCCTCACCGGCCGGATGGCCGAGGCGTACGCCCGGGGCCTGCGGGGCGACCATCCCCGGTACCTGAAGACCGCTCCCACCTTGAAGCACTTCCTGGCCTACAACAACGAGACGGAGCGGCACCTGACCTCCTCCAGCTTGCGGCCTCGCCTGTTGTGGGAGTACGAGTTGCCGGCGTACCGGCCCGCCATCGCCTCCGGGGCGGCGGTGGCCATGATGCTGGCGTACAACTTCGTCAATGGCCGCCCGGCGCACCTGACCACTTACCTCAACGAGATCGTCCGGACCTGGGCGCCGGATGAGCTGATGGTGGTCAGCGACGCGTACGCCCCGACCAACATCGCCGGCGACCAGGCCTACTACCCGACCCATCCGGAGGGGCACGCGGCGGCGGTACGCGCGGGTCTGGACAGCTTCACCGACCGCGACGCGGACCCGAGCTTCACCATCGAGCAGCTCACCACGGCGCTGCAGAGCGGGCTGCTGACCGAAAGCGACATCGACCGCGCGGTGCGGCGACTGCTGACGGTCCGCTTCCGCCTCGGTGAGTTCGACCCGCCCGAGCGGGTGCCGTACACGCAGCTGACCGAGGCGGTGGTTAACTCACCGGCGCACCGTCAGCTGGCCCGGCAGGCGGCGCGGGAGGCGATCGTCCTGCTCCGTAACGACCACGGGTTGCTGCCGCTGGACCGGGCCCGGACCCGTACGGTCGCGGTGATCGGCCCGTTGGCCGACACCCTGATGGAGGACTGGTACAGCGGTACCCTGCCCTACCAGGTCACCCCGGCCCATGGCATCGCCGCTGCGCTCGGCGATGCGGGCTCGGTGCGGGTGGTGGAGGGGGTGGACCGGATCGCCCTGCGGGACCTGGAAACCGGCGCCTATCTGTGGGCCTCGGATCAGGCGGACGGGGCCGCGTTGACCACCGCCGCCGCTCTGGACGGTGACCACACCGCCTTCGATCTGTTCGACTGGGGCCAGGGGGTCCTGGCGTTGCGCAGCGCCGCCAATGGCCGCTACCTGTCGGCTCAGGAGGGGGCCGCGGGCTTCGGTGCGGAGTTCGGCGCCGACACCGCTGAGGATAGTGTCGCCGAGCCGACGGCTAGCACCGATGAGACGGCCACCGGTGCCGCGGTCGTCATCAACGACGCCCACCGCCCTGGTGGGTGGGTGGTACAGCAGACCTTCCGGCTGGAGCCGGCCGACGCCGGCGGTCACCGGTTACAGCACATCGCCAGCGGCCGGTACGTGACCATCCAACGTGGACGGGTGGTGGCCGCCAGCGACCAGGCGGGCGCCACCCGGTTCGCGGTGGAGGTGCTCATCAGCGGCGTCACGGCGGCGGAGGAGGTGGCGGCCAGCAGCGACGCGGCGGTCGTGGTGATCGGCAATCATCCCCTCATCAACGGCCGGGAGACCGAGGACCGGGTCGACATCGCGCCGCCCCAGGCGCACCGGCGGCTGGTCCAGGCGGTCTATCAGGCGAATCCACGGACCGTCCTGGTGCTGGAAAGTAGCTATCCGTTGGCCGTGACCTGGGAGGATGAGCACCTGCCCGCGTTGCTGTGGAGCGCGCACGGCGGGCAGGAGTTCGGGCACGCGCTGGCCGATGTGCTCTTCGGCGACTACTCCCCCGCTGGACGTTTGCCCCAGACCTGGCCACGGGACGTCCGGGATCTGCCCGACCTGCTCGACTACGACATCATGGCGACCGGCTCTACCTACCTGTACGACACCGGTACGCCGCTGTACCCCTTCGGGCACGGGCTCAGTTACACCACCTTCGAGTACCGTGACCTGCGGGTTGAGACGCCGCGGCTGGCTCCCGGGGAGCAGACGGTCGTCAGTGTCACCGTCACCAACACCGGTACGCGCGCCGGGGACGAGGTCGTGCAGCTGTACACCCGGCAGCTGCGCTCCCGGGTGGAGCAGCCGGTCAAGCAGTTACGCGGGTTCACCCGAGTGCACATAGAGCCTGGGCAGTCGCGTACCGTCCAGTTCCCGCTGCGTGCCGACGACTTTGCCTTCTGGGATGTGGCCCGGAACCGCTTTGTGATCGAACGCGCACGGCATCGAATCATGGTGGGGCCGTCGTCGGCGGTGACGGCGGTGTCAGCGGTGCTGGAGGTGGCCGGTGAGGTGCTGCCGCCCCGTGACCTGGTCAGCGCACCGGTGGAGGCGGAACGTTTCGATGATCAGGAGGGTGTGGTCCTGACGGACGTGTCTCGGACCGCCGGCACCGCGGTGCGGGCGGAGCGGGCGGAGGCCTGGATCGCCTTCCAGGATGTCGACTGCGGCACGGCGATCTCGACGGTGCGTGCGACGGTGACGTCGCCGGAGCCCGGGGAGATCCAGGTGTACCTGGATGATCCGGTGATCGGGCCCCGGGTCGCGGTCCTGCCGGTCCCGGCCACACCGGACCGGTACGCCTGGCATGAGGTCACCGCCGCCATCCTCGAACCGGTCACCGGGATACACGACGTGTATCTGGTCTTCTCCGGCCCGGGGATCGCTGTGGCGACCGTTCAATTCCACCCCTGAGGCTTAAGGCCCTCCCGCGGCTTCCCTGAGGGCGTTCGTCGGCGGCGGGGCGGGGATACCCGGCCCGCCGCGCCGCCGCGGACCGGGTGCGACGCATCATAAGCCGTCTTGTCAATCTCATCCCGTCGTCGGCCTCATCCCGTTGTCGGCGACATATCGCCTGACAGGCGGTGTTCGTACCGGTCAGGGCCGCTGTCAAGGAGGTCTTAGTCACGCCGGTCCTCCTGCGAGAGGAGTTGACGCTGGGTGAGGGGCGCGACTACCGTGCTGGAAAGCGCTTTCCTTGCTGGGTTGTGTCGTGCCCAGCCCAGCACGGAGGGCGTTATCGGCGTCCGGGTGGTTCGACAAGGAGTGATATGGCGACTCAGCGGCTCGGCGTGGTGATGAACGGCGTCACCGGCCGCATGGGATACCGGCAACATCTGGTGCGCTCCATCCTGGCCATCCGGGAGCAGGGGGGCGTCACGCTCTCCGACGGCTCCCGGGTGATCCCCGACCCCGTCCTGGTGGGGCGGGACGCGAACAAACTGGAGCGGATCGCGCGTCAACACGGCCTGGAACGCTGGACCACTGACCTCGCCGGCGCACTCGCTGATCCGGACAACCACATCTACTTCGACGCCCAGGTGACCCCCGCCCGGGAGAAGGCGATCCGGGCCGCGATCGCGGCCGGCAAGCACATCTACACCGAAAAGCCGGTCGCCGAGAGCGTCTCCGGTGCCTTAGAGCTGGCTCGACTCGCCAACGCCGCCGGCATCAAGCACGGGGTGGTGGCCGACAAGCTGTACCTGCCGGGCCTGCGGAAACTCCGCCGCCTGATCGACGGTGGTTTCTTCGGGCGGGTGCTGTCGGTCCGGGGTGAGTTCGGCTACTGGGTGTTCGAAGGCGACTGGCAGCCGGCGCAACGCCCCAGCTGGAACTACCGCAGCGAGGACGGCGGCGGCATCGTCCTGGACATGTTCTGCCACTGGCAGTACGTCCTGGAGAACCTGATCGGTCCGGTACGCGCGGTCACCGCCCGCGCGGTCACCCACATCCCAACCCGGTGGGACGAGCAGGGGCAGCCCTACACCGCCACCGCTGACGACGCCGCGTACGCCATCTTCGAACTCGATGGCGGCGTGATCGCCCAGATCAACTCCTCCTGGTGTGTGCGGGTCTACCGGGACGAGCTGGTGGAGTTCCAGGTCGACGGCACCGAAGGCAGCGCGGTGGCCGGGCTGCGGAACTGCCGGGTCCAGCACCGCTCCGTCACGCCGAAACCCGTGTGGAACCCGGACGTGCCGGTCACGGAGCGCTTCCGGGAGCAGTGGCAGGAGGTGCCCGACAACGAGGAGTTCGACAACGGCTTCAAGGTCCAGTGGGAGGAGTTCCTGCGGCACGTCGCCGAAGACGCCCCATGGCGGCACGATCTGCTGGCCGGCGCGCGGGGCGTGCAGTTGGCCGAGTGTGGGCTGCGCTCCTCACGAGAAGGCCGCCGCATCGAGATCCCACCCCTGGAGCTGACCGACGACACCACGCCGCACTCTGAGGACGCCAGCGCCCACAGCAACGAGGTGGCGAAGGCATGACGACTCGTTCTTCCACCCCGACCCTGCGGCTCCCCAGGCCTGACGGGTCCCTGGAGGAGTACACGATGCGCCCGGCCACCCAGTGGTCCCCGCCGACCACCCCGCCCAAGAGCCGGATCGCGTTCGCCGCCGCCCACGTCATCGCCGACCCGTTCGCGGACAACACCCCGGGCCAGCCCGCCGCCCTGGACTGGGAGGCCACCTTGGCGTTCCGCCGCCACCTGTGGTCCTACGGCCTGGGGGTGGCCGACGCCATGGACACCGCGCAACGCGGCATGGGCCTGGACTGGGCCGCGGCCCGGGAGCTGATCACCCGGGTCGGCGCGGAAGCCGCGGCCTGCGGTGGCCGACTGGCGTGCGGCGCCGGCACCGACCACGCCAGCCCCGAGCTGTCCTCACTGGCCGCGGTGGAGGCGGCGTACCTGGAGCAGATCGAGGTCGTCCAAAATGCGGGGGCACAGGTCATCATCATGGCCAGCCGACAGCTGGCCCGGCTGGCGCGCGGCCCCGAGGACTACCTGAAGATCTACGACACGCTGCTGGGGCAACTGGACCGGCCGGCGATCCTGCACTGGCTGGGGCCGATGTTCGACCCCGCCTTAGAGGGCTACTGGGGCTCATCCGACCTGGAGGTCGCCAGCCAAACCCTGGTGGAGCTGGTACGCACCCACGCCTCCCGCGTGGACGGGGTCAAGGTGTCCCTGTTGGACGCCGACCGGGAGATCGCGCTTCGACGCGCCTTCCCACCGGGGGTGAAGCTGTACACCGGGGACGACTTCAACTACCCCACCCTCATCGCCGGTGACGAACACGGGTACAGCGACGCGCTGCTGGGCGTGTTCGACCCGATCGCCCCGATCGCCTCAGCGGCCCTGACGGCACTGGACGCCGGGGACCGGCAACGGTACGACGAGCTGTTCGCACCCACGCTCCCGTTGGCGCGGCACCTGTTCGGCGCCCCCACCTACCACTACAAGACCGGGGTGGTGTTCCTGGCCTGGCTGACCGGCCACCAGTCCCACTTCACCATGGTGAACGGGGCCCACAGCGCCCGATCGATCCCGCACCTGTGCACCCTGTTCCGCCTCGCCGACGCCGCGGGACTGTTCAGTGACCCAGAGCAGGCCGCGTACCGGATGTCTGCCCTGCTGACCACCGCGGGGGTGGAGCAGTGACCCTGTCACGGCTGTCGCTGAACCAGGCCACGATCAAACGCGCCACGGTCGCCGAGGCGGTCGCCGCCTGCGTCGCCGCCGGCGTACCCAGCATTGGGCTGTGGCGGGAACCGGTGGCCGAGATCGGTGTGGCCAAGGCGGCCGCCCTGGTGCGGGACGCTGGCCTGCGGGTGTCCTCACTGTGCCGGGGCGGGTTCCTGACCGCCGCAGACCCGAACGGCATCGCCGCGGCGTTGGAGGACAACCGACGCGCCATCGCTGAAGCCCACGACCTAGGCGCGGACTGCCTGGTGCTGGTGGTGGGCGGACTCCCGCCAGGATCCCGGGATCTTCAGGGTGCGCGGCAGCGAGTCGCCGACCGGCTCGCCGACCTCGTCGACGACGCACGGCACGCCGGGGTCCGACTCGCCTTAGAACCGCTGCACCCGATCTACTGCGCCGACCGGGCCGTGATCTCCACCCTGGGGCAGGCGCTGGAACTCGCCGCACCGTACCCGCCGGAGGTGGTGGGGGTCGTAGTCGATACCTTCCACTCCTGGTGGGATCCTGCGGTGTTCGATGACATCGCCCGGGCCGGACAGCAGGGCCGGATCGCCAGCTTCCAGGTATGCGACTTCCTGGTGCCGGTGCCGTCCGACGTGCTGCTGGCCCGCGGCATGATGGGCGACGGCGTCATCGACTTCCCACCGCTGTACGCCGCGGTCGAGGCGGCCGGTTACACCGGCGACATCGAGGTCGAAATCTTCAACGCTGACGTGTGGGCGGCTCCGTTCGACCAGGTGGTGTCCACCATGGTGGAACGCTATCGCCGTCACGTGCTCCCCGCCCCTTAACTCCCTCCGCTGAAAGAGCACGTCACGACGCGCCGCCCCACCCCAACCAGGGAGAGTCGATCCCCCTCGATCGGCTACCCACCGGCCCCGGCTTTGGATGGCCCTCACATACCCCACCTGTCCCCTGCCAGCAGGTGCCGTCCAAAGCCGGGGCCGTCCACTGTGGAGCCGGAAACCTCCCAGCCGAGAAGTTTGCTGCTTTCACTCCGCTCAGCCGCTTAGCCTGGCTGTCTTACCCCATCGACGGTGCCCATCTGTCCGGGGTCGGGGCAGTTGTGGTAGCGCGGTTATAGCACCCTCATAACTACATGTAAGCGTGGTGTGGGAGCGGATGTGGCTGCTCGACTAGGACGCTGGGTACTAGCGGCGGTGTGTGCCTTGGGGTCCTTCGTGGCGGTGTGGTGGTGCTGGCGCCAGTTCGGCCTCCCCACCGGGAGAAGCGCCGCAGCGACACGAGAAGGTGTGGCGCTGGGGTTGGCCGGTGCTGCGGCAAGCGCAGTCCTCGCAGGCATGGGATGGTGGGCTGGTCGAGACAAGCCTGCGGCTCAGGAGCAGCAGTCTACGGTTGAAACGCACAACGTGTCAGGGCGGGACGGGTTCATTGGTGTCGTCAAGACCGGCCCAGGAAACGTGCTCCATTTCTATGGACATGGCCAGCCGTCGCACGACGGGGCAGGCGAGGCAGGCGGTTCGGCTAGTGATGCTCGCCTTACGGACGGGCGGCTGGTGGGGGATGTGCCTCGGGAGCCCGTGGGTTTCCAGCCACGCGCAGATCTGATGCGCGAACTCGAACAGGTCCTCGAGTCAGGCCAGACAGCGGTGGTGTGCTCGGTCACCGGCGGCCCAGGGGTGGGCAAGACCCACCTGGCCGCGTCGTTGGCGCGAAAGTGCATCAAAGCAGAGTGGGATCTGGTGGCGTGGATCGTGGCCGAATCCCCCTCCCAAGTGGTGACCGGGTTAGGAGAACTCGCTGACGCGGTCGGCGCCGGGGCAGACGAAACGAACACCCAGAAGCGAGCGCGGGCAGCAAAACGGTGGCTGGAAAACACAACCGGACGGGTGCTGGTGGTGTTTGACAACGTCACCACCCCAGACGTGGTGGCGCCCTGGCTGCCGGCGACCGGTCACGCCCGAGTCGTAGTCACCAGCCGCTCCCAGCGGTGTGACGTCTTGGGCGCGGTGGTCGGGGTGGATCTGTTCACCGAAGCAGAGACCGTGGCGTACCTGCGGGAACGCACCGGCTTGGATGACGATGCCGGCGCCCGCGCGGTGGGTGAGGCGGTAGGTCGGCTACCGCTGGCTTTGGCGCAAGCGGCGGCGGTGATCCGTTCTCAGCGCCTGTCGTACGCGGCGTATATAGACCGATTGGAACGGTTCCCCCTAGAGAACTACCTGACCCGGGTCGACGGCGACGGGTACCCGCGAGGAGCCAGTGAGGCGATCGCCCTAGCGGTGGAGGAGGTAGAGACCACACAAGGCCTGGATGGGTTAACCAGGCGGCTGCTGGAGGTGCTGTCGGTACTCTCCCCGGCCGGCGTGAACCGGGAGTTTCTCGCGCACCTGCCAGCCCATACCGACACCTCTGACGAGGTGGAATCCAACTCCGACAACGATGACGACCGGGCTGTGGTAGGCGCAGAACGCGTTGAGCAGGCTCTAGGTGTGTTGGCTGACGCCTCGCTGGTGAGCTTCACCCAAAACAACCAGTCAGTGCTCATGCACCGACTGGTGGCCCGAGTCCTACGAGAGCGGGCACGGCGATTCTCCCGGTTTACTGATGTCCTCACCGACGCTGTCGATATTTTGGATCACCTCCAGGTGCCATCTGACAAAGCGTGGGAGCAGCGCCAGATAGCCGCTGAGGTGGTCGATCACATCGACGCGCTCACCGCTGCCTTGGAACGTGATCCAGACACCGGGCGTTTTATCGGTGCCCTGGAAATCATCGAGCGCGTTACAGATTTGAGGATTTGGGCCGCTGAGCACCTAACAGCTGTCGAGAACCTGACCCGCGCCATCGACTTCGGCCGCGCGCTTCTTATTGATACCGAACGCACCTTTGGACCTGATCACCTTCTTACCCTGACCACCCGACACAACCTCGCCGGCGCCTACGAATCAGCAGGACAACTCGAGAAAGCCATCGACCTGTTCCAACAAGTCCTCACCACCGCAGAACGCACCCTCGGACCCAACCACCCCAGCACCCTGACCACCCGAGCCAACCTCGCCGGCGCCTACCGGCAAGCAGGACAACTCGAGAAAGCCATCGACCTGTTCCAGCAAGTCCTCACCACCGCAGAACGCACCCTCGGACCCAACCACCCCAGCACCCTGACCACCCGACACAACCTCGCCGGCGCCTACGAATCAGCAGGACAACTCGAGAAAGCCATCACCCTCTACCACCAAGTCCTCACCACCGCAGAACGCACCCTCGGACCCAACCACCCCGATACTTCGGCTACGCGGCGCGCACTTGATGCTCTGACGCAAGCCACAGCCGGTAGGGCAAGACGACGGTTCGGTTTTCGATACCGAATCCGGTCGCGGTCGTAATCACCACACACCCGATCCGGAACGGAAACCACAGACGCCTATCAGCGGATATGTGCCCGAACACGGAAGATGCGGCACCGCTACCCGCAAGGCAACATCTCCACAGATACAGATTTATAAAATTTCTATGTCAGTCCTTCGATTAGTTTTAGTCGCACTTTTCTTAGGAAGGACAATCGAGGAGATATTCTTTCCCTAGAGCGTCGGGACGAGGGCGGAATGTCAGAAGATGCTTGGATACAGTTGCTGACGCGATCGATAGATCGGTATAGAGGACGCTCAACCGGGATACTGCACGGCCTAGCCGAATACCTTCCGTCAGACCTCCTTCCCTATACCTTTAAAGCAGCTTCTACCATCACCGGCGAGACTCACGGGCTCGATCACTCGCCCACATCCTGATTAGGTTTCCTGAAAATAAATTGATCACCTATATACAACAGGCTTCTCGCAATACCGTCTTTACCTCTTATGGAGTAGATATTTTCAAGCACTGTATGGAGGCACTCTCTGGTGATCTTCATGGGCTGACCACTATCGCCCGCTGTCTTACCAGGGG
>Ga0207873_1001486_pt1 | contig 22275 bp, 15 predicted proteins | sample BGWIniCompost_FD_187373 | JGI IMG/M metagenome (GOLD analysis project Ga0207873, IMG submission 187373) | Cellulose adapted compost microbial communities from Newby Island Compost Facility, Milpitas, CA, USA - BGW Initial Compost (SPAdes)... ...
CGATCTGGATCGCGAGGCGCGTGAGCGCCTCGTCGTGCGCGAGCGCGAGGACGTGCGCGCTCCACCGTTCGTTCGGCTCCAGCTCGATCGGTCCGCCGTCGCGCACGAGCAGGCGCGGCGGCCCGCTGCGCGGCACGAGGTACCAGGCAGCCCGGGTCTCGCTCGAAAGCCATCCGCCGGGGGGCAGGAGCGGTTCGGCGGTGAGCTCGGCGCGCACGAGCAGCGCGCCGTTCGGCGCGAGGTGGAGGAGGCGCAACATCGCGATCTGCAGCTCGGGGAACCCGGGCGCAGGATCGCCGGTCGCCATCCGCAGCGTCGGCGCTCCGTCCTCGCCGGGTCCGAAGAGACCGCGCTGCTCGTCCTCGCCGGGCCCGGGCACGAACCACGTCACGAAGGCGACCTCGCCCGCGTCGTTCACGAGCGGCGGGTCCATCAGGGGAACGATGTGGGTGACGAACGCCGCGCCGTCGGGCGCTCCGGGCACGGGCCCGGACAGCGGCACGGCCGGCTCGAGCCCGTCGGCGTCGCCGACCCAGATCGCCAGCGCCCCTTCGGCGGGCGCGCCGAGCAACGCGACGGCGCCGCCCGTGCTCGCGCGCGGCTCTTCGAAGTCGAGCGCCTCGCCCGCGAAGAAGGCGGAAGGCGCGCCTTCGCGCGCCACGGTCGTGAGCTCGCCGGCGAGCGGACGCCAGCGGAGCAGCGCGCTTCGGGGAAGCGTTCCCAGGATCTGCGACTCCGCGTCGGGCGCGTGGTAGTCGACGCGGGCCAGAATCGAGCCGAGGCCGTCGTCGGCGAGCCCGACGTTCCAGACCCGCAGCACCTCTTCGCCTTCGGCATCCGGCAGCGGCTCTCCCGCGAGCGCGATCAGCGTCGCGCCTCCGGCTCCGTCGGGCGCGAAGAGCGCGCGACGCACACCAGCGATCGGGTCGGACGGGCACGGCTCGCTGGCGAGCTCGGCCGTGAACGAGACGCCGCCGTCCGCCCCGAGCACGAGCCAGGGGGCGGGGCGCAGCCCATGCAGCGCGATCGGCGGCCGCAAGCGAAAGAAGAGCCTGCGGATCGTGAGGGTTTCGTCGCCCGGTGCGGGCATGTCCGTGGCGGCCAGGAGCGCAGGCGTCCCGTCGCGCGGGAGGACGTAGAGGCGTTCCGTGAGGCCCCAGGGCCACTCCTCCTCCGCGCACGGCGCTTCCGGGTCGAAGCCAGACGCCCGCCATGCGAGGTCGCCCGCGCCGTTGGCGCGCAGCTCGAGCTGCCAGAAGCCGGGCTCCAGCGTGGCGCTCCGCACCGGCACCCGCGGACCAACGCCAGAGCGAGTAGGGAGGCGCGTCCGGATCCAGATCGCGCGTCGTCTCGGCAAATGACACCGAACCGTCGTCGGCGATGCGCGGCGCGAGGATCAGCGCCCGGTAGGCCGGGCCGTCCGGGGACGCTTCCCCCTCGGCCGCCACCTTCACCCAGGAGGCGGCGCGCCCCGGCACGGCGACGAAGAGCAGGAAGACCAGAGCCAGGATCGAAGACGTCCAGCACCGCACGCGCCTCCTTGTATCACACGACGGTGGCGGTCGCGAAGCGCACTACCTTGTCGCGCCATGACCTGGAAGCCCGAGCTGGAGGAGATCGAGCGGCGCGCCGCGCTGGCGCGGCAGATGGGCGGCCCCGAGCGCGTGGCGCGCGCCCGCGCGGCCGGCCGGCTCACGGTGCGCGAGCGGATCGAGCGGCTGCTCGATCCGGGCAGCTTCCACGAGACCGGCATCCTGGCCGGCCGCGCCGAGTACGACGAGGCGGGCCGCCTCACCGCCTTCACCCCGTCGAACTTCGTGTGCGGGCGCGGCCGCATCGAGGGGCGCCCGGTGGTGGTCGGCGCCGACGACTTCACGGTGCGCGGCGGCGCGGCCGACGGCGCGATCGGAAACAAGATGGGCTGGGCCGAGAAGGCGGCGCGCGACCTGCGCCTGCCGCTCGTCCGGCTCGTCGACGGTACCGGCGGCGGCGGGTCGGTGAAGACCAACGCCACGCTGCGTCGCTCGTACGTGCCGTACGTGCCGGACTTCGACGTCTCGGTGGAGCTGCTCGCCATGGTGCCCGTGGTCGCGGCCGCCCTCGGGCCGGTGGCCGGGCTCGGCGCGGCGCGCGTGGCGGCGTCGCACTTCTCGGTCATGGTGCGCGGCACGAGCCAGCTGTTCGTGGCCGGACCGCCGGTCGTGCGGCGCGCGCTCGGGCGCGAGGTGACCAAGGAGGAGCTGGGCGGCTCCGCGATCCAGCGCGCGAGCGGAGCGGTCGACAACGAGGTGACCAGCGAGGACGAGGCGTTCGCGCAGATCCGCCGCTTCTTGTCGTATCTACCCTCCTCGGTGTGGGAGCGGCCGCCGCGCACCGTGCCCGACGACGACCCCGAGCGGCGCGAGGAGGCGCTGCTGTCGATCGTGCCGCGCGAGCGCCGCCGCCCGCACGATGCCCGCCGGCTCGTCGAGCTGGTCGTCGACCGCGGCTCGCTGTTCGAGATCGGGCGCCACTTCGGCCGCCCGCTGGTGACGGCGCTCGCGCGTCTCGACGGCGTCCCGGTCGGCGTGCTCGCCAACGATCCGCGCCAGAAGGGCGGCGCCATGGACGCCGCCGCCGCCGCCAAGCTCGTCCGCTTCGTCGACCTGTGCGACACGTTCCACCTGCCGGTCGTCAACTTCGTCGACAACCCGGGCTTCGAGATCGGCGTCGAGGCCGAGCGGCGCGGCACGATCCGGCACGGCGTGCGCGCGCTCTTCGCCGTGTACCAGGCGAGCGTGCCGTGGTGCTCGATCCTGGTGCGGCGCTGCTTCGGCGTGGCGGGCGCCGGTCACGGCGCGCACCACCGGCTCAATCTCCGCTACGCCTGGCCGAGCGCCGAGTGGGGCTCGCTGCCGATCGAGGGCGGCGTGGAGGCGGCCTACCGCCGCCAGCTCGAGGCCGCGCCGGACCCCGTGGCGCTGCGCGCGGAGCTGGAGGCGCGGCTCGCCTCGCTCGGCTCGCCCCTGCTCACGGCCGAGGCGTTCGGGATCGAGGAGATCATCGACCCGCGCGAGACGCGCCCGCTGCTGGTCGACTGGGCGCGCCGGGCCTGGGAGATGCTGGCCAGCGGGCTCGGGCCCAAGGCGCGCGCGATGCGGCCCTGATCCCACGGGGAAAAACGCCGCGGCGGCCCAGAAAAATCCCTTCTGCACGGCACTTCCATGTAGACTGCCCGGTCGAAACCGCGGCCCCCGGCACACCCCTGGCGCCGGCCCGCCCCCCGTACCCGAGGCCTCTTGCCGTGAGGTGTCGCCCGATGCGTGCCGTCCGCGCCCGAACTCCGCTCGCCCGCCGGCTCCTGATCTCCTCGCTCACCGCGCTCGGTGCGCTCGCCGCGCTGGGCGCCGACTGCGGGACCACCCAGCACGAGCCCGTGGGCCGCCAGGACTTCGTGAGCCCGCAGTTCAACCCGATCGTGCTCTCGCCCGACGGCAGCACGCTCTACGTGGCCAACACGACCAGCAACACGGTGAGCGTGATCTCCACCGCGAACCCCGGGCCGGGAACCCAGGTGGAGGTGGGCGTCGAGCCGGTCTCGCTCGCGGTGAAGCCGAACGGCACCGAGCTGTGGGTCGCCAATCACGTCTCCGACTCGGTCAGCGTGGTGGACGTGAACCCGGCCAGCCCCACCTACCTCTCGGTGATCCACACGATCCAGGACATCGACTCGAACGGCGTCTCGCAGTTCGACGAGCCGGTCGGGATCGCCTTCGCGAGCAACAGCAAGGCGTACGTGGCGCTGTCCTCGCGCAACGACATCGCGGTCATCAACGCGAACACCTACCAGGTGACGAAGCGGATCCGGATCACGGCCCAGGAGCCGCGCGCGATCGCGGTGCGCGGCGGCAAGCTCTACGTCGCGGCGTTCGAGTCGTCGAACCAGACCGAGCTCTCGGTGTGCCCGGGCGTCGCGCCCGGCCCCTCGGGCTCGCAGTGCACGCTCGACACCAACGACATCGTGACCTTCGTGGTCACGAGCCCGAACATCCCGGGCGAGCCGGTCGAGATCGTGCGCGATCCCGACGTGCCGGACCGCGACCTGTTCGTGTTCAACACCAGCGACGAGTCGGAGTTCGACGTCGTGACGGGCGTCGGCACGCTGCTCTACGGGCTCGCCGTGGACGGCAACGGCAACGCGTTCGTGACCGCCACCGACGCGCGCAACGACGTGAACGGCCAGAACGGCACCAACCTGATCGACCTCGACAACCGCATGTTCTTCAACCAGGTGGCGCGCGTGAGCTGCGGCGGCTCGAGCTGCGGCATCCCGGCCATCTTCGATCTCGAGAACGCGCCGCCGCCCTCGCAGCCCAACGGCACCCAGCTCGCCACGCCCTACGGGATCGCGATCAGCGGCGACAACTCCACGATCGTGGGCACCGCGATGGGCAGCAGCCGGCTGTTCACGATGAACGCGAGCACCGGGCAGGTGCTGGCCCGGCTCGACCTCAACGCGGGCGTGGCCTCGGCCTTCGGCCAGCAGATCCCGAAGGGCGTGGCGCTGCGCTCGGCCGGGAACGGCGCGCCGCAGACCGCCTACGTGCTCAACACGCTGGAGAACACGGTCTCGATCGTGGACGTGTCGAACCCGTCCGCGCCGGTGCACCTCGGGAAGATCAGCGTGGGCAACGACCCGACGCCCGCCGCGATCCGGCGCGGCCGCATCGCGTTCGCGAACGCCTGGGGCTCCTCGACGGGGACCTTCTCCTGCGAGAGCTGCCACCCCGACGCGCACACCGACCAGCTGCTGTGGCGGATCGGCGGCGCCTGCTTCTTCGGCGCCTGCAGCGGCGACGACGAGGTGCGCTCGACGATGCCGATCCGCGGTCTGCGCAACACGCTGCCGCTGCACTGGGACGGCACGCTCGGCGATCCCTTCGGCGGCGGAAACGGCGCCGTGGGCTTCAACGGCAACGGCGGCACCGACTGCACGCTCGGCGACGCCGACGGCGACCACGACTGCTTCGTCGACCTGGTCGACGAGAGCCTGGCGGGCGTGATGTGCGACCAGACCGGCGGCTGCGACACCGGGCCGTCCGGCCGGCCCGGGCTGCTCACGGCCCAGGAGCGCGACGACATGGCGCGCTTCATCGCCTCGACCGTCTACCCGCCGCCGCGCTCGCGCCGGATCACCGACCAGCTCAGCGCGCTCGCGCGGGGCGGCTTCGAGGACTTCTTCGTGGACGCCGCGGGCACCTTCCCGAGCGACGCGGGCGACCTGCTCGGCGTGACGACCTGCGCCGACATGAACTCGGGCTGCCATGCGCTGCCGCTCGGCGCCGACACCAACTCGTCGACGCTGGCCGGCTTCGACGCGCCCACCATGCGGGGCATGACCGACCGCTTCCTGCACTTCTCGCTCGGCATCACGACCGCCGAGGAGACGCTGGAGTTCGGCTCGGCCCCGCGCACCATCAACGTCCTGGGCTTCAACCTGAGCTACCCGGGCCCGCAGAGCGCGCGCTTCACCTGGGATCCCGACAAGGGCTACGAGGAGGAGACCAGCTTCCAGGCCTCGTTCGTGATCTTCCAGGCCGTCTACGGGAGCGGCGCGGAGCCGATGTTCCAGATGTTCGAGGAGGCGAGCACCGGCTTCTCGGGCGCGCTCGCCAAGCAGGCGCACCTCAACCAGGCGACCACCGCGCCGGGCGCCGCTCTCACCGCCACGCAGAACCTGCTCGCCGCGCTCGAGACCGCCGACCAGCGCGGCTCGGTCAACCTGCGCGGCATCGGCCGCCGCAACGGCGTGCCGACGGTGCTGAGCTACCGCGCGGCCACGAACGACTACCGCGACGCCAACGACGGCCTCATCCTCACGCGGGCGCAGCTCATCTCGGAGGCGCAGGCCGGCACGCTCAACATGATGCTGACCGCCTCGCTGTCGGCGAACTTCGGCAACGACCTCTACCGGCAGCCGCTGCTCTCGGTGGTCAACCTGGGCGACCGGAATGGCACCAACCCGGCGATCCCGTTCCTGCCGGGCGACGACCCGATGCAGCTGGTCGGGATCGACGTGCGCGGCGACGCGACGATCTTCCTCGACGGCGCGCCGGTGGCCGGCACGATCTCGTGCGTGGGCGGGACCTTCTCACCCTACTGCACGAGCCAGCGGATCTCGATCGATTTGGCCAACCCGAACGTCGGGAACGGCCTCAAGATGCTGCAGGTGCAGAATCCGAAGTCGGCGCTCAGCAACGAGCTGCCGGTGTGCGGAGGCACCATCACGAACTGCCGCTGATCGGAGCCGCCGCTGAGCGGGCCCGCGCCGCGGGTCCGCTCAGCGCGGCGCCAGCGGCTGTGGCGCCGCGTCGGCGGGCGCCGTCGTCTCGGCGCGCGCGACGACCCAGCGCCGGTAGGCCGCGGGCGGCATGAACGCGAGCCAGGTCGGGATCGCGGTCACCACCCCGACCGCCCCCGTGCCGGCCAGCACCCAGATCGACTCGGCCGCGTTCGGCGTGAGGATCAGACCCAGGAAGTGGATGGCGAAGGCGGCGAACACGCCGCCCATGCCGATCGCGTAGATGAGGAAGCGGTTCGCCACCAGCGGGTCGACCAGCCCGAGCCGGAGCCGCCGCGTCGCGCTCCGGTACTGCCGGAGCGCCTCCGCGCACGCCCAGGCAAAGGCGAGGGTGCGCGTGGCGAAGCCGAGCCAGTAGCCCGCGCTTCGCGAGCCGGGTGCGAAGCCGTCGCTCACCGCATGCCCCGCCAGGCTCGCGACGAAGGCGGCTCCCGCCACCCAGACCAGCACGCGCGCCCAGGGCTCGCCGGCGCGGAAGGTGCGCGCGGTGAACAGGTAGACCGCGAGGCACGCCACGTCCTGGACCAGCAGCCCGGCGCCCATGGCCGCCGCGTCGGCGGCTCCGGAGCCGAACGCGCCGCGGCGCGCAGCGGTGGTGAGCGGGTAGCCGAGCACCCCGAGCAGCAGGAACGCCGAGCCGAGCAGCGCCTCGGGCAGCCGCCGCGAGCGGCGCGCCACCCACAGCAGGCGCATCCCCACCAGCGCGTCCACGGCGATCATCAGCACGGCACCGAGGGCGAGGACGGTCTTCATCTCGACGGTCGCATCGGCGCGCGGTGTACGCCGCTTGACGCGGGCTGTCCGATCGGGGCTTCCACCGAGCCGGGCACGCGCGCTCGCCCGCCCGCAGCCGGACGCCGGTCCCGTGGTGGAGATCGGCGCGCCGGGTGGACCCGGGCGCTGCACGGCAGCCGCACGCCCGCGGCGGCTCACGCGCGGGGTGGCGGGGCCGCGTTCGCGCGCGCCGGCCGGCTCACAGCGGGCGCAGCGGGCGGCGCACGGCGGTCGCGGGCGCGCGCAGCCCCAGCTCCTCGCGCAGCCGGTCGAGCAGCTCGTGCACGTCCGCGTGGAGCTCGTCGGCGCGCATCGCGCGCGCCACCTGCGCGGGCCGGATCGGCCGGCCCAGCAGGCGCTGGATCTCGCCGTGGTGCGCGAACAGGCTCTTGGCGTCGAGCTCCTCGAAGGCGGCCTCGTCCTCCGGCGCGGGCAGCACGGTCTCGAACCAGCGCGCCACGCGCGGCTCGTCGGGCGACACGCGCGCCACCCGGCAGATCGCCTCGGGCACGAGCAGGTAGCTCTCGATGTGGCGCCGCCCCCAGGTGAAGAACTCAAGGCCCGGCTCGCGCGCGCGCTCCGGCAGCGGACGCCGCTCGATGTCGCCGTCCAGCACGCACAGCGCCCGCGCCCGCGGGCAGCGCGCGCGCAGCCCGCGGAAGTGCTCGGCGGCGCGCACCGGCTGGCAGCCGCCCAGGATCACCGTGCTCGCGGCCAGCGCGCGCGCGAGCGGCGGCGAGACGCCGAACGCCCAGGCTTCGAGCAGACCGCGGTCGCGGGGCCCTTCCACGTAGAGGACGAAGGACGCTCGAGCGGGTGACGAGGCAGCCACGGTGGAAGCCCTTGCCGAGCAGGCAGGCCGTCAGGGAGGGGAGGACGACCCGAGCCTAGCACCGGTGGTGGCCGCGTGCGGCTCGAGCACCGCCACGACCTCGACGTGGGGCGTGTGCGGAAACAGGTCGAAGCCGTGCAGGGCGGTGAGCCGCCAGCCGCCGGCGGCGAGCACCGCCACGTCCCGCGCCAGGGTCGCGGGATCGCACGAGACGTGCACGAGGCGGCGCGCGGGCAGCGCGGCGAGCATCTCGGCGGCGCCGCGCCCCACCCCCCCGCGCGGCGGATCGAGCACCACGACCTCGGGCGCGAGGGCGGCCGCCTCGCCGGCGGCCAGCCAGGACTCGACGCGCGCCTCGACCACGCGCACCCGGCGCGGCGCGCCGGGCGGGGTGGCGGCCGCGGCGTTGCGCGCGAGGTCGCTGGTCGCGAGCGGATCCGACTCCACCGCCACCACGCGCGCGAAGCGGCGCGCGAGCCCGAGCGTGAAGAAGCCGGCGCCCGCGTAGAGCTCGAGCGCCGTCTCGCCCGTGCCGGCGGCCGCGAGCACGGCCTCGGCGAGCGCGTCCAGCAGCAGCGCGTTCGCCTGCGCGAACACGCCTGCCGAGAGCTCGAGGCGCTCGCCGGCCACGCGCAGCGTGATGCGCTCCGCGGCGGCGCGCCGTGCGGGGTCGCCGAGCGGGGCCACGCGCACCGCCCCGTCCGCACCGAGCGCGAGCTCCCACTCGCCGCGCTGGCGCGGCGGGTGCGCGGCGAGCCGCGCGAGCGCCGCCTCCAGGGGCGGGGCCAGGATCGGACAGCCCGCGACCGCGCACAGCGCGTGCGAGCGCCGCTGCCGGTAGCCGACCCGCCCGCGCTCCACGTGCACCCGCGCCCGCCCGCGCCACCCGTAGGCGGCGGGCGAGGGCGTGAAGGCGAGCGGCGGCGGCTCCGCGAGGCCGGCGATGCGCGCGAGCGCGTCGCGCACGATCGTCTGCTTCGCCTCGACCTGCGCCTCGTAGGCGAGGTGCTGCCAGGCGCAGCCGCCGCACACCCCGAACACGGGGCAGCGCGGCTCCACGCGCCCCGGCCCCGGCGCGAGCAGCGCCTCGATCTCGCCACGCGCGAAGCGCGGCTTCTCCTCGACGAGCCGCACGCGCACCCGGTCGCCGGGCGCCGCGAGCGGCACGAAGACGACGCGCCCGTCCGGCGCCCGCCCCACGCCGTCGCCGCCGGCGGCCAGCGCGTCGATGGCGAGCTCGATGCGGGAGGCGTCGGATCCTCGCTGTTTTCGAGCACTTGTCAGGGGAAGCTGCCTCCTCGTCGCAGGGCGCATCCGCGGGCCCGACAGGCTAACGCGCCCCGCGTCTCGCCCGGCTCCCGACACTCGCGAGCGTCGTGCTGCGCGCCGATGCAACCGCGCGGAGGAGCCCCGTGGCCGCTCGCATCGCCCCGGTGCTCGCTTTCGCCGTCTTCCTGGCCGCCCGGCTCGTTGCGCTCACCAAGTCGTCGTCGCCTGGGACGGGCGCATCGCTGGTCGCGATCGACCGCGAGACGGGCGCCCAGGAGCTGCTGATCGACGGGCTTCCCGGACAGTCCACCGCGCTCGCGTCCGAGGCCGCGGGCACCTGGCTGGTGGGAACTGCGAGCGGGTCCGTCCTGCGCGTGGACCCCGAGAGCGACCTCGAGCCGGTGACGCTCGTGTCGAGCGGCGGACTGCTCGCCTCGGTCGACGAGATGGCGCTCGCGCGCGACGGCGCGATCGTCGTGCTCGACCGCGAAGCGAGTCGCGTGGTGCGCGTCGATGCGGCGACCGGCGCGCAGGAGCTGCTCGGTTCCGCGCCAGATGGGACGATGCACCTCACGCTCGATGGCGCCGACCGGCCGCTGATCGCCGACTGGGTGCAGGTGTCGCGTCTGGAGCCGGACGGAAGCCGCACGCCCATCGCGACTTCTGGACGTCTTCGAGCTCCTGGGCGAGGAATACCTCCTCCTGGACCAGGGCTTCGCGCTCCTGCGGCCCGCCTGCGACGACGGGTTCGACAACGACGGGGACGGCGCCGTCGACTGGCCCGCCGACGCGCAGTGCCAGAGCGCGTACGCCACCGAGGACCCGCACGGCTGCGGCCTCGGCGCCGAGCTGGCGCCGCTGCTCGGGCTGCTGGCGCTGCGGCGGCGGGCTCTCCGCGAGCAGGCGGTAGGCGCAGCGCGGGCGGGACGCGCGCCAGGCACGAGGAGCAGCGGCCGAGCGGCAGCGCGCGCGCGGCTCCCGTATGCTGGGCCGCCCATGCGTGCCCGCTCGCTCGTGCTCGCTCCGCTCCTCGCCGCGCTCTCGCTCGCCGCGGGCGCGGCGCGCGCGCAGCACGGGATGCCGGTCGGGCCGCGCCCGCTGCACCTGCGCCTCGCGCAGGCGGACGTGGTGGCGATCGCCACGGTCGCCGAGGTGGGCGAGGGCCGCGTCAAGATGCGCAGCGCGACCATCCTGCGCGGCGAGGCGCCGGCCAGCTTCGAGGTGAAGCGCGCGCCGTCGCAGTCGGTTCCCTACGCGGTCGGGATCACCATGCTGCTGCCGCTGCGAGGCGCGCGGCCGCCCTACGTGCTGGTGGACGACGCCAAGGAGGCCATGGTGCTGCGCACCGAGGCCGCGGCGCGCGCCTGGATCGCCGCGCTGCCCGCCCTGCTCGACGCCGGTGACGATCCCGACGCGCTGCGCGCCGCCTACCTCGGCTGGCTCGACGGCGCGGAGCCCTCGCTGCGCGAGGTGGCCGCGGCGTCGCTGCTCGACCCGCGCTCCGAGCTGGTGCCGGTGCCGCCCGCGCTCGCCGTCGCGCGCGCACTCGTGGCGCTCGATCCCGGCGCCCCGACCGAGACGCGGCGCGCGTCGGCGATCCTCGCCGGCGGGCGCCCGGAAGGCGCGCGGGCGCTCCTGCCTGCGCTGCGCGACCCGCACTCCGATCCCCAGGTGGCCGCCACCGCGCTGCGCGGCGGCGCGCAGTTCCGCGTCGACGGCTTCGACGAGGGCCTGCTGGCGGCGCTCGGGCACGACGACCGCGACGTTCGGCTCGCGGCCGCGCACCTCGCCGTGGAGCAGGGCTCGCCCGCCGTGCGCGCGCGTCTCGCGCAGCTCGCCGCGAGCGATCCGGACCTCGACGTTCGCAAGCAGGTGCGCGAGCTGTTGGGCGAGGCGGACGACGAGGACGAAGACGGCGCGAGCGCAGGGGCCGCCGCCAGGGAGACCGCGGCCGAGGAGACGAGCGCCGCCGGGCAGTGAGCGGCGACCGGTGGGCGCATCCGGTGCGCTCGCGCGCGGGCCGCGACGCGCCGATCGCGAGCGCGGGTCGCTGCGTCGACCGAGGCGGCGGGGAGCCTTCCCGAACTGTGTCCGTCGGAGCGTTCGGGCCTTGGCCTGCCGGAGTCACGCGTCCTCTGGCGCACCCGTCGCCACCTTCGGCGGCGCGGCGGCTCGCCGGCTCTCGTCCTGCGTGCGTCCACGGATCCCGGCCGCGGAGCGCACACCCGCGGAGTCGAGCAGGCGCGCATTCCGGAGCGGGAAGCTCGTGCGCCTTCGCGTCGCGGCCGCCGGACGCGGGATGCCGTCCTGCGGCGTCGGGCCCTGCGGCGCGCACGGCGCGCGAAGCGGATCCACCGCTCCGTCGTCCTCCGGGTCTCTCGTCGAGTGGAAGCTCCCGACTCGGGAAGGGCTTCCCCCGCCTGTACCCGCTCCGCCGGCGCCTCTCGTCACCCCGGTCACCGACGACGCGACGACCTGCCGGCGGGAGCGGGACCTCGGTGCTCCTGCGTCCGGCGCCGGGGTGCGACGTCTCCACCTTACGCTGCCGCTTCGCGGGCGACAACCCGGATGTCGACGGCGCACGCGAGACGCGCGCTCCGTCGGCGGCGCGCCCTCGCGCGCGGCGCCGCCGTCCATTCCCGGGTCGGTGCTCGCCCGATCGGGCTCCTAGCGCCGCGCGGGTGCGGTCCAGTAGCGGCCCCGCGCCGGGATCCGCCAGATCTCTCCGTCGCAGCGATCGAAGGGCGCGGGGTCGTCGGGTGCCGGCAGCCAGGCGCTCAGGAAGCCGTCGTGGTCCCAGCCGTGGTACACACATCCGCTGTCGAGCCCGCGCAGGCCCGTCGCCACGTGCAGGCCCTGCTGCGCCCAGTGCCCGTACACGATCCCGTAGCGGTGGCCGCGCGCCGCCCAGCGCCGGTGCCAGGCGTCGTCCTCGCGCTCGGGCGGCTGCGGCGACCAGCGCCCGCACGCGTCCACGCGGCGGCAGCGCGTGACGCGCGCGAGCACGTCGGCGTCGGGGTCGTGCGCCGGATCGGCGGTGAGCAGCCGGCGCGCCTCGGCGGGCGAGTGCGCGAGGCGCGCCTCCACCGCGCGCGCGCGCTCGGCCAGCGCGGGCAGGTCCCACTCGGGCGCCACCGCGGCGTGCACCATCGCGAAGTCCTGGTCGCCGATCCGGTCGATCACCGCGAGCGGCCAGCTGCGGATCCAGTCGAGCAGGGCGTCGCGATCGGGCGCGGCGAGCACGTCGTGGAAGGTGTCGTCGGGGGCGGGTTCGCGCTCGCCCCAGGCGGTGAGCAGCAGGCCCAGCTCGTGGTTGCCGAGCACGACCCGCGCGCGCCCCTGCTCGGCCAGCGCGCGCACGGTGCGCAGGACGCGCAGGCTGCCGGGGCCCCGGTTCACGAGGTCGCCGACCAGCCACAGCTCGAAGGCGTCGCCGAAGCGGCTGCGCGCTCGCGCGAGCAGGTCCTCGAGCTCGTCCGCACAGCCCTGCACGTCGCCCACGAAGATGCGCTGCACGCCGGGAATCAAGGGCCCGGAGCGGCGGCCCGCAAGCGCCCGCGGCGGGACCCGGCGGCGGTCTGCCGAGCGCGGGCGGGCGAGCTAGCTTCCCCATCCCTCGATCGATCGTGCCGGCCCCGTCGCCGACTCGGGGCCGGCTGCATGCAGGAGCGCGCCCCCATGGACTGGAACCTGGCCGACCTCTTCGAGCTCGTGGCCGACACCGTGCCCGAGCGCCTCGCGCTGGCCCACGGCGTCGACGGCCCGACCCGCACCTGGCGCGACCTCGACCGCCGCGCCAACGCGCTCGCGCTTCACCTCGCGCGCAGCCACCAGCCGAACGACAAGCTGGCGATCTACGCCTACAACCGGCCCGAGTTCGTCGAGACCCTGTTCGGCGCGATGAAGGCGCGCATGGTGCCGGTCAACGTCAACTACCGCTATCGCGAGGACGAGCTCGTCTACCTGCTCGACAACTCCGACTCGACCGCGGTCGTCTACGAGGCCGACTTCGCCGAGCGCGTGGCTCGCGTGCGCGACCGGCTGCCCAAGGTGCGCGAGTGGATCGAGATCCCCTCCCGCGACGGCGAGGACGCCGGCGGCAACGCCTTCGCGGTGCGCTACGACGAGGTGGTCGGCGCGGGAACCGACGAGCGGCTCGACATCCGCCGCGATCCTGGCGACCTCCTCTTCATGTACACGGGCGGCACCACCGGCATGCCGAAGGGCGTGATGTGGGAGCACCGCGCGCTCTACAACTCGCTGGGCGGCGGCGGCAACGCGGTGCTCGGCGAGAAGGCCAGCGAGAGCCGCGAGGAGCACGCCGAGCGCGTGGCCAACGAGGCACGCGCCCAGCGGCTGCTCCCGGCCTGCCCGCTGATGCACGGCACCGGCCTGTTCACCGCCATCAACGCGCTGGGCGGGGGCGGCGCCGTCGTGACGCTGCACGGCCGCACCTTCGACCCGGTGGAGCTGTGGTCGACGATCGAGGCGCGCGGCGTGAACGCCTGCGCGATCGTGGGCGACGCCTTCGCGAAGCCGATGCTGAAGGCGCTGCGCGAGCACGCGGGGCGCTGGGACCTCTCGAAGCTCCTCCTGATCGTGTCGTCGGGCGTGATGTGGAGCCCGCAGGTCAAGCAGGGCCTGCTCGAGCACGTCTCGCACCTGCTGCTCTACGACTCGTTCGGCTCCAGCGAGGCGGTGGGCTTCGGGGCGGAGCTCACCACGAAGACCAGCACGACGTCGCTCGGCCGCTTCCGCATCGGGCCCAACTGCAAGGTGTTCACGCCCGACGGCAAGGAGGTCGAGCCCGGCAGCGGCGAGCCGGGCTTCATCGCGCGCTCGGGCCCGATCCCGCTCGGCTACTACAAGGACGAGAAGAAGACGGCCGAGACCTTCAAGACCTACCAGGGCCGCCGCTGGTCGATCCCGGGCGACTGGTGCACGGTCGCCGCCGACGGAACGATCGTGCTGCACGGACGCGGCTCGGTGTGCATCAACACCGCCGGCGAGAAGGTCTACCCCGAGGAGGTCGAGGAGGCCCTGAAGACGCACCCCGCGGTGGCGGACGCGATCGTCGTCGGGGTGCCCGACGAGAAGTGGGGCGAGGCCGTGACCGGCGTCGTGCGCCTCGAGCCGGGGCAGCAGGCGAGCGAGGAGGAGCTGCGCGCCCACGTGCGCGAGCGGCTGGCCGGCTACAAGACGCCGAAGCGGATCGTCTTCACCGACACGGTGCTGCGCGCGCCCAACGGCAAGGCGGACTACAAGGGCGCCCGGGCGATCGCCACCGCCTCCGTCGCCGGGGCCTGAGGGCACCGGCAACAGCCGTCGCAAGCCCGCGTCGCACCGCGCGACTCAACCCGAGCCGCCGGATCGCCGCATCACCGGGGCAGCGGCTCCGGGCACGCATCGGGGCCACCCCGGCGCGGCGTTGCCGCCGGGGAACGGGTCGTGACGACCCTTCATTCCCGTGGGGACGGTGCGGACTCGGGCGAAGCCCGCTCGGTTAGACTGGACCCCGTTTCGAGCCTGTCGAGGCGCCCTGGGGGCTCTCTTGAATCGCCGCATCATCGTCTGCGACGGCGCAGAGCTCGCTCGTCTGTGGAGCCGGATCGGAGCTGCGGACAACGAGGAGCTCACCTGGGTCCCACGCGAGGAGGAGTCCCGGGCCCGTCCCCCCGGCTTCCGCGCCCTCCAGGGCGGCCTCGTTCCCGAGGCGATCGAGAAGCTGAACCCGAAGGAAGGCGACGTCTTCGGCATCGTCTCCGAGCAGCCCGGGTTCGTGCGCCAGGCGCTCGCCGTGCTGAACGAGGCGGTGCCGCGCGCCCCGGTGCTCGTGCTCTCGGACGAGATCGAGGCCGAGCAGCTCCTGCCCCACCGCTGCCTGCGCCTCGGCCGGCTGCGCTCGCTGATCCGCGACGACTTCGACGAGGAGTTCGACCACCTCGCGAACCTGCGCCGCGTCACCGAGATCCGCGAGCTGCTCGAGACGCGCGAGCGGATCGCGATCCTGCTGCAGCCCGACCCCGATCCCGACGGCATCGCGTGCGGCGTGGCGCTGCGCGCGCTGCTCGGCCGCAAGAGCACCACCACGCCGCTCGTCTCGTTCGGCGCCGTGAAGCGGCCCGAGAACCGCGCCATGGTGGCCGCGATCGGCGTCGAGGTGCGCACCGTGACGCCGGCCGAGCTCGAGGAGTACGACGGGCTCGCGCTGGTCGACGTACAGCCGACGGTGTTCGGCGAGAGCGCCCCGGCGCGCCTGCTCTCGGTCGACGTCGTGATCGACCACCATCCCGAGCGCTCCGGCTACGACGCGCGCATCCGCGACATCCGGCCCTCGTACGGCGCGACCTCGACGATCCTGACCGAGTACGTGCGGGCGGCCGGCGTCGAGGTGCGCCCCAAGCTGGCCACCGCGCTGCTCTACGGCATCAAGAGCGACACGCAGCTGCTCGGCCGCGAGACGAGCGGCCGCGACATCCAGAGCTTCGCCTTCCTGCACGCGCTGCACAGCCCGGCGCTGCTGCGCCGCATCGAGCGGCCCGCGCTGCCGCTCGACGGCCTGCGCGCGCTCGGCCGCTCGCTCGCGCGCACGCGGGTCGAGAACGGCATCCACATGCTGGTGCTGGGCCGCGTGCGCGAGGACGTGATCCCGCAGGTGGCCGATCTCGGCTTGCAGGCCGAGGGCGCGGAGTGGTCGGTGGCCGCCGGCATCGTGGGCGGCGACCTCGTGTTCTCGGTCCGCAACGTGGGCTACGTGCGCGCCGCCGGCGAGGTGGTGCGCGCGGTGGTGGAGGGTCTCGGCGTGGGCGGCGGCCACCGCACGATGGCCAAGGGCATCATCCCGCTGAAGGCCTTCCGCAAGACCTACGGCAACGCCGAGAAGGCCACCATCCAGAAGGCGCTGCACGAGGCCTTCGTGCGCGCGATCCGCCCGTCCGGCGAGTAGCCGCCGAGCCCCCGCTTCTCTCGAGCCTCCGTTCGGCGTCCTCGCTCAGCGCCCCTTGGTGAGGTCCGTCGACGAGATCATCTGCTTGATCTGCTTGTCGGGAGGCGGCGTGCCGACCAGCTCCCACGACTCGCGCCGCCAGCTGCCGTCCTCGGCCAGGTTGGCGAAGGCGGCGCCCACCGTGTCGAGCACGCGCACCGGGCGCTCGGGATCGTCGGGCCAGCGCGGGTAGTCCTCGCGGTCCTCGCTCCAGCGGTACGCGAACACGCCGACGTCGATCGGCTGGTCCTTCGTGCCGTAGGCCATGTAGAACAGCGGCACCAGCGTCTGCAGGTCGACGTACCACAGCACGCGCGCCTCGCCGCGCTCGCCCGGGCTGCCCTTGATGCGGCCCTCGAGCACGAGCGCGCGGCGCAGGTCCCAGCGGTCGCTCGCGAACGAGAGGCCCCAGGGCCCGAACTCGCGCTGCTTTTCGGCCGGATACATCGGCTGAACCACGTTGATCGGCGCCAGCAGGTCCTGCACGCCGGCCACCCGCCAGTCCCACAGGAGCGGCCGGATCTCCATCCCTTCGAAGCCGCTCCGGCGCGTCTGCAGCGTGCTGCTGCTGGCGCCGACCGCGCCGCCCGCGGCGACGCCGCCGCCCTCGCCGGCCCCGCCCGTGCCCACGGCGAGCTGCTGCGACTGCACCACCCCGACGCTGAACGACGGCATGTAGAGGCCCTCGACGTCCACCGCGGGAATGCGGCGCACGCGCCGCCAGGTGGGGAGGTAGGCGAGCAGGTCGTCGGTGCGCTGCGCCTTCAGCAGCGACTCCTCGTTGCGGTACTGGCGCCAGGCGTACTCGCGCGCGTTGGTGGGTTCGAGGAAGCGCCCGCCCGCCACCCACCAGTTGCCGCTCGCGAACGGCGTGCTGAAGCCGTCGTCCGCGCGGTCCGCACGGTGCGCGAGCTGCATGCGGAAGATCTCGCCCTCGAAGGGCTCCGCGCGCCCGACGCGGCCCAGCAGGTCGACGACGCGGAAGCGCCCGCGGAAGCCGGCGGCCTGGTAGCGCGTGGCCACGTTCCACGCCCACCGCAGGCCGGCCTGCGAGTCGTCCGGATCGATCGAGGCGGGCGGGAAGGCGAGCCCGGCCTGCCAGCCGGCGAGGCCGCCGTCGCTCGTGAGCGTCGCCTGGCCGGCGCTGCGCGCGGCGGCCTCCTGGAAGAAGGCCGGCGGCGAGTAGTCGCGGTAGCAGGGCCCGATCTCGAGGCGCATGCCCTCGTAGAAGAAGCGCTCGCGGTACTCCCAGAGCGGGCGCGGGAGGAAGCGGCGCAGCGCCTCGATCTGCGGCAGCTGCACGGTGTCGCCCGGCGCGAACGGGAACGGCGCGTCGGCGTCGTCGCCGGCGGCCACCCGCAGCCCGCCGCTCGGCTGGCAGGCGCCCTCGGGCGGCACCGCCCACGGGTCGCTCGGCGCGGCCGCCGCGGGCTCGGCGGCGGGCGCTTCCTCCTCCTCGGCGGCCGGCGCCGGAGCCGCGCCGAAGCTCGCCACGAAGGCCATCAGCACGAGCGCGGGGACCACGGACGGGAGCGGATGGAGCCACGTGCGCACGGTCGCCTCCTGGGTGCGGGTGGTCTGGTGCATTCTATGCGCTCCGGCCGCGCCAGGGCGGCGTTTTCTGGAGGCGGCAGCCTTGCTCGAGATCGAGGTGCGGCCGATGCGGCCGGAGGAGCGCCGCGCCGCCGCGGGCGTCGCAGCGCGCGGCATGCGCGACAACCCGATCCACGTGGCGACCTTCGGCGACGACCCCGACCGCCGCGTGGCCACGCTCGAGCGGCTGTTCGGCGCGCTCTTCGCGGTGCTGCCCACACCGCCGCGCGTGGCCGTTCGCGCGGGCCACGTGGTGGGCGTGTGCGGCGCCTCGCCGCCCGGCCGCTGCGCTCTGCCCGCCCCGGCGCTGGCGCGCATCGCCGCGGCGCTGGCGCGCAGCGGTGTCGGGCCGCTCGCGCGCGCGTTGCGCTGGCTCGAGGCGTGGGGCGCACGCGACCCGCGCACGCCCCACTGGCACGTGGGGCCGGTGGCGGTGGAAGGCGGGCTCCAGGGGCTCGGCATCGGCAGCCGGTTGCTGGCCGACCTCACCGCGACGCTCGACGCGCAGGAGGTCTTCGCCTGGCTCGAGACCGACAAGGCCGAGAACGTGGTGTTCTACCGGCGCGCGGGCTTCGAGGTGGCCGAGGAGGCCGAAGTGCTCGGCGTGCGCTGCTGGTTCATGGCGCGCCGCCCCGCCGCCACGCCCGGTCCGCGCGGAGGGGGAGGGACGGCGCCGGCACGGGAGCTCACGTGAGCAGCCGGTGCGACTCGAGCATGCGCTGCTGGATCGGGATCCCGAGCGGGCAGGCGCCCGTGCAGGGCGCCGCGCAGCCGATACACGAGGATGCGTCGCGCCCGAGCCGGGCGTAGGCACTCCGCGCGCGCTCCGCCCAGCCGTAGTCCTCGTGGTACATGCGGTAGCGGAGCACGTCGGCGATCGGGAGCCCGGCCGGGCAGGAGTCGAGGCAACGCCCGCAGTGCGGCGCGCAGTGGCGCCCCGCGATCGCCTCGTCGTAGGCGCGCAGCAGCGCGTGGTCGCGCGCGTCGGGAGCGGTGCCCGAGGCGGCCAGGTACTCGTCGACGTCGCCGAGCTGCCGGAACGAGATCACGAGACAGCTCACATGCGGGTTCGCGAGCACCCAGCGGAAGGCCGCCTGCGCGTAGGAGCCGCCCTGCTCGCGCGCCGCCGCGATGCCCTCGTGCTTGGCGCCCTTCAGCGTCTTCATCGCGACCACGCCCATGTCCTGCTCGCGCCGCGCGCGCTCGATGAGCGCGCCGAGCTCGGGCCAGATGCCGTGGTGGTAGGCGAGCATCATCACGTCGAAGCGGCCGGAGCGGATCGCCTGGTCCGCCACCTGCGCCAGGTTCGGCGTGTGCGACGAGAAGCCGAGGAAGCGCGCCTTGCCGGCCTGGCGCAGGCGGTCGAAGGCCTCGTGCAGATTCGGGTCGAGCAGCCGGTCGACCTCGTCGCACGAGTGCACGTGCACGAGGTCCACGTAGTCGGTGCCGAGCCGCCGCAGGCTGGCCTCGACCGCCGCCACGTAGCCCTCGACCGGCGTGCCGGCCGGCAGGTGGCCCTCGGGCGTACAGAACTTGGTGGCGATGAACAGCTGCGTGCGGTCGCGCCCGCGCAGCGCGCGGCCGATCGCCTGCTCGCTGCCGGAGCCCGCGTAGTCGGGTGCGGTGTCGAGGTAGTTCACGCCGCGCTCGAGCGCCTCGCGCACCACGCGCTCGCCGTCCTCGCCCACGATCCCGCCCGTTCCGAGCGAGATGTCGGACGCCGCGAAGCCGGTGCGTCCCAGCCGGCGGAACGCCTGCACGCGCGCGCCCTGCCACTCGGGGCGCGGCGTCGCCGCCCGCGCCTCGACGCGGTCGCCGAAGATCCGCGCAGCGGGCTCGCGCCAGCCGCGGCCCCCGTTGCCGAGCCCGAGGAAGGCGCGCGCGAGCGCGAGCGCCCAGCCGGCCCCCATGGCGGCCAGCGCGGCGCCGGCTCCCGAGAGCGTGCCGGTCAGGAAGCGGCGGCGGCCGGCGTCGGTGGCGGCGCGCGCGGCGCGGCGCACCAGCACGAACGTCAGCGCTCCGGCGGCGAGCAGGGCGAGCGCCGCCAGCGCGAGCCCCGCCACCGGGAAGTCGGGCGTGAGCCCGAGCCTGCGCACCGCCGTCTCCAGCCAGCGGCCGGCCGGGAAGGCGGCGGGGTCGAGACCGATGAAGGTGCGGTAGAGCACGGCCCCGGCGTAGAAGAAGCCGACGGCCAGGCTGATCGCGAGACCGAGCAGGAAGGCGCGGAGCGGTCGCATCGGAGTCCTCCGGAGGATGGCGGGGAGGGAGCGACGCGGAGAGCATCGCGCGGCGAGGTACGCGGGTCCAACCACCGCGGGCCAATGGCGTGCAGGGGCGGGGCGCCGCGATCCCGCACCGACCCGTCGGCAGGCCGCCGTGCTCGAGCGGCGGCGTGCCGGTGACGGCGCCGCTGCGCGAGGTCGCCCGCCCGGATCGCTGTGGTACGTTGCCGCGGCCCCAGCGGAGCCCGCCCATGCCCGAGCCTCTCGTGATCCCCAGCGTGTCGGCGCTGAAGAGCTTCGTCGGGCACAAGCTCGGCCCGTCCGAGTGGGTGACGGTCGGACAGGAGCAGATCGACGCCTTCGCGCGCGCCACCGGCGACCACCAGTGGATCCACGTCGACGTGGAGCGCGCCCGCCGCGAGTCGCCGTTCGGCGGCCCGATCGCGCACGGCTACCTCACGATCGCGCTCGCGCCGGTGCTGCTCCCGCGCCTCGTGGAAGTGAAGGGCGTGCGGCTGGCCGTGAACTACGGCCTCGACAAGATGCGCCTGCCCGCCCCCGTGCCCGCCGGCGCCCGCGTCCGGCTCAGCGCCGAGCTCAAGGGCGTGCGCGAGATGCCGAGCGGCGCGGCGCGCACCACGATCGGCCTCACCTTCGAGGCGGAGGGCAGCGAGCGGCCGGTCTGCACCGCCGACGTGATCTACCTCTACTTCCCGGCCTGATCCGCTTCGCTGCTTTCGGCCGGATCCCCTTCCGCGAAGAAGCTCCGCACCACGTCGAGGAACGCGTCGAGCTGGTCGTGGTGCACCCAGTGCCCCGCCTTCGCGATCGCGACGGAGCGCGCGTCGCGGAACGCCTGGATGCGGCCGTCCGCCTCCGGGTCGCCGGCCCACGAGTCGGAGCCGCGCACGAGCAGCGTGGGGCAGGCGATCCGCCCCCACAGCGCGCGCAGCTCCTCGAAGTCGAAGCGGTTGGGCGCGAAGGCGCGAAAGTAGTTGTCGAACTTCCAGGAGTAGGTGCCGTCCTCGTTGCGGATCACGCCGTGCATCGTGAGGTGGAGCGCCTGCTCCTCGGACAGGAAGGCGTTCTCCTCGCGCATGCGGGCCGCAGCGGCCTCCAGCGTCGGGTAGCGGCGCGGCTGCCGCGCGGCGAGGTTGCGTGTCTGCTCCACCCAGTCCTGCATGCGCTCCCAGGGCTTGCGCTCGCGCATCCGCGCCAGCAGCTGCGGCGGCGGCCCCACCCCTTCGATCGCCACCAGGCGCGCGACCTGCTCGGGATACACACCGCTGTACACGAGGCTCACGGCGCCGCCCAGCGAATGGCCGATCAGGTGGATGCGGTCCGCGCGCAGCGCCTCGACCAGGTTGGCCAGGTCGAGCACGAAGTCGGCCACCGTGTAGGCGCCGCCGATCGCCCAGCTGCTGTCGCCGTGGCCGCGCAGGTCGGGCGCCACCACGTGCCAGTCGCGGCGCAGCGCGCGCGCCACCCAGTCCCAGCTGCGCGCGTGATCGCGGCCGCCGTGCACGAGCACGAGCAGCGGCGCTTCCCGATTGCCCCAGTCGACGTAGTGCAGCCGCAGCCGCTGCGAGACGTAGAAGTGCGAGGTGGGTCCGACGATCTCCGACATGGCCGCATGTTGCGCGGCCGACCGCGCGGCGGCAACGGCCCTCCGTTATCCTGCGCCCGGTGCGCATCGCCCTCGCCCAGGTGAACCCCACGGTCGGCGATCTCGCCGGCAATCGCCGGCTCGTCGAGGAGGCCGCCAGCCGGGCGGCGGCGGCCGGCGCCGAGCTGGTCGTGCTGCCGGAGATGGTGCTGACCGGCTACCCGCCGATGGACCTGCTCGAGCGCGAGGGCTTCGTCGACGACCAGCTCCGCGAGCTCGAAGCCCTCGCGCCCGCCTCGCAGCGGATCGCGATCGCGCTGGGCGCCGTGCTGCCGGTCCCGCGCAGCGGCGGCAAGTCGCTCGCCAACTGCGCGGTGCTGCTGGCCGGCGGGCGCCAGGTGGCCGCGCAGGCCAAGACGCTGCTGCCCACCTACGACGTGTTCGACGAATCGCGCTACTTCGTGCCCGCCTCCTCGCGCGCTCCGGTCCACGTCGCGGGCGCCCTCGTCGGGCTCACGGTGTGCGAGGACGGCTGGGTGGAGCGCATCGGCTACGGAATCGACCCGACCGGCGACCTGGCCGGGCGCGGCGCGCGCCTCGTGCTGAACCTCTCGGCCTCGCCCTGGCACCTGGGCAAGCCCGCCGAGCGGCGGG
>Ga0207873_1001490_pt1 | contig 22239 bp, 16 predicted proteins | sample BGWIniCompost_FD_187373 | JGI IMG/M metagenome (GOLD analysis project Ga0207873, IMG submission 187373) | Cellulose adapted compost microbial communities from Newby Island Compost Facility, Milpitas, CA, USA - BGW Initial Compost (SPAdes)... ...
CGTCGAGATCGAGACGATGCGGTCCGGGTCGGGGTAGGGGAGCGGCCGCAGCAGCGCCGCGTGGACCACGGCGAAGATCGTGCTGTTCGCGCCGATCCCGAGCGCGAGCGTGAGCACGACGACGATGGTGTAGCCCGGCGCGCGCCGCAGCGTGCGCAGCGCGTAGCGGAAGTCCTGGAGCAGAGAGTCCATTGATGCCATTGGGTTGGGATAATCGCTTGTGGGTGTCTCGCCGTTAACGCCGCCGCCGCAGGCGGCCGTTCCCACGGCGCTGCGGCGATTCGCGGCCGCGCCCGCGCAACGCGCCCCTACGCCCCCGCCGTCACCTTCGTCTTCTCCACCACCTCCTCCCCCTCGATCCACCCGTCCTTCAGGTGGATGATCCGGTCGCCGTACGACGCGTTCTCCTCCGAGTGCGTGACCTGCACGATCGTCGTCCCCTCCTGGTTCAGCCGCTTGAAGAGCTGCATGATCTCGCGCGCCTGCTGCGAGTGCAGGTTCCCCGTCGGTTCGTCCGCCAGGATCAGCTTCGGCCCGGCGATGACCGCGCGCGCCACGCCCACGAGCTGCTGCTGCCCGCCCGAGAGCTGCGTCGGGTACAGATCCTTCTTCCCCACGATCTGGAACCGGTCCAGGATGTCCGCGACCCGCGCCTCCCGTTCCTTCCGCGGCACGTTCCGGTACGAGAGTGGGATCTCCAGGTTCTCCGCCACCGTCAGCGTGTCCAGCAGGTGGTACTGCTGGAACACGAACCCGATGTTCTGACGGTTCAACTCCATGCGCTGCTTGGGCTTGAGCGCGTGGACCGGGTGGCCGAGGAAGTAGTACTCCCCCGTCCACTCATGGTCGAGCATCCCCAGGATCCCGAGGAGCGTGGACTTCCCCGCGCCCGACGGGCCCATGATCGTGACGAACTCGCCCTCGCGGATATCCAGCGTGATGCGACGCAGCACGAACGTCCGCGCCGCGCCCGTGCCGACCACCTTCTCGATGTTGCGGAGACTGATCATTCCTGTGCCGTCTTGTTGATGTGGAATTCGCCGCCCCGCCCCCCGCCTCCGCTCCAGGGCTCAGGGCTCAGGGGTTAGGTATCAGGTAGCCTCCCACCCCTGCCCCCTGAGCCCTAGGCCCTAAGCCCTACGCCCTACGCCCTACTCCCCCCTCAACGCCACCATCGGATCCACCCGCACCGCCCGCCTTGCCGGGACCCAGCTCGCCAGGACCGCCACCCCGAGCAGCATGCCCGCGACGCCCGCGAATGTGGCCGGGTCCGTCGTCCCGATGCCGTAGACCATCCCGGAGAGGAAGCGCGTCAGCGCGAGCGCCGCCACGATACCGCACGCGACGCCGACCGTCGCCAGCACCGCACCCTGCCCGACGACGAGCCGCATCACGTCCGCCGGCCGCGCGCCTACCGCGATCCGGATCCCGACCTCGCGCGTCCGCTGCGCGACCAGGTAGGAGATCACGCCGTACAGCCCCGCCGCGGCCACGCAGAGCGCCACCAGGGCGAAGATCCCGAGAAGCAGCATGCTGAAGCGGCGCTCGGCCAGAGAGTCGGAGAAGAACTCCTCGATCGGCTCGAACCGCACGGGGATCGTCGGATCGAGCGCCTGCGCCGCCGCGCGCGCCGGCCCGATCGCGGCCCGGGCGTCCGGGCCGGAGATGACCACGCTCACCCGCCCCATGACCGGCCGCTGCGCCGCGTTCCCGTAGAACGTCGGCGACGGCTCGGCCTCGAGACTCGCGTGCCGCACGTCGCCCACGACGCCGATGACCGTCATCGCGCGCAGGTCGCCGTCCATGTTGCCGAATTGGATGATCTTCCCGATCGGGTCCGCGCCCGGCCAGCGCGTGCGCGCGAGTGACTCGCTGATCACGGCGACGTGCGGCGCGTCCGCGTGGTCGCGCTCGTCGAAGAGCCGCCCGGCGACGAGCGGGATCCCCATCGCCCGGAAGTAGTCGCCCGAAGCGTGGCGGAACTCGGCGTAACCCGTCCGCTCCTGGTTCTCCATGATCCGCCGCCAGTCCTCGAAGCTCTGCACCTCGTCCGGCCGGTCGAGGATCAGGAACATCCCGCTCGCGCCGCGGCCGGAGAGCGGCGGCGCATCGGTCACGCCCACGTGTTCGACGCCCGGCACCGCGCGGATGCGCGCCACGAGCTCGTCCAGGAACCGCCCGTTCCCGACCGCGATCCGCGGGTCCCGCGCCGCCGGCAGCATCACGTCCATCACCACCGCGCCCTCGGTGCGGAACCCCGGATCGACGGCGAGCAGTCGGCCGAAGCTGCGCGCGAGCAGCCCCGCGCCGGCCAGCAGCACGATCGTCATCGCGACCTCGGCGACGACGAGCGCCGCACGCATCCGTCGGCTCGAGGCACCGCCCGCCATCGTCCGCTGGCTCGCGGCGAGCGTGCCGCGCACGTCCGCCCGCGTCGCGCGCCAGGCCATGAGGAGCCCCAGCGCCGTCGCCGTGAGGATGGACACACCGAGGGCGTAGCCGAGCACCGTCGCATTCACGCCGATCCCGTCCAACCGCGGCAGCCGGCCGGGCTCGAGCGCGAGGAGTGCCTCGACGCCCCACGCCGCCAGCAGCACGCCGACGACGCCGCCGGTCAGCGACAGCACCAGCGCCTCGGCTACGTAGTGCCGCACCAGCCGCCCCGTCCCCGCACCCAGCGCGAGGCGCACCGCCAGCTCCCGCTGACGCATCGCCATGCGCGAGAGCAGCAGGTTCACCACGTTCGCGCACGCGATCAGCAGCAGCACGCCGGACGCGGCCAGGAGCACCAGCAGCGCCGGCCGGACGTTCCCGACCATGTACTCATGCAGTGGTATCACATCCGCATCGACCATCCACGTCTCATCGCCGTACTCCGCCTTGAGCCGCCGCGCTATTCCCGAGAGGTCCTGCCGCGCCTGGGCGAGCGTGACGCCGTCGCGCAGCCGCCCGATCACCCTCCAGTTGTGCGCCGTGCGCGACGGACTCGGCCGCTCCGAGTACGGCATGATCACGTCCACGTCGGCCCGGTCCGGGAACGCGAACCCCGGTGGCATCACGCCCACGACCGAAATCGCACCGGACTGCGTGCGCAGCTCCAGCGACGAAAGGTCACGCATGCCGCCCAGCGCGCCCGTCCAGAACTCGTGGCTGACCACCGCCACGGGCGCCCCGCGCCCCGCCGCCTCCTCAGCCGTGAAGGCGCGGCCGATCGCCGGATGGATCCCGACCACGTCGAAGAACTCGCCCGAGACCGTGGCGATCCCCGTCAGCGACAGCTCCTCGCCCACCGTCACGGGCGTCGCGCCGACGGCGTACTGTGCCAGCCCCGAGAACGTACGGTTCTGCGCGCGGACGTCCTCGAGGTTCGGGTGCGAGAACGGCGTATGACCGCCCTCGTCGTTGACCTGGAAGACCCGGACGATCTCATCGGGCCGGGGGTAGGGAAGCGGTCGCAGCAGCACCCCCTCGACCACGCTGAAGATCGCCGTGCTCGCGCCGATCCCGAGCCCCAGCGTGAGGACCGCGACCGCAGCGAATCCCGGTGTCCGCCAGAGTCCACGCGCTGCTTGCCTAAGCTCCTGAACGATCGTTTCCATCGTTCCCTCCCCTCGTCTGTGGGCGACGCGTGCTTGGCGCATCGCGCACGGGCTCGGTAGCCCGCCTCTACTCTCCCTTGAGCGCGGTCGCCGGGTCGACCGACACCGCCATCCTCGCCGGCAGCAGGTTCGCGGCTGCTGCGACCGTGACGATCACGCCGACGACGACCAGGAGCGTCGTGGGATCCGTCGGCGTCACCCCGAAGAGGAGCGATTGGATCACCCGCCCGAGCGCGAGCGTGGCGCAGAGGCCCACGGCGAGCCCGAGCGCGACGGGCGACAGCCCCTGCCGCAGCACCATCCAGAGCACACGCGCCCGGTCCGCGCCCAGCGCGACGCGGATCCCGATCTCCGCCGTCCGCTGCCGCACGTTGTAGGCGACGACGCCGTAGATCCCGATCGCCGTGAGCACCAACGCGAGCCCGGCGAACGCTCCGAGGAGCACCATGTTGAAGCGTTCCTGGGCTATGGACGCCCCGACCGCCTCGCCCAGCGGCTGGACTTCGGGCATCGGGAGGCGCGGGTCGACCTCGCGGATCGCGGCGAGCACGGCAGGGGTCACCGCAACGTCGCCCCGCGTACGAACCAGCAGCGAGCCGAACCCGAGGAATTCGGCCAGCATGGGGTTGCGTGGATCCTGGGCGCGCGGGGTGTAGATGATCTCCGGGACATCCTCCGCCAGAGCCAGCACCCTGGTGTCCGCGACGACGCCGACGATCACGCGCTCCGGATCGTCGAAGCCGGGGACCACCTCCTGGCCGGCGTACGTGCCGAGATCGATGCGCTGCCCGATCGGGTCCTGGCCGGCGAAGTACCTGCGAACGAAGGCCTCGTTGACGATCGCGACGGGGACGGCACGCGCGTCGTCCGTGGCGGTGAACTCGCGCCCGCGGACGACGGCCGTGCCAAGCGTCCGGAAGTAATCCGGCCCGACGCTGCGCCACTGGACGGCCGTGTGCGTCGCTTCGGGGTTTCCGACGACCGTCATCGGGAAATTGAGCTGGTTGCCCGAGAAGGGAGCGACGGACACGGCGGACGCGGCGGTCACGCCGGGGATCGCACGCACCCGCTCCAGGATCTGCCGCTGGACCTCCCACGCCCGCCCCTCCTCCACGTACCCGGCGGGCATCCCCCCGAACTCCACGACGAGCACGCCGTCTGGATCGAACCCCAGCTCGACCCGCTGGAGCCGGTAGAAGCTCGCGATGAGCAGCCCCGCCCCGGAGAGGAGCACCACGGCCAGCCCCGCCTGCACGGCAACGAACGCCGACCGCACGCGCGTTCCCGCCCGGCTCGTACCCTGGCGCGCCCCGCCGTCGCGGAGCGCGGTGTTGAGGTCCGTCCGGAAAGCGTGCCACGCGCCCGTGAGCCCGAAAGCGGTCCCCGTCACCGCTGCCACCCCGAAGGTGAAGGCGAGGACCCGGAAATCGAGGACGATGTCCTCCATGCGCGGCAGCCCCGCCGGCGCCAGCGCCAACAGCCCGTCCAGGCTCCAGGTCCCCACGAGCAGCCCCATCGCCGCCGCAGCGGAGGTGAGCAGCAGGCTCTCCGCCAGGAGCTGCCTCAGGATGGGTCCGCGCCCGGCGCCGAGCGCCGCACGGATCGCCATCTCACGCCGCCGCGCCGTCGACCGGGCCAGGAGCAGGTTGGCCACGTTCACGCACGCGATCAGCAGCACCAGTCCCACGGCGCCGAGCAGCAGCCACAGCGTCCGCCCCAGCCCGCCGACGTAAACGTCGCTGTATCTCCGAAGCACCGCGCCGGGCCCGACCTCGTTGTCACGCACCAGCTCCGGGTGCTCCGCCCTGAACCGCCCGGTGACCGCCGCCAGATCCGCCCGCGCCTGCTCCCAGGTCACGCCCCGCCGGAGCCGCGCGCGGATCGGGTAGTTCATCCCCGTGTCGAGCGGATCCGCGGCGAGCTGGAGCGGAACAATGAAGTCCATCATTCCCTGCCGCTCGGGGATCCGGAACCCCGGCGGCATCACGCCGACCACCGTGTACGGCTCGCCACCCAGGAGCACCGACCGGCCGAGGATCGCCGGATCGGCGCCGAACCGCGTGCGCCACAACTCGTCGCTCAGCACCACGACCCGCGCCCCGCCCGGCCGGTCCTCCTCCGGAAGGAACCCTCGCCCGAGGATCGGTTGGATCCCGACGACCCGGAAGAAGTCCAGCGTCGCCCTGAGCCCGCTCACTTCGTCCGGGACCTCGGCCGCGCCCAGCTCCGTCGTCCACGGGAACTCCGTCGACACGCCCTCGAAGACCCGTGCGTTCTCCCGGATGAACGCGAACTTGTATGCCGTCTCCCCCTCGCTCGTGAACGAGCCGTAATCCCACCCGATGTAGACCACCCGCTCGGGATCCGGGTATGGGAGCGGCCGCAGCAGCACCCCGTTCACGACGCTGAACATCGCCGTGTTCGCCCCGATCCCCAGCGCCAGCGTCGCCACCACCGCAAGGGTGAACCCCGGGCTGCGCGCCAGCGTCCGCGCCGCGTACCGGATGTCTTTGAGGAGCGTGCCCATAGCGATCAGTCCCTCCCTTCTCCCCACCTCGAGCTCACCGCGCGAAGCGCATCACCCCGCCGCGGAGCGGCCCCCTCACACCTCGAACCCGGCCTCCTGCAGCTCCGCCGCGACCGCCTCGTCCTTCACGATCTGCCCGTCGAAGAGATGCACCGTCCGCTCGGCATGCCGCGCGTACCGCGGGTCGTGCGTAACCATGCAGATCGTCGCGCCGCCCTGGTGCAGCTCCCGCAGCAGCTCCATCACCGCCTCGCCGTTCTTCGAGTCCAGGTTCCCGGTCGGCTCGTCGGCCAGCAGGATCAGCGGATCGCCCGCGATCGCTCGCGCGACCGCCACACGCTGCTGCTGACCGCCCGAGAGCTGCGACGGGTAGTGCCGGATCCGATGCGCCATCCCGACCCGCTCCAGCGCCTCCTCGACCCGACGCTTCCGCTCCGACGCCGGCATCCCCCGGTACGTCAGCGGCAGCTCCACGTTCTCGTAGACCGTGAGATCGCCGATCAGGTTGAACGCCTGGAAGATGAAGCCGATCTCCCGGTTGCGGATCCGTGCCCGCTCGCTCGCCGACAGCCCCGACACCGGGCGGCCGTTCAGCAGGTAGACGCCCTCCGTCGGCGAATCCAGCAGCCCCAGGATCGAGAGGAGCGTCGTCTTCCCGCACCCGGACGGACCCGCGATCGCCACGTACTCCCCGCGCCGGATCTCCAGATGGATCCCCGACAACGCGTGCGTCTCGACCTCGTCCGTGTAGAACACCTTCGTCACGCCTTCCAGCTTGATCAGCGGTTCCGTCGCGCTCTGCGTCATCTCTTCCTCCTTAGACGAGGCGATTAACACACGTTCTCACTTGATTCTGACCCTGTCGTACTGGTCCCAGGCCGACATGTCGGAGAGGATCACGACGTCGCCCACCTGGAGCCCATCCACGATCTCGATCGTGTTGACCGACGCACGGCCGAGACGGACCGGCACCCGCACCGCGTAGTTGCCCCCGTCCACCAGCTTGAACAGCCCGACCGTGCTCTCCGCCTGACCGTATGTCGGGCGCCCGACGTACAGCACGTCCTCCAGCCGCTCGACCTCGATCGTCCCGTCCACGCTCAGGTCCGGCCGGGCGCCCCGCGGCAGCTCTCCCTCCAGGGCGACTTCGACCTTGACCGCGCCGTTCGTCACCGACGGGTCGATCCGGATCACGCGACCCGGCACGATCCCGTTGCGGGTGTCGATCTGCACCGGCTGGCCGACCGTCACGTCGCGGATCTGCGTCTCCGGGATCCGGAGCTCGGCCTTCAGGCGACCCGGCTGCACGATCGCGCCGAGCGTGTTGCCAGGGATCACCCATTGCCCCACTTCGAGATTCATCTGCTGGAGCACGCCATCGGCGGTCGCCCGGATCCGCATCGACTCGACCTGTTCGCGCTGGAACTCCGCGATCGCGCGCAACCGTTCCACCTGCTCACGCTGAACCTGGAGCTGCGCCTCGATCGATTCGGTCAGGATCTGCAGCCGTTGCTGCTCCACGTCGTACCGGATCCGCAGCTCCTCCGCACGGCCCCGCGCGTTCTCCAGCTCCATCGTCGAGACCAGCCCCTCCCGCGCGAGCTCTTCGTTGGTCCGGACCTGACGCAGCGCCTCCTCGTACTCCCGCCGTACCGCCGCGACGGCCGCCTGCTGGTTCAGCCGCTGCGTCTCCAGGTTCGTGCGCAGCTCCACCAGCCTTGCCTCCGCCGCCGTCAACGCCTGCTCCGCCTGCAGAGCCTGGATGTTCACGTCCGGGTTGCTCAGCTCCAGGAGCAGCGTCCCCCGCTTGACCTCGGTCCCCGGCCTGACGTGGACCCGCTCGACCCGGCCGGGCGTCAACGTCGTGATCCACCGGATGTCCTCGGGCACCAGGTTCCCCGGACCCCGGACCTGGCGGACCATCGTGCCCCGCCTGACCGTGTCGGTGAACACCACCGACCGGTCGACCGTCGGTGCGGCCGGCTCCAGCCGCGCCAGCGCCAGCGTCACCGCCGCGATCCCCACGATCGAGAGCCCGATGTAGACGTAGCGCCGCCGATTCGGTCGCTTCTGCCTCGGAATGTCCATCTCGATTCCTCCCGTACCCTTGCCCGGCCCACCGACCCGATCCGCCCGCCCACCTCCTCACCGCCGCCCATCACACCGCTGACTGGCCGGCGTCATCGAGCCAATCTCCGTGCCAGTCCGACTATGCCACGTAAATCGCTCGGAATCAACAGCTTATGTCCTTCACCGCATCAGACGCCCCCTCTTCCCGCCGCGCGGTCCCGGGACGCGCCGTCCCGATTTCGGACACCACCGTGTCCCCCGCCGTGGTCAGCCCCGATGATCATTGCCACGGCCTCCGCAACGGCCTGCCCACGGCCGCTTCCAGGGCGACCAGCGCTTCGTGGAACGCATAGACCGCCGCCAGATGGTCCCGGTTGGCCCGGGCATGGTCTGCCTCCGCGCGGCTGAGCTCGAGGAAGTCGCCCGCGCCGAGTCGATAGCGCTGCCTGGCGAGCCGGAGCTGTTCGGCGGCCGCCGCGGCGTTCCGTTCCTCGAGCGAGACGCGCCTGTAAGCGGTCTGAAGGGCGAGGACCGCTTCGGCGACCAGCGTTCGCCGCTCGAGCTCCGCCGCGCGCCGTCGCTCGCGCGCGTCCTCGGCGGCCACCCGCGCGGCCTCCACCTGACGCCGACGCTGGAAGCCCGAGAATATCGGGATCGAGACCTGGAGCTGCGCGAAGACCGGCTGACGCGTGAACTCGAAGGGGAAGACATCGTTCTCGGCGACGATCGCGGCCTCGTCCTCGGGGGTGAGCCTGTAAACCGACGCGCAATCCCTCGGATACCCGGGGAGCGGCTGCGACAGCCCCGCGGAGATGTGGCCCATGAGCTCGCACGACTCCCGCGCGGCCTCCATGCGGCTCCGCGCCTGCCCGATGAGGTACTCGGGCGTACCGACCTCGCGGGAGAAGCCCGACCACCCGACCGAGAACGAGAACGTCGGGAGGAATTCGCCCCACGCCGCCCGGCGCGCCGCGTTGCTCGCCGCCTCGGCCGCCCGCAACGACCGGATCTGCGGGTGCGAGCCGAGCGCCTCATCCACCAGCTCGTCCACCTCCCACGTCGGCTCGAACACCTCGAACTCGCTCGTCAGCCGGATCTCCCGGTCGAGCCGGATCCCCAGGAGCTGGAAGAGCCGAAGCTTTTCCGTGCGCACGAGGTGCTCCGCCTCCAGGAGCGCCACCTCCGCCCGGCCCCGCTCCACCTCCGCCTGCTTCACCTCGAGCTGCGTCCCCGCGCCGACCCGGGCGCGGGCCTGCGCCAGCTCCTCGTTCTCCCGGGCGCTCTCCAGGTCCTTCCGCGCCAGTTCGACTCCATCCACCGCCCGCAACACCGCCAGGTACTGCCGCGTCACGTCCAGCTCCAGCGTCCGCTCCGCAGCCTCGATCGCCGCGAGCGTCGCCGCACGGTTCGCCCGCTCCTGCCACGGACGGAACAGCCGCTCCGCCGAGAGCTGGTAGTTCACCGAGATCCGATAGTTCGACCAGTAGGACTCCGGCACGCGGTCGACTCCCAGATCCGCCAGCGCCAGATCCAGCAACGGCTGCCCCTCCCCCTCGTACTGGAACCCGAGCGTCGCCTGACTCGTCGGCAGCAGCGCGGCGTACGCCTCCCGCACCCGCCAGTCCGCCTCCGACTCATCGTTCGCCACCATCCGGAAAGCAGGGTTGTTGCGCCGCGCCAGCGCGATCGCCTCCTCGAGCGTCAGCGTCGCAGGCTCCTGCCCCCATGCCTCCCCCATCGACACCGCCGCCAACGCAGCGGCTCCCGCCAGGATGCGCAGCGTTCCCGCCCTTCGCTTCGACCGCACCGTCTCCTCCCTGACCTGATCCGATGGTTGTTACCGACGCGTGCCACGCGACATCGAGGGGCACGCCCGCCTTCGGCCCCCTCGGTCAGGAAAGGGCCGTGCCAGGGTCGATGATCGCTATAACCTTGTGCAGGAAAACGATTTAGAACACAGGGAAGGCCGCAGGCGCCCCCAAGAACGTGACCGCTCGCGGGACGCGGTGTCCCGCGAGCGGTCACCTCAGGCAGCGCCCCAGTCGCTCGCCACCCGACAGCTCACCAGCTGATCTTGCCCTGCTGCGACGTGTCGATCTCGTCCATGCGGCCGGTGCGGAAGAGGAACGCTTCCATGTTCGCCGTGAGCATGTCGCGGGCCTCTTTCTCGCGTACGTCCAGGCCGAAGTGGTTGATGAGCGCGGTCTGCTGTCGGAGCCACTGGTCCCAGCAGCGCTGGCAAATGGACTGGAAGATCCGCTCGCCGAGCTCGTTACGGAACGGAGGCTTCGCGAGCTGGCTCCCCGGCTGGCCGCAACGGACGCAGGTGATCTCGGCCATGTCATCTCCTTCCGATCGCCGGCCCGGACGCGGCCGGCCTCGTTGCCTGTTCGAGGTGTACCATCGTAAGCTACACCATACGCTTCCGGTGTCTACCCCCGAAGCCCCTATCCGTTGGCATCCCTTCATGAAGCGATCGATCTCCTTCCTGACGGTCGTGGCCTGCATCAACTGGGGCTCGCCGACCCCTGCCGCGGCGCAGGAGGCGCTGGTGCTGGGCGGAGGCGGGTCGCGCGGACTCGCTCACGGAGGGGTGGTCGTCGGGATGGAACGGCTCGGCCACGATCCGGATCTGGTCGTCGGAACGAGCATGGGCGCCATCGTCGGGGCGCTCTACGCCGCGGGATACGCGCCCGACTCGATCTGGCGCCTCATCGTCGAGGAGGACTGGCCCGCGCTCTTCGTACCGGACACACGCGTCGTCGGTCCGGACCTCGACCCCCGGCTGCCGCTCCTCGAACTGGGCGCCGGAGCGCGCCCCTCCGGCCTCATCCCCGACTGGCGCGTCAACCGACGCCTGGTGCAGCTCCTCTTCGAGGCGCAGGCCCGCAGCCGCGGCGACTTCGACCGCCTGCCGCGCCGGTTCCGTGCGGTCACGGCCAGTCTGTACACCGGCCAGGCCGTCGTCCCCGCCCGCGGAGACCTCGCGCTCATCGTCCGTGCGAGCATGGCCGTCCCGGGGATCTTCGCGGCCGTGCGCTGGGGCGATGACTGGCTGATCGACGGCGGGATCCGTGACAACGTGCCGACCGCGGTAGCGCGCGCGCTCGGTGGCGACCCGATCATCGCCGTCGACGTCATCCGGCCGCCGCCGGAACTCGAGGAGACCGATCCGCTCGCGGTTGGCCTGCGAGGCTTGCGACTGCTCATCGAGAACGCGATCCCCGACACCACACCGGATGTGCGGATCCTCCCGCGCATCCCGCCCGGGTTCCCCGAGGCGCTCTTCCCCCGGGACCCGAAACCGCTTCTCGAGGCCGGCCTGGAGGCGACACTCGCCGCACTCTCGCCCCAGGCTGGCCCATCGCCGCCCCGGTCCCCCCAACCGCTCCCCGACTCGATCGGACAACTCGAGATCGTCGGCGGGGATACGGCGACTCGCGCCCTCGCCCGTGCCGCTTTTTCCGGGATCGCGCCCGGGCCTTTCGATACCCGCGCCATCCTCGATGCCGTCGACCGTCTCTACGCGACGGGGCTGTTCACCGGGGCCTGGCCCTCGGTCGTGCCCCCGGACGGCGACAATGGCCCGGATCCTGCAACAGATGATCGTGCTCCCCGGTTGCGCGTTCAGCTCGCCATGATCGAACGCACGACGGTCGCGGGTGCCGCGGGCTACGACAACGACCGCGGCGGCCGTGCTTGGGCGGCGTTGCGACATCGCACGCTGCACGGGGGTGCCGCAGAGTTCGAGGCCGCGCTCTCGGGAAACAGCCTCGATCGGTGGGCAAGTCTTTCCGCCCGCTGGCGCTCGACCGCACACCTGCCCCTTACCTGGTCGCTCGGCGGGGCGTACCGCGAATCGGACGTCCGCCGGTTCGACGACGACGACCTCGTCGGCGAATCCGAGGTCCGCCGCGCCGGCGGCTGGATCGGAGCGGACTGGCGCCGTGTGGCGCCGGAGCTGCGCGCGCTGCTCGCCGTGCGCGGCGAGTGGATCGATATCGAGGAGGGGGCCGACGGCTGGGCCTGGGGTCCGCTCCTCCGCATCGGACGCGATCCGTCTCCGGTGCGCGTCGTCGGACGCGACCCCGTGATCGAGGTCGAGGCGCGCTGGGGCGACTTCGACCACCAGCGTATCCGCGCCGGCGCCTCGATCGACGGCCGCGCCGACGACCATCTGCTCGCCGCCCTCGTCGCCGAGGCGGCGCATACCGCCGGCTCCGCCCCACCCGACGCGCTTCCATCCCTCGGCGACGAGCGGCGCGTCCCCGGGTTGCGCTGGGGTCGAATCCGCGCACGCACGATCGCGGTCGGCGGCATCGACCTCGCCTACCCGATCGTATCCGAAGGTTTTGCTAGACTGCGCCTCCGCGCCGGCGCGTTCGACGACCCGCTCGATCGCCTGGACACGGACTCGCGCACCATCGCGGGAGCCGAGCTGGGCGCCATCTGGCCCACGCCATTCGGGCCGCTCTTCGTTGCCGTCGGCGTCGCGACCGACGGAGCCTGGCGGATCGATCTGAACGTGGGACCGCTGTTCTGACCCGGAAACCGAGTCGAGGAACAGGGAGCGACCCATGGATGAATCCCGCCGCAGAAAGCGAGGAGTGATGCTGGCGAGCCTGGGCTTCGCCCTCGCGCTCGCCACGGGAATCGTCCTCAAGTTGGTGGGCGTCGCCCGGGTCGATTACAGCGACTGGGTCGGGCTCGTACTGCTGACCGCGGTCGTGCAGGGCGTCCTCTGGCTGATCCCCCACCTCGGCCTCGATCATCGGCTCAGCTTCGACCGCCACTACCTCTGGGTCCCCATGACCGCGGCGGCCGGGCTGCTCGCCGCGTACGTCCTCGTCATCATCGAGGCCCGTTTCCTCGTCCTCATGGGCTGGCTCGTCGCGCTCCTCTTCGTGGCGGGCAACGTCGGGTTCCGCGGCGTCATCGCGCTCAGCCTCCTCATGGCCGGCGCCTACATGGCGGCGATCTACATCCACTACCAGGAGGGCTACCCCATCTCCATTGGCCTCGAAACCGCCACCATCGGAACCTTCCTCGTCGTGTGCCTGTACGCGGCCGTGGTGTTCGAGCGGATCCGGCGCGACCGGATGGAGACGCGCGCGCTCCGTCGGCGCCTCATCGAGCTTGCCCTCACGGACCCGCTCACGGGGCTGCCGAACCGCCGCCGCTTCGAGGAGATGCTCCGCACCGAGCTCGCCCGCATCCACCGCTACGGCGGGCAGTGCTCGCTGGTCATGATCGACGTAGATTACTTCAAGAACTACAACGACGCGCTCGGACATCTCGCCGGCGACGTCATCCTGAAGGAGCTCGCCCAGCTCATGCGCAGGGAGCTCCGCGCGAGCGACTTCCTGGCGCGCTACGGCGGCGAGGAGTTCGGGCTGATCATGACCAACACGCCGAAGGACGTGGCCTATCATGCGGTCGACCGGCTGCGCCGCATCATCGAGGACCACGCCTTCCGAGGCACGCACGTGCTGCCGGGCAAGCGCCTGACCATCAGCGCCGGCGTGGCGACGGCGCCGCACGATGCGGTCTCGTACGAGGAACTGGTGCAGTGCGCGGACGGCGCCCTCTATGCCGCTAAACGCGAAGGTCGAAACATCGTCTTCCGAGCCATCGCCTCAGGGTGACGGCACTCTGCCGCTCCTCGACCCCGACATCCGTCCGCTCGATCGACGCGTGGTCGCGTACTGGCGCCTCCGCCTCGCCGCGGGGACCGGGGTCGCGGCCAGCGTCGGCGCCGCGTGCGGCTGGTTGCTCGCCGGTCCCCCGGGCGCCGCCCTCGCCGCCCTCGCCGTGTTCGCTATCGGCGGCGCGACCGCTTCGCTCCTGCCGCGGGCGCGCTACCGTGCCTGGGGCTTCGCCGTCCGCCACGACGACCTCGTCGTAAAGCGCGGCGTGCTCTGGCGCACCACCAGCATCGTCCCGCATGCCCGCATCCAGCACGTCGACACGCGCCAGGGTCCCCTCGAGCGACGACTCGGCCTCGCCCACGTCGTCGTCCACACCGCCGGCTGGGTGGGGGGCGCCATCGGCATCCCGGGTCTCACCCTCGCTCACGCCGAGGCCCTCCGCGACCAGCTGGCCGCACTGAGCGGCGACGATGGCGTCTGAAGCGATCCGCGCGCGCCGGCTCCACCCCCTGACCCTCATCTTCGAGACGATCCGGATCGCGCGCCACCTCGTGCTCCCCGCCCTCGCGGGCGCCATCAGCGCCACCGACGACGGCGTCGCCCGCGCCGCCGCCGTCGGCTTCGGCATCCTGGCCATCCCGGCGATCCTCGCGGCCATCGCCCGCTACGTCAGCTTCCGCTTTCACGTCACGGACGACGAATTGATCCTCGATTCGGGCGTCTTCTCACGCCGCCGCCGCATCATCCCTCTGTCCCGCATCCAGAACGTCGACGTGCGCCAGAAGGCGCTCGAGCGGATCTGCGGCGTCGCGTCGCTCCTCATCGAGACCGCCGGCGGCAAGACGACGGAGGGCGTACTCTCCGTCCTCGACCGCGCCGAAGCCGACGCGCTGCGCACCAGACTCCTCGCATCCCGCAGCGGCGTCGCCCCGGACTACGCCACGCCCGTCGAGACGCTCGCACGCCTCTCGACCCGCGACCTCGTCGTCGCCGGCGCGACCGCCAACGAGATCGGCCTCGTCGCCGCCGCTCTCCTCAGCGTGTTCCAGGCCGTCCAGGATTCCCTCGTCCAGCGCATCCTGGACTCGATCGATTCAACGGCGCTGGATTCTCTGCCCGCCGGGCTCGCCCTCGCCGGCCTGGTCGTCGCAGGTGCATTCGCCCTGCTCCTCGCCGGCTGGCTGCTCTCGATCGCCGGTGCCGTGATCGGATACCACGGTTTCACCCTCGAGCGCGTGGGCGACGAGTTGCGTAAACGCTACGGACTCCTCGCCCGCAGGGAAGGGAGCGTCCCGCTCCGGCGCGTACAGGCCATCCGCATCGAGGAGTCCCTGATGCGACGCCCCTTGGGCCTGGCGGCGGTCCGCATCGAAACGGCGGGCTCCGCCGTGGCCGGACGGAGGAGGCACCCGGAGGCGTTCGTGCCCCTCGTGCGCCGCGATGCAGTGGCGCCGCTCGTCGCACGCGTACTCGAAGGCTTCGATCCCGACGGCGTGACGCTCCTCCCGGTCCACCCACGGACCAGGCGCCGGATCTTCGCACGGCTGGCCGCCGTCATCGTTGCGCTCACGGCCGCGCTCGCCCTCCTGCACCACCCCGGCTGGCTCGCGAGCCTGGTCCTCCTCGTACCGGCGGACGCGCTGGCCCGTAACGCCTACGCGAACCGACGGTTCGCGATCCTCGACGACTACGTCGTGGTCCGTGTTGCCCTGCTGGGACGGACGACGTGGATCATACCGCGGCGGAAGATCCAGACCGTGCACGTCGCCTCCTCACCCTTCCAGCGCCGGCACGGGCTGGCAACCCTCATCGTGGACACCGCGAGCGGGCCCCGCGGGGCCGCGCGCATTCGTGACCTCCCCCTGGAGGTCGCGCGCGAGCTGGCCGACCGCCTCTCGGCTCCCATGCCGGGGCCCGCGCCGGTCCGGTAGCAGAAGGCCTCCTCCGCCGCCGGACCGGTGCCTTCAGTCCCGGGCCGTGATCGCCGCGCCGCTCGCAGCCGCAGCCAGAGAGAGCACGGTCGCGAGCAGGATCCACCAGATCGCCGACGAGACCGTCCCCGCCACCTGCTCGGCCACCTGGGGCGCCCGCCGCCGAACCTCTTCCGCCTGGAGCTGGACCTGCCGCTGCGTCTCCTGGATCCGTTGCGCCGTCTGCTGGGCCTGCGAACGGCTCATCCCCTGCTGCTCGAGCACGGCAACGATCTGCTCCCGCGTGTCTCCCTCCATGATCTGCGACACGCCGCCCTGCTGCACCACCGCCGCGCCCAGCTGGCCCGCGCCGCCCAGCGCCCCTGCGACCGTCTGGCCCGCCACGCCGAACATCCCGCCCAGGAGCGTGGAAACTCCCGACGTGAGCGCCCACAGCGCCACGATCACCGTGAGCCCCCAGACGAGTACGCCGTGCAGCACGCCATCGAGCCGCGTCAGGATCCCGGCGAAATGCCCGGCCGCGAGCCCGCCCACGAACAATGAGATCAGGCCGGTCACCACGGCCCAGATGCCGGCGCCGATTCCGACCTGTTCGAGAGTCCCATCGGGGCCCAGCTGCAGCGAGCCCAGCCCCACGGCGAGACCGATCAGCGTCAGGATGACCTGCGTCACCAGTGCGATGACGAACCCGGCGAAGATCGCGCCCCAGCTCAATCGGAACCCCACGAACTCGAACGCCTCGCCTTCCTCGATGCGCTCTACGTGCTCCGCCATACCCCTACTCCTGCTTGGGGACCGCCCAATCCCCCCGGCGTCCACCCGAGAATCACACGACGCCATGGCGCAAAAGGCGTTCCGACAAGCACAAGCGCCCGCGGGCATTCCGCCCGCGGGCGCGCTCGCGCGTCCCACACGTGCAAAAACCGAATGTCTACGGCGCCGCGCCGGACCCGGGGCGGGGAACACTCTCCGCGCCACCGGCACCCAATAACGAGACGAAGGGATCAGTACCCGCCGGCGTAACCGCCACGGTACTGCCCGTGGCCCCTGCCGCCCGGGCGGCTCCCCTCGCGGCGCGGACCCCGCGCCGGCGGCTCCGGAGGCGGGTTCAGCCGCTCCACGTTCGCCGCCTTCAGCCCCTTGTCCGCGCGCATCACCTCGAACTCGACCTCCTCGCCCTCGTACAGGACCTTGTAGCCCGAGCCCAGGATGGCGCTGTGGTGCACGAAGACGTCCGGCCCTCCCTCCTGCTGAAGGAAACCATAGCCCTTCTCCTGGGAGAACCACTTCACGGTGCCTCTGGTACGTTCCATCGCCGTACTCCTCGCGTGGGTAGAGCTGAGTGGTCGTGTCAGGGGTGCGGGCGATGTGCCGTACCCGAAGACCGACTGCCGCGTCCACGTCGCGCCCGCGGCCGGCGCTCGAAAACGAAAACGGGACCCGCGACGCACGACCGCGGATCCCGATCTCCTGTTTCTTCCCTCTCGATCCGTCGCGGTCCGGACGACCGTCCCGCGTCGGAGATCGTCAAGCCGCTCCATGATATCGGGGGCCCGGGAACGCTGTCAAGGGTGTCGAGAATTCACGATCTCCGCCCCGTCCCCGGCGGCTCGGCGGCCCACCGGCTCGCCCGCTCACGATTGACGGAATGGCACAGACGTTGTAGCCTCCTCCACCGCGGCCGCTCGCTCGGGCGGCTCCGCGCCTCTGCTATTTTCCTTTGCTTTGCATGATCGCCATGGCTTCTCGCACGAGCTCGATGGGTGCTTCGTTCCGATTTCGCGTTTCGGATGCGGTCGACGTGCCGCACCGCGGCATGCTGCTCCGCCTGCGGTTGATGGAGGGGACGCCCTCGATCGCCGACCTGCGACCGGGCCGTTACCTGCTGCTCCGCTCGCCCGACGGCGTCGAGCGCTGGGTGCGCGTCCTCGACTTCGCCATCGTGGGCGGCCGGGCGACGCAGGCGCGCCTCGAGCGCACGCGCGAGCTCGACATCGTGATTTCGCAGGCCGACGCGCATCGGGACGGGCGCGCGATCGAGATCGGCTGGCAGGTCGTTGCGACGGCGGCGAGCGCGGGCGAGCGCGCCGCCTGAGCGCCGGGGCGGCCAGGGATCCCGGAGGCCCGCCCCGGGTTATGACCTCCCCGGAACCTCTGCCGCTTCCTTCGCGACTGTGCCGAGATGAACCGCAAGCGACTCGTCCTGATCCTGGCGTTGCTGCCGATCGTCCTCGTCGTCGCGGCGGCCTCCATCGTCCTGCTCTTCCCCGCCGAGCGCGTCGCGGCCATCGCCGCACGACACGCCGAAACCGCCCTGGGTCGCGAAGTCCGAATCGATCGCGTCTCGATCGACCTGTTCCCCACGCCCGGCGTCGCCCTGGAGGGCGTCGCCATCGCGGGCGCCGAGGCCGACGGACCGCCCCTGGCCACCGTGCGCCGCGCCGTACTCCGGTTCAAGCTCCTTCCCCTCTTCGCTCGCCGGGTCGTGGTCGACGCCGTGACCCTCGAGGCACCGCGCATGCTGGTGGTGGTCGACTCGAGCGGTGCGTTGAGCCTCCCGATGTTCGGGGGAACGCAGGCGGACACGGCCACGGAAGACGCGGACGCCCCACAGCCCGCGGCAGAAGCCGGCGCCGGCGGGGTCGCGTTCCTCGTCGATCGCTTCGAGATCCGGGACGGGCGCTTCGCATACCGTGACGAGCGCACCGGCACCGCCGTCCGCGTCGACGGCGTCGACCAGCGGCTCCACCTCGCGGGCGAGTTGAGCGGCGGGACCCTCGCGCGCATCCGCGCCGAGGGCGAGCTCGACATCGACGCGCTAGGGGCCGTGCTCCCCGAAGGGCTCGCCGTGCCGATCGAGAACGTCCGGCTGCGCGTCGAGCACGATGCGGTCCTCGACCGGGCCGCCGATTCCCTCGCACTCCCGCGCCTCGCCGTGCGCATCCAGGAGGTCGCGCTCGACGGGGAGGGCGTCGTCCGCGCCCTCTCGAACACCGAGCAACGGGACGTCTCGCTGCGGCTCGCCGCCGGGCCGGTAGACGTCGGCGCGCTCGTGCGCTCGCTCCCCCGCGCCCTCCTCGAGCGCCTGGCGCCCGAGGGCGTCGAGATCCCCGACGTCGACGGGACCGCCACCCTGCAGGTCGTGGCCCGAGGCCCGGTCGGCGTCGATGCGCTCCCGGACGTCGACGGCACGCTCACCCTCGACGCGTTCCGTCTGGCGTGGGGCAATAAAGGCGACCTGGTCGAGCAGCTCGGCGGCCGGATCCGCTTCTCCCTCGACTCCGTCGCGGCCGACGGGATCGAAGGCCGCCTCCTGGGGCAGCCGCTCCACGTGGCGTTCGCCGTGCACGACTTCGCCGCGCCCAACGCGAACGCGCGCATCCGCGCGGGGCTCGACCTCCAGCGGGCCACGGCCCTCGGGCTCGTCCCCGACTCGCTCGGCGCGGCCGGCACGGTCGGCGTCGATCTGGCCGTCCGGGCGCCGCTCCTGACGCCCGAGCGCGGCGCCGTCGATGGCAAGATCTCCCTCGCCGGCGTGAGCGCCCAGCCGCCGGCGATCCTCGCGCCCGTCCGGGTCGAGGCCGGGAGCCTCGCGTTCCGAGGCCAGAAGATCACCACCGAGACCCTGCGGCTCCGCATCCACGAGAGCGACCTCGCCATCGACCTCGAGGTCGACCGCTGGCTCCCCTTCGCCCTCGGCGACTCGACGGTCGTGCCGACCGTCCGGGCGGACATCCGCTCGCAGCGCCTCGACCTCGACCCCATCCTCGGGCCGCCGCCGGAGGATGCGCCGACCTATTCGCAGCTCCTCTTCGCGAGGCTCGCCGATCGGCCCGTCGACGGACGGCCGGTGGAGGAGGTCGCCGCGGAAGCCGGGTTCGCGCTCCCGCCGCTCCCGCCCGTCGACCTCAATGGCCGGTTCCGCGCCGCGACGCTCCGCAGGAACGACCTGGAGCTGCAGAACGTCGACATCGCCTTCACCAGCGGCGGGGACCGGCTCGAGGTGACCGATGCCCGGTTCGGACTCATGGGCGGCGGCGTCCAACTCGCCGGCCGTGTCGGGCTCCCGGCCGGAGGCGAGGACGCCGGGCTGCCGGCCGTCTTCAGCTATCAGATCCGCGACGTCGGCGCGGCCGCGTTCCTGAACCGCTTCACGCCGTTCCGCGACCACCTCTCCGGGTCGCTGCTCCTGGCCGGCACGGTGCGCATGGTCCTCGACCGCAACCTGCTCCCGCTCCGCGAGAGCGTCGTGGCCGAGGGCTCCATCGCCGTGACCGGCGGCCAGCTCGTCAACTGGCCCGTCCTCAAGGCGCTCGGCCAGAAGCTCGAGCTCGCCCGCTTCGACACTCTCTCGCTCCGCGATTGGGCCGGCGAGTTCCGCATCACCGGGCCGACCGTCACCATCGCCGAGTCGCTCCTCGACTCCAACGAGCTGACCGCCCGCGCCGCCGGCGCCTTCGACTTCGCCGGCCGGCTCGACCTCACGGCCACGCTCCTCCTCGAACCGACGCTGACCGGCCGCATCCGCGGCGAGCTCGGCCCGCGCCTCGCCGCACTGGCCGGCCCGGACGGCCGCGTGCCGCTCGGGATCACCATCACCGGCCCGGCCCGCGACCCGAATCTCGGCCTCGACTTCTCCGAGGCCCGGAACCAGGCCGTCGCCCGCGCGCGCCAGGCCGCCGAGGACCGCGCCCGGCAGCTCGCCGAGGAGGCCACGCGCAACCTCGCGGGCAAGCTCGTCCCGGGCGCCGACTCGGTCGCGGTCGACTCGCTCCGCGCCACGGCCGTCGACTCCGCCCGGGCCAAGCTCGAGGCCGAGGTCAAGAACCGACTGCAGCGGCTCATCCGGATCAAACACTAACGGTTCGCTGGACAGCCGTCCCTCCTGGGCTTAACCTTCTGCGTCACCGCAGAGCACAGGAGGGACGACGCATGTCCAACGGCCGACTGGTCTTCCTCACCGGGGCCACGGGGTACATCGGGTCCCGGCTCGCCCGGCGTCTCGTCGAACGCGGGGACAGGATCCGTTGCCTCGTCCGCGCCAGCTCCAACACCTCCGCGCTCGAAGAACTCGGGGCCGAGCTCGTCGTGGGCGAATTGACCGACGCCGCCACCATCGTCGGAGCGCTCGACGGCGTCGATCTCGCCATTCACCTCGCGGCCGTCTATCAGGTCGGTGTCGTCAACCGTCGCGTCCTCGAGCGCACCAACGTCCTCGGGACGCGCACCTTCCTGTCCGCCATCGAGCGCGCTCGCACGCCCCGCGCGATCTACGTCTCGACCACCGCCGCCCTGGCGCCCGTCCCCTACGGCGAAGGCGACGAGAACACCGAATACGCCCCGGGCTCGCGGTACCCTTCGGTGTACCACGAGACCAAGGCCCGCGCCCACGGAATGGCCCGCGAGGCGCAGCGCACCGGTGCCCCGCTCATCATCGTCTGCCCCGCCGTGGTCTACGGCCCCGGCGACCGCAGCCCCATGGGCAAGTACGTGGAGGACCTCATCGCCGGCCGTCTACCCGGCCTCCTGACCCGCGACCCGTGGTTCTCCTACGTCCACGTCGACGACGTCGTCGAGGGCCTCATCCTCGCCGCCGACAAGGGCCGCGTCGGAAGGACCTACATCTTCTCCGGCGAGCACGCCTCCCTCTCAGACTTCCTCGGCCGCGTCGCCGAGCTCGCCGGCAAGCGACTGCCGCGCCTCCGGTTCCCCGTCGGCCTGGCACGGATGACCGGGAGCGCGCTCGACGTCGTCTCCCGGATCACCGGGCTGCGATTCCCGATCAGCCGCGAAGCCGTCGAGGTCGGCGCTGGACACCGGTGGCTGCACTCCAATACCCGCGCCCGTGAGGAGCTCGGCTGGAATCCCAGGCCACTCTCGGAAGGACTCCCCGAGTACGTCCGCTGGTTCGTCGATCAGCGCGCGCGGAGGCGGGGACGCTGACCCGGGCGGGCCGGCGCCGTCGTCATGTGACCGTTGCATTCTCGTCGGGCGTCTTATTCATTACGACCAAGCGATCAAGAGTCCGGCGATCACGTGACCTCGCAGGCGGCGGTGACCCCATGACCACGACACCCACTGCGCTCGGCCAGACCCTGGCCAGGCTCGTCTGGGAGAGCTTCACCGACTTCATCGAGACCGCGCCCGTGGGCGTGTCCACCGGGCCAGATGGCGATACGTTGCCCGATCTGGTCCCCGAGGAGCTCCTCATCCTCTTCCTCTGGGTCCACACCCGGGCGTGCCAGCAGGCGCTCGGCTCGCGCGTCCGGCCCGAAACCCTCAAGGCCACGCTCGACGCGCTCCACCGCACCGTCCTCGAGGACATGGAGGCGCACGGCGCCGCCCGCGAGGCACTGCCTCTCTTCGAGCAGCGGATCAGCGCCCGGTACTCCGAGTACTACGCCGCCGCCGATCGCGGCGAGGCCCGCATCGGCGAGATCGCGGCGCGGCGGGTCAGCGGCAAG
>Ga0207873_1001491_pt1 | contig 22228 bp, 13 predicted proteins | sample BGWIniCompost_FD_187373 | JGI IMG/M metagenome (GOLD analysis project Ga0207873, IMG submission 187373) | Cellulose adapted compost microbial communities from Newby Island Compost Facility, Milpitas, CA, USA - BGW Initial Compost (SPAdes)... ...
GCACAAATGTTCTAATAAAAAGGATGGCGCGCGTATCCAGTGCACTTCTTTTTCATATCTCAAGAGTTAGTTTCCTGAACTCGGTCTATAATAGGACTAATGAGAAGTTTTACACGTTGCTAACTAAATATCAGGCATTCTCACATGGCAGCAATCTTTACAGAACGAGAAATCCCCGGCGATCCAATACGTGCTGCAGAGCGCCTGCTCGACGATTACGGCCGGCGAATTCGCCAAGCCCTGGAAGACAATCAGCTTTCTGAACCTGATATCAATCACATCACCGCTTCGTTGCGGATTGATAGTGGCATCTATTTATCCCGGAATCCCCGCTACAAAAAAAGCGCCACGCCTTTTCCGAACTTTGTTAAGCAGCTCGGTCTTTCCGAAAAGCTGACCGAAATGTTTCCAAAGCTGGCGCAAAACGGCCTCTATGCACATCAGGAAAAAGGCATTTGCTCGATCCTCAACAATCAGCACACGATCATAAGCACCGGAACCGGTAGCGGTAAAACCGAGACATTTCTTGTTCCAATTTTTGCCCACTCCCTGCAGTCAACAAAACCCGGCGTCAAGGCGCTCATTATTTACCCGATGAATTCGCTCGCCGGGGACCAGATCGAACGTATCCGCAAAGCGGTGCAGAATACTCACATCACCTTCGCGCTCTATACCGGCGCAACCCCGACGAACACGGCATCGGAAGAGGAACGCAAAGCGGCAGCCGTGAATGAACATATCTCACGAAAAGAGATCCGAGCCAACCTTCCAGATATTCTGATAACGAACTTTGTCATGCTTGAGCGCATGCTGATGCGCCAGGAAGACATTTCGATTTTCGTCCAATCGTCACAGACACTGCGCTATGTTGTGTTCGATGAGCTACACAGCTATACAGGCAGTAAAGCAGCCCATATCAAATTCCTGCTGGCGCGCCTGAATCACTATCTGACAAGCAAGCCAATCTATATCGGCACAAGCGCGACGCTGACTAGCGACGACGCAGGAAAAGCCAAGCTCAGGGAATTCGTTAACAACCTGTTCGACATCGAATCCTTTGAGCTAATCGAAGCTGAAGAGGAAGAGGAGGCTGTAGAGGAAGTAAAGCCCTATTTCCCGGTGACAGATGCACATCTGGACGCCGTTGACTTCGCGCAAAATGCGGATACGAGCATCAAAATCCTCACCGGGATTACCGTCGATACAACAGAATTGCTCTCTGCCGCAGAGACAATTCATACCACCGCCAGTTACAAGGCAATCGAGACCAGTTTTGTATTTAACCTGATCCGGGACGCGCTGCGTGAAGGAGCCTGTGCGTTACATGATCTCGCAGCCGTTGTAGCGCGCAATCTAACACCTGAGCAGCGTCTGGCTGTTAACCCGCTAAATCTGGTTCGGGCCTTCCTTACTGCCATCGCCTACATCAACGCTAAAGCTGGTGAACAAGGCAAGCCACTTCTGGACTACCGCACGCATGTTTTCATACGCAACTCAGGTGGTTTTCTGCAGGTGTGTCCGCACTGTGGTCGTTACTATTCTTCAGAGTTGCCATCCTGCGAGCAGGACGGGTTTCCCTTGTTCTCCGTTTATCGGGGCGACACACGGTACTTTGTAGGGAAATTCACCTATCAAACCCTGAAGCCGGTCTTAATGAGGGAACCGAATGCCCCAGAGCAGCTTGTGTACGTTCTCATAGGTCATGCTTCCGATACGACAGATGACCGTTTCGAACTGCGCGGCAACATAACGCGTGCTGGAGCGTTTATCCCCGACGACGATGGAGAGTACGCCTTCGCCTATTTGAATGCCCGTAATTTTGACCAGGTGAAGCCGTGCCTAATTGAGCTTGGAGATGCAAAGAAGGACTATCTTTACCTTTACGCCTTGGTCACAAGTCTTCTAACCAATTACAGAAAAACACTCGGGTTTGTCGACAATCGCGAACTTGCGTCGCGATACAGCACGATCTTCCGAGACGAATTTGCCAGCGCATTTCTCTTTGAGTTTCTTTGTCTCTATTATCCAAGTGAGCACCAACTGAGCATCGCGAAAACCCTCGAATATCTGCAAAAAAAGGCTGCCCAAATACAGGCTTCCCCACTGGAAAACGAAATCTTCAAGGAACTGCCAATCTGGTTCCTCAGGGAAATTTGCCAACCAGAACGCAAAGGCGGCCGTCATGGACTAGTCAGGTTACGAGATGGCGTCTATGACTGGGATTCGCTGCCTGAATTGCAACGTGAGTTATTAAGGATTTTCATCCGCGAGCGGGCGATCAATATCGGTCTTGAGGATGACCTCTCAAATAGCCAGTACATTCGACTTCAAAAGCACTGGGCAGTAAAACCATACAGTATTTACTTCGGCGATACAGGTTCCTCCAATCGCTCAGATCGCGGCATTTCCCTAGGCGAACACGCGCGTGAATATGCCGATTTTGTTCAGGCCTGGACCGTGCCAGCCATCCAGAATGCCGTAGACGAGCTGGTAGCAGTACATATCCTGACGGAAACAATCACCTCTGATGGAAAACTGATCTACCATCTGAACCCGGAATTCCTCTGCCTTGCGCCCCCTGCCTCACCGTATGGAGACGGCGATGAAGGCTATGAGGACATGAAAAAGCGGCTCCTTTTCACCGCAGACGTTCACAGTTCAGATCGCAAGGCGAAGGATCGCGAAGGCATCGAGGCAGGTTTCAAACGCGGCGATATTCATTTTGTCGCCGCGACGCCAACTCTGGAAATGGGTATTGATATCGGCGATCTGGCGAATGTGCTGATGATCGGCGCACCACCCTCGCCCGCAAATTACGCCCAACGTGCCGGGCGTGCCGGAAGAAGCAGCAACCACAGCGCGCTTATCGTAACATTTTGCTCTCCGAACCGCCCGCTCGACAATCTTGCGTTTCACTACCCGACGTTTTTCATCAACGGAAAAATTACGCCACCCGGTTTTGATCCCCGGAGCGAAGCCATTCTAAAGAAACATATCAATGCTTTCGCGCTACGAAACCACATAGAAACCCGGACCACGTTGCGTAGCTTTCAAGCCAACCTCGCCACCAGCTATTGCGAGCAAATTCCGAACATGGAAAAGGCCTTCGGAGAATGGTTTTCCTATGAAGGGTACTTGGACGAGTTCTGCGAGATCGTTGACAGGCTTTTAAAGGACACCGACGGTAAACCTATTTCCCTCATTCAACAATATGGTTACCGTAGCGGCATTCTGCCTGACTACGGATTCCGGCAGGATCAAGTGATCGCCGTTGATATCGAGAAGCGGGACGAATTTGAATCAAAAGGGGTACTCGACTGGCAAGACTATGCCCTGACCACCAGAGATGTGGAACAGGCATTTCACTTTTTCCTTCCCGGTCAGACCATCTACGTTGGGGGAGAAATTTACAAGACGCTGCAGGATGGCATCTACGACATCCTGCCGGATGGTACGCATCAGTACCACTGCTTCTATGCGGAGAAAGAAGAGCTTTTTGCACAATCCCACAAAGAGCTAATGCACTATGAACTGAGCCAGTATTTTTCCACGCCAGCAGTCACTTTTCAGGAAAGAAAGGAGATTCTGGAGTATGGATATACCAGCAATTGCTTATTGTCATTCAGAAACTCCGGGCTAAAGAAAACAAAAACGGAAGTCGTCGACCTAGAAAAAAAAGTATCGCTGGGTTATGACCTTGAGCGAGAAGCTTTTATCTTCCGGTTCGACAGCTATGTCTGCGATGAAATACTGCGTAACAGCCTGCTCGCAGCGCTGGTTTGGGGAATAACCGAACGGTATCGCATTGGCATGGCAGAACTTCGCATTCTGCCAAATGTCCGGCAGCAAAATGATGCAGATACCCGATGGCTATACTCGATCATCTACGACTATGACGGCAACAACAATCTGGGATTTAAGAGGATTGAGAGCGATTTCGACACATTGGTACGCTCTGCCTATCGACGTCTGGAGGCGTGCGATTGCAAGACTGACGGGTGCTATCACTGCCTCCGCAGCTACGCAACGCAGGCATACGATAGCACGCTCAGTAAAGAGCGCGCGCTTATGTTCCTGGGCTACTTACTCGGTGAGCGACGCTTTGAACCGGCGATTGAGCCGTATGCACCCCCTCAACATCACTGCGATCTGGTACTGACTGTCAGAACGAAGAATCAAGAGGCCATCGTTCAAAGCGCCAGTGGCAATACGTACCAACGGTCGATTGAAGATGATCAGAATAGCGCCCTGTTTGAAGCGCTGTCCGAAGCTATCTACAAAGAAGCCCGCCCCGACATACGCGCCCTTTGTATTAAGACACCGCTGAAGTGGTTAGCTGACGCTATCGAAAAACGCCGTATCAATAAGGGTGCAGAGGCTTTTGGCCGTTTTCTATTTGCATTACAGCGCTTTAGTCGAATTGAAGCAACTCACCACCCTTAAGAGAGCAGAACGTCTATTATGAAAGCACGTCTGATACAAAAGGAAAAATTAAAGGATCACAACAAAGCCGAAAAGGCTATGTTACGCCTTCTGGAAGGGTTGCCCGAAGGCTACACCATTTATCGCGAGTTAAAACTCACTCGCGCTTATGAAGACAGAGTGCGCGGTTTGGAAAAAGCTCAACCGGATTTTGTTGTTGTCGGCCCTGCAATTGGAGTGCTTTCAATCGAAGTCAAGGACTGGAACCTTGACAGCAACCGATACACATGGCGCGATCAGATCACCGTGTTAAAACAGGCCGTTGGAAGCGATGTCGTTGAGGAGCTTCACAACCCAGCAGATCAGGCCGATACCTACCTGCACGCATTACGAGAACTGATTTCCGGAACCAACGTCTTCGTTACCTCTATCGTTGCGTTTCCACGGCAGTCGAGGCAAGCCTTTCTAAATAGGGTCGCAAACATCGACGTTATCAAGAAACCGCAGAGCAAATTTCTCCTAAATCTGGAAACCACAATCTTCTGGGAAGAGGTTGACCAGTATTTAACCGACCCGGAAGCTCTACTTAAGCGCATCGTTAGAAAACACCCCGCATTTCGCCAACCGAGCGAATCAGAACTCCTAGCCGTTCACGATCGGCTACTGCCAAACTCCTTCCGGATAGGCGAGTTTGGCAATCGTGAAAAGGCCCGTAAACAGTTAAAGCTGATTACGGAAGAGCAAGAGAAATGGATTTTCGGGCTGGAACGCCCGCAAAATTACCTGCTTGATGTGGCCGGAAGCGGCAAGACAAACGCCCTGGTCTCGCGTGCGCTTCATATCATTGAACAGGCGCACAAACAACGCCAGACGCCTCCGAACATCCTTATCACAACCTACAACCCGAACTTACAGGTAAACATCCAGTGGATCCTAGATGAAAAAGTGAGAAACCCGGAGGAACGTCATACCCGTTACGGAACCTTGCGTGTTGAGAACGTTGAGACAATCATGCAAAGCATCGCCTGTGCCGCATACGGCTGCGCTTCCATCGACGAATATCACAAGCTGAACAACCCAGCCTCGAAAGACTATCAGCAGATCTTGAGTGACGACGTTCAGACTGCGTTGAAGGAAACTCCAGACAAATTCCGGATATACGATTACATCTTTATCGATGAAATTCAGGACTTCGATGACCTTCAACTCGATCTAATTCGCAGACTCTCGAAAACCGACTTTTTCTTTTTCGTTGGCGACATCGGCCAGAAACTCTACGACCGATACCACAACCTGCGCCGTCACGGCTTCTTCATTGAGGAACTCGAATTGCCGAAGACTTACAAGATGTATCGCACACCGCGATACATCGGTGAACTCGCGTTCCGCTTCATCATGGCCGATAACGTGATCCGAGAAGAATTCGAGCAACACGGCTACAAGCAAGATACGCAGTTCAAAGCACTCATCGACAACGGGGCGGAATTGCTTCGCGCCACAGAACCATTATCAGCAATCATGGAGCGGATCAACGCCTTGCTTTCGGGTTCTTGCACTGAAGACGACATCATGGTTATCACATCAGAGCAAGAGCTTCCCAAGTACGCAGAGGCGTTTGAGCGGGCCCATATCAGCTTCAACGTCGGTCATCCCAAAACGGAAGGCCGCATTGCATTGCTTGACTTCATGAATGTTAAAGGTTTGGAGCGTGAAGTCGTCATCATTAGTGGCATTGAAGACCTTTATAACCGTTCCAAGCCGGAAGCCATGTTTGACGACCCCGCAAGCCAGCAGAAAAAGGAACGCTTCTCACGGCGAAAAATCTACGTTGCTTTGACCCGTACTATTCACGACTGCATCATCTTTTACAGTAACCCGACGAACCCCTTTGTCAGCGAACTTCTCAGGCTGAATCGCCAGATTATGGCCAAAAGACAGGCTGTAAAGTAATGGGCTTCCTGTACGAAGAACAGCTTCAAACCAAAGCGCAGGCGTTTATCGAAACACTCGTCAATGCCGGTATTGCCGTTCACCGCGAACCCGCGATGTTCCGCGACTACATGGTTAAACTCGCGGTGGCCAATGCAGGCCATATCAACATCTTTTACAGCCCAAAGAAGAACACATATTCTCTGGCGCTCAACGAACTAAAGAACAAGGAACTTGCGGAAGAAATCAGGGCGCTTTGGGATCGCAGCGAGTTTAAACAGGAAACACCGCCTGCAACCGAAGTGCCACCAACTGACAGCATGGACTTTGCAGAAGTCGAGTACTACCTGAACAAGCTTGCGCCTTATCGACACCTTCCGTTTGACTTTATCGATCTAGCGAAAGCTCTCCAGAAGATCCTTGGAGATGACGCCATCATCGCGCATCGTTACGACTTTGATGAACTTGAGCGTAGCTATCAGACTTTAAGGGCTAATCGATGAGCAACGATCTGCAGAGCCTGGAATATCAAGCCAGTGAACTGAGGAAACAGGGTCAGTTTGAAGAAGCGATCCCGCTATACGAGAAACTCTGGCAGGCGACGCCAACCAAGTGGATTGGTTGGGGATATGCCTTCTGCCTGAGACGCGTTGGGCGTTCAGCGGAAGCACTAGAAATCTGCCGGGCCGTTTTTAATCTCGATCCGAACTTTGACCGTAACAACAGCCTGTATGGCTGGTGCATTTACGACACTTGCATCAAGCAACCAGCGGAAACTATTGACGAAGCGACGTTCCTAAAAGCTGCCGAAGCCATCACACAACTCACTTCGCAAGGCGACTATTCCCCCTATGAAATAACCGTTTTTGCCGTCATCAAATACTTCGAAAAAAGGGAGGAGAAGCAAAAACCGGTTCCTTACAACAAAATCATGGAGTGGCTGGATAAACTGGATGTCAGTCAATTATCCGCTGTTGCAGTACGCGGAAGTGACGGCAAATCCTACCCATCCCCTCGCGAAAAATGGTATACGAGCCGATCCAAGGCGTTGCTTGCGCTTGAGCGATATGAAGAGTGCATCGACATCTGCTCGCGCGCACTACAAGAATTTAGACGCTTACACTATGACTATGACATTTGGTTCCGTATTCAGCGCGCGCAGTGCTACCTTAAGTTAGGGCGTTTCGCAGAGGCAGGGTCTGATCTGAAATACGCCATTGAACGTAAACCTGATCCATGGATCCGCCACCGCTATGCCCAAGCCCTGTATGAGGTCGGACAACTCGATGAAGCTATTCGCTATGCTGCTGAAGCGGCACTACCTTCGCAGAGGCTGGGTTATCGTTGGGAAGTCTTCCTCGACCTCGGCCTAATGCTTGCTGAGAAAGGAGAGAACGAACTGGCGGCCAAACATATTCTACTCGCCGCCGCTATTCGTCGGGAAGAAAGCTGGGTGAAAGTGCCTCCACGCCTGCGGGATGCCTTGAACCTCTATCGCTTATCTGACGAGAACATCCCCCCCGCAAAAACGTTGCACAGGGAGCTGCAGTCATTCTGGAAGTCGATGAAGCCGCGCCCCAGAACTACCCATACCGGGGTAATTGCGACCATTCACGCCAATGAGAAATCGGGTCATATCACCGGGGACGACGGCAAACGATATTTCTTTAGTACGCAGAATTACAAAGGTAGCCAGAAACCTGTTCAGAACCTCCGCGTCGCGTTCAACTTACGCGAAACGATCAGCAAAAAGACAGGCCTGCCCGAAATACACGCCATAGACGTCATTGAAGAGGGGGCGTAACCGCCCCCGCCCCTACAACAACGGCTCTTTCGAAATGTCCGCGTAGTCACAGGCCAGCTCGCGCCACGCCCGGCCCAGTCGCTTCATGCCTTCCTCAATTTCGGCGGGCGGCTGCGCCGCGTAGTTGATCCGCAGGCGATAGCTGCCGCTGCCGTTGGTGAAGAACACATTGCCGATGGCGTAGGCCACACCCATCTGAATGGCCGTCACGTACAGTTCCGAGGCCGTCGGGCCGGTCCGGGGCAGTTCGACCCACAGATACAGCCCGCCCTGCGGCGTGTTCCAGCGCGCGCCCGGCGGCAGGTAACGCGCCGCTGCCGCCAGCGCTGCATCGCGGCGGCGGCGTAGCTCGCGGTTGTTGCGCTCAAGCTGCTGGGCCAGCACGCCGCGCTCCAGCATCAGGTGAATGGCCCGCTGATTCAGGCCCGGCGTCGAAATGTCGGCGGCCTGCTTCACGCGCACCAGCCTTTCGTAATGCGGCCTGCTGGCGATCACGTAGCCGATCCGCATGCCGGGCAGCAGCGACTTGGTGAAACCGCTGGCGTGGATGACGATGCCGGTTTCGTCCAGCGCCTTCAGCGGCGGCAGACTCTCGCCCTCGAAGCGGAACTCGTTATAAACGCCATCCTCAAGAATGGGGATGTTGTATTCCTGCGCCAGATTAATCAACTGGCGGCGGCGATGCAGCGGCATGACCGTCCCGGTCGGGTTATGGAAGGTCGGCATGACGTAGATCAGGCGCGGACGGTTGTCGAGCACGTAGTTTTCCAGCATGTCGAGCCGGATACCGTCCTCGTCCATCGGCACGCCGTGAATCTGCACCCGTCGCGTCCGGGCGATGTCAAGCATGCCGAGATAGCTCGGATTCTCGGTCACCAGCGTATCGCCCTCGCTCACCAGCGCCTGCACCACCAGATCCAGCGCCTGCTGCGTTCCCCCGGTAATCAACACCTGATCAGCGGTACAGCGAATGCCAAACGCGCTGACGTAATCGCGCACGCTGGCGCGCAGCGGCAGGTATCCCTCGGCGGCTTCGTATGACAGCGCCTTAGAACCGTCACGGTCGAGCACGGTATTGATGGCGTCTTTCAACAGCCCCACCGGCATGAATTCCACCGGCGGTGCGCCGTGGCTGAAATTAATGACGCCCGGACGGCGTGCCAGCCGCAGCATTTCCCGCAGCGAACGATCCGGCGCGACCGGAATTTCCGGCGCGCTGTGATGTACCTGCACCTGATTGGCATTCGTCGTTTGTGGCGCAGCGTTGCCGTCGCGGTCTCCGGCGACAAACGTGCCACGCCCGGCGTGCGCGCTTAGATAGCCCTCGGCCCGCAGCTCGGCATAAGCGTTTACCACGCTGATGCGGCTGATATTCAACTGCCGCGCAAGATCGCGGCTGGCGGGCAGGCGCGTCCCCGGAAGCAGATTTCCACCCTCGATCTGGGCGCGAATGTGGCGGATAAGCTGACGATAGATGGGTTCTTCGCTATCACGGTCGAGGGGGACCATGAAGTTATGACCATTCAACATGCATGGACTCCTGAAATCTTGCGGGAGGATGACGCGCGCTTACGACTATACCAATTAACGTAAGGATAAGTCCATCTGAGTCCGCACGGTAGCGACTTTTGCTCTGGATAACCATTACTTTCGTAACCAATCACCATGCTTTATGATGAAATCAACGCGATCGGGGAAGGCATTTCATAAGGGCTGCACGGGGCAATGGCAGACTATCAGGAAACAGCGCGCCAGAAAATGAAAGAGCTTTCGTCGAAGGACGCCGCCACCCGGCGCGCTGCTGCCTACTATCTGGGCGAAGCGGGTTACGACGAGGCCATCACCAAGCTGGTGACGCTCTATAAGAGCGATCCTGATCCGACCGTGCGCCGCGCCGCCGCCTATTCGCTGGGCATGTTTCGCGCCGTCGAACAGGCGCTGGCCCGCGGTGAGGAAAAGCGCGTCATGGATCTGCTGCGCCGCGTGGTCGATCAGGGAAAGTTCGGCCGGCGGCTGCGGCTGCGCCCGCGCAGTCTGGCCATGCTCGAAATCATCATGCTCGTGCTGCTGGTCGCGCTCATCGCCCTGCACCTGCTGCTGCCCGGACTGGGGCCACTGCCCGGCGGCATTGAAGCGCCGCGCCTCGTTGTGGGCGGCCCTGCTGCGGAAACCACCGCCAGCCCCGACGCACCCGACCGCCAAACTCTGATAACCAATATGCAGACACTCCGGCAGTTGCTTAGCAACGACCTGAACACGCTGCAACGCCAGTTCCAGCAGGTGCTGGTGGGCAGCGAGCTGGACTGCGCGGCATTTTTCAACGAACCTGCGCCGCTCGAAAACGCCGATGCGGCAGCGGCGGCTTATCCAGACCTTGTTCCGGCCATTCAAACGTTGGGCAACGCCCATGCCACGCTGGTCGAGGCGAAAGGCCGGTACGAAGCCGCCTGTTTCGATGGCGACGTGATCGCCATTGAAGCCGTCGGCGGGCTGCTGGCGCCCGTCGTCGCGTCGCTGGCGTCGCTGGAAGAGATCACCCCGCTGCTGTCGCCGACCGAAGAAGTTGCAGCGCCGCAGCCATCCACGCCCGAACCCACCGAGATCACGGCCACGCCAACGGAAGCCGCCACCCCAACGCCTGAGCCAACCGCCGCGCCGACCGAACCGCTGGCGCTGGCCAACCCGCGCCAGCATCTGGTCACGCTCTATGGCATCATCGACGAAATGCGAAACCCGCGCGGGCCGGCTGGCCTGTTGAGACAATACTGGACTGACGCCACCCGCGCCGGCATGACCGACGCCTGCCGCGACCCGCTGCCGGATGTCCGCGACGACTACAGCCTGCCGCCGCAAGACGCCGAAGCGTCACCGGAGCTGGCGCAGGCCGTCGAGCAGATCAACCTCGGCCTCGACCTGATCCGTCAGGGCTGGATGCTGTTCGAGACCGCGTGCCAGACCAACAGCCTTGCGTCTCAGGCCGCCACGGGCAGGCAGATCGTGATGACCGCTGAAGCCGCCTTCCAGACTGCCGAAGGGCTGCTGAACGTCGTTCGCAACCGCTGAAGAACGCCCTCAATCCCGCCTTTACTGGATCGGGGATTGAGGGCGCGTGTTGCACTTTTATCCCAAATCGGGCCGTATATCCCCAATTATCCCAAATCGAGCTCAGGTAAGAAATTTGGGAAAAAGCCAATATTTCCCAAATTTATCCAAGAACGCGCCCGCCTTTTCTTGCATTTTTTATTGCATTGTCGATAAGATGTTCAAAAGTCGGGCCAAAAGTGTTCATAACCTGTCGAAAACCTGTGCATAACTCCGGCCTAAATGTCGAAAACCTGGCGCTCGGTGGAGGCCGTCAAACAGGCAACACGTGTTTTGAACAGGCGGCTGTCGAAAACTGTTCAAAAGTCGGCGGAGTTTTGAACAGGTGGCTGTTCAAAGACTTTTAGAACGGAATTTCGTTTAACCCAAGGATTACGCAAAACCGGGATATAAAGGCGCCGATTCTTGGGTTAATCTGGGATATGCCAGTCCGGGCGCAAAACCGCACGTGGTTTTGAACAGTTTGAACAGCCCCTACTACGACTGCTAAAAAGAATAAGCAATGACGTTAACCCTCCATGTTTTTGCTTATGATCCGGTCACGAGCAAAACACGGACGGTTAGACTTGATAAAACGGGTTTGGTTATTTGGTTTTTATCCCAAGAAAGGAGCAAGGCACGATGAGTTTCTCGTTTACATGGCTGGGCCACTCGGCGTTTGAAGCGAAAGTGGATGGGCACAGCATCCTTTTCGATCCCTATCTGTCGGAAAATCCAAAGGCTACGGTCCAGCCCGACCAGCTCAATCCCGAACTGATTTTCCTGTCGCACGCGCATGGCGATCATCTGGGCGACACGGTGGACATCGCCACACGCACCGGCGCGCCCGTGGTCTGCAATTTTGAGATCGGCAACTGGCTGGCGAAACGCAACGTCAAGGTCCATCAGGGCAACCCCGGCGGTGGCTGGGATCACGGCATTGTCCACGCCAAATTCACGATAGCGCATCACAGCTCGTCGTTCCCCGATGGTACGTATGGCGGCGAACCCAACGGCTTCATCATCACGCTGCCGAGTGGAACGCGCATTTATTTCGCCGGCGATACCAGCGTCTTTATGGACATGCAGCTTATCGGGGAAGAAGGTATCGACGTGGCTTTCCTGCCGATCGGCGATAACTACACCATGGGGCCGGCGGAGTCGCTGAAGGCCATTCGTCTGCTGAAACCCCGCTTTGTGGTTCCGATGCACTATAATACCTGGGACCTCATTGCCCAGGACGCTTCGGCATGGGCAGAACGGGTGAAAAGCGAGACCAGCGCGCAGCCGATCGTGCTGCAACCCGGAGAAACCCATACGATCGAATAGAACGGTCAGTCGCGCGGCGATCTGGTCGTGATGGACGGTGGACAATGCGCTTGAGCGCCAATCGCGTCGCGCTGGCCCTGTGCCTGTACGCGGCGCTTCTGGGCGTGTTATACGCCCACGAAACACCCGTATTTGAAGCGCCTGATGAAGGCGCTCACTTTTTGTATATCCATAACCTGCTCGAAACCGGCGAGCTACCGGTGCTTGAAGACCGCGAGGCTGTCTTTGAAAGCCGGGCCGTTCAGCGCCACCACCCGCCGCTGTATTACCTGATTGGCGCGGGGCTGATCTCATGGACCGAGCGCGCCGATGTCGAGCGCTACTTTGTCGACAATCCTTTCGGCGCTGCCGGGTTTGTCATCGACCTCAACCGCAATATCTATCTGCACAGCCCGCAAGCGCCACAGGGCGATACCCATGTGGCCGTCTGGGTGCTGCGGCTTTACAGCCTGTCGCTCGGCGTCGCTACGCTCTGGCTGGTCTATCGCAGCGGGCAACTGGCCTTCGCCGAACGACCGGTCGGCCTGCTCGCGCTGTTCGTCGCCGTGTCGATCCCCGGATTTATCGCCGGGGCGGCCAGCATCAATAACGACAATCTGGTGATCTTCCTGTTCACCGCCGGCATCCATCGTGTGCTGGTCGTCTGGCGGCGGGAACGAGTCACGACCTTCGATCTGGCCGTGTTCGCCCTGACACTCGGCGGCGCGGCGCTGACGAAGCTGAACGGGCTGGCCCTGTTTCCGCTGGTCTATGCCGGCCTCGTCTGGGGAGCGCTGCGCGGGCGGCTGGCATGGCGCGATGTCTGGCGCGTGGGCGGCGTCACGCTGCTGGCCGCGGCGCTGCTGGCGGGCTGGTGGTATGCCCGCAACTGGCAGCTTTATGGCGACCCGCTGGCCCTGAGCGCGACCAGAGAAGTCTGGGGGCGCGACGGCAACCTGCCGGATAACGCCAGACTGGTCCTGCTTGAGGCCATGCACGTTCTGGACTCGTTCTGGATGACGCTGGGGCACTTCAACCTGCGCGGCCCGGAATGGCTCTATACCTACGCGCCGCTGGCCGCGCTGGCGGCGCTTCCGGGGCTGGTGCGGGCGTGGCGGCGCGCCGGACCGCGCGGGCGCGATGCGCTGCTGTTTCTGGGCGCGTCGTGCGCGCTGATCATCGTGGCGCTGGTCACGGCGACCCGGCAGATCAATGTGTCGCAGGGGCGCATTCTCTACCCGGCCATCCTCGGTTTCGCCGTGCTGCTGGCGCTGGGCTGGCGCGCGCTGGTGGGGCGATTTGCGCCTCTGGTGGTCGTGCCGCTGGCCACGGTCACGCTGGCCACACCGTTCCTCTATCTCGACCACGCTTTTCAGCATATCGAAGTCGTCGACGCGCTTCCCGCAGCCGCGACGCCGGTCGGCGCGACCAGCGAAGGGCTGACGCTGGAAGGCTACCGTCTATTCACGGAGACGGTCGCGCCGGGAGAGCAGGTGCGGCTGGAGTTGTTCGTGCGCGGCAATCACCCCGATAATCCGGCGATGTTTGTCAAGGCGCTGGACCCGAACAACCAGCAGACGCTCGGCGGCGTGGATTTCTATCCCGGCATGGCGCCGACTGAAGCGCTGGACGATACGCTGCTGTACCGGGTCTATGTCCAGTTTCCGATCGACGCCGGCATCCCTCTCGATACCGGGCCGATGCAGCTTCGTCTGGCGGTTGGATGGCGCGTGCCGGAAACGGAACGCTTCCTGCCGTTGCGAGACGCGAACGGCGTGGAAATCGACATTCTCACGCTGGCCGGCCCCGTGGTAATGGGCGCGCCGGAGGCTTCACCCGAAGCGCAAACGCCTACCCATGCCGGTTCTGCCGAAACGGAGCCGCCGGAAGAAGCGCCGCTCGTCGCCACCTTCGGCGATCAGATCCAGTTGTTGAGCTACACGCTGCCTGACAGCGTTGCCGCCGGGGAAACGCTGTCCGTCGGGTTGAACTGGAAAGCCACGCGCCCGATCGAACAGGATTACGTGCTGACCGTTGGCCTGCTCGACGCTGACGGCAGGCTGGTCGCGCAGCATGACGGTGAGCCGGAGGGCTATCCGACCAGTGCGTGGATTGTCGGCGAGGCGTTCCAGCTTACCCGCGATATCCTCCTGCCGCCGGATGTGCCGCCCGGCGAGTATGAAGTCTACGTTGGCTGGTATTCGCTGCCTGCCGTTCGCCGGTTGCCTGTCCAAGGCGATCAGGCGCGCGACGACCTGATCATCCTGCCTGCGCCGTTGCGGGTGGTCGAAAGCGCTGTTGAGGGCTGACATGTTTGGCCATTCGCTGCTAGACTCGGCAGCGAACCGTTATTCGATGTACAACAGGAATGAGCCGCAATGGGCCAGCATCTTGACGCGCTGAAAGCGCATCTTGCCGAAATCGTCAATCTGGAGCATGCCGCCGCAGTGCTCGCCTGGGATCAGCAGACGTACATGCCGCCCGGCGGCACGGAGGCGCGCGCTGCCCAGCTTCAGACGCTCTCTCGCATTCGTCACGAAATGTTCGTCAGCGATACGACGGCGCGGCTGCTTCAAAACGCGGCGCTCGAAATCGATGGCAGCGACTACGATAGCGACGAAGCCAGCCTGATCCGCGTCGTCAGGCAGGATTATGAGGAACTGATCAAAGTCCCGGCCGAGTTGGTGGCGGAGATCGCCAAAGAAACCGCGCTGGCGCATGAAGTGTGGGCGCAGGCGCGCGCCAACAACGATTTTCGCTCGTTCGAGCCGTCGCTCCAGAAGATCATTGAGCTGACCGTGCGCCTTGCGGAAAGTCTGGGCTATGAGGATCACCCATACGATGCCCTGCTCAATCAGTATGAGCGCGGCATCACCACGCAGCGTGTGAGCGAGATTTTCGACGGCCACCGCGATGAGTTGATCCGGTTGATTGCAGACATCACGGCCAATGCCGACCGCGTCAGCGATGATGTGCTGCATCAGGAATTTGACATCGAAAAGCAGCGCGCCTTCGGTCTGGAGATCGTGAAGGCCTATGGCTACGACCTGAATCGCGGGCGTCAGGACGAGGCGGTGCATCCCTTCTGCACCAATTTTTCGCGCAACGACGTGCGTATCACCACCCGTTTCCGCCCCGACTGGCTCAACCCGGCGCTGTTCGGCACGATGCACGAGGCAGGTCACGCCATGTACGAGCAGGGTGTTGCCGAATCGCTGGAAGGCACGCCGCTGGGAACCGGCACGTCGCTGGGCGTCCACGAGTCGCAGTCGCGCATGTGGGAAAACATCGTCGGCCGCAGCAAGGGTTTCTGGAGCTGGGCGCTGCCGCGCCTGCAGGAAGTCTTTCCCGACCAGCTTGCGAACGTCGACCTCGACACCTTCTACCGGGCGATCAACAAGGTTCAGCGCTCGTTCATCCGCGTGGAAGCCGACGAAGCGACCTACAATCTCCACATCATGCTGCGCTTTGAACTGGAGAAAGACCTCGTTTCGGGCAAGCTTCCCGTCGCCAACCTGCCGAAAGAATGGAATGACCGCTTTGAGGCGTACTTTGGCATCGCCCCGCCGACCGACACGCTGGGCGTACTGCAGGATGTTCACTGGTCAAGCGGCCTGATCGGCTACTTCCCGACCTACGCGCTCGGCAATCTCCTGTCGGTGCAGTACTACAATCAGGCGGTTAAGGATCGCCCAAGCATTCCCGACGACATCGCCAGCGGGCGCTTCGATACGCTGCGTACGTGGCTCAACGAGAACATTCACCGGCACGGGCGCAAATTCACGTCCGATGAACTGACGCGCCGCGTCACCGGGGAATCGATTCAGTCGCGCGACTACATCGCCTATCTGAAGGCCAAGTACAGCGAGGTGTACGGGCTGTAGCGTCTCGTCCCCGATCCGCCTGCTCCATACAAATTCTGGAAACGGGATTTCAGGAGTGCGGAGCGGGGAAAGCAACGGAGTTGCCAGACGCCTGAGCGCCTCTCTCCAGAATCGACAGATTACCGGAGAGGGGCCGGGCGTCTGGTTTATTCCGGCAGTGTCTCCGGTGGCGCAGGAGTCTGCGCTCTGTGCAACGTCGCCAGCCGGTTTTCAAGCCCTTCAATCAGCGGTTGCAGGCGGGCGGCGGTTTCGGCATCGGCATGGGCTCGCAACAGGCGCAGCGTTTCGAGCGGGTTTTCCAGCATGTGCGTCGCCGTTTCCGGCGTCGATGCCAGCAGCCACTCCAGCGTTTCCTTCGCTTCGTCGAACTTGCCCAGCGCCACGCGCGCCACCATCAGGTCGGCCCAGCCCCAGAAATCGCCGCCATCGGCCAGCACGCGCCGGTGGGCTAGTCGTTCCGTGCGGTGGAACATTTCGAGCATGCGCGCCTTGTCGCGCTTCTGGAGGTAGAGCAGCGCCAGATTGCCAGCCGGATATGATGCGGCAGGCGTTACCTGCTGCGCGAGTTTGTAGGCCTCAATGGCATCGTCAAGCTGTCCGCGGCGACGGTGCAGGCCGCCGAGCGATCCCCACCATGACTCGCCATCTTCATCGACCAGCTTGGGAGCCAGATTCAGCGCCTCGCGCAGCTTCAGCTCGGCTTCGGCCATCAGGCGGCCCCGGTTCATGTCGTCCGCCGGAAGCTGATCGGCGCGGCGGCGCAGCACATAACCGAGGTTTGCCAGCGCGGGCGCGAATTTGCTGTCCAGTTCCAGCGCCCGGTTGAGATGCTTTTCCGCCTCGTCCAGATTGCCCATCTGGGTGTTGACATAGCCAATGAGGTAATGAATGACGATGTTATCCGGGTCGAGTTCCAGCGCCCGGTGATAGGTGTGCAGCGCGCCCTGATAGTCGTTGACACGGTACTGGCGTTCGGCCAGCGGCAGCAGCGACAGGGCCAGCGTCGCCTGATCCGAGCGCACTCGCTCGTCGTGCGCGCTGTCTTCCAGTTCTTTTTTCAGTGCGTCCAGTTCCGCCTGCTTGTCCTGCATTTCTCTGGCCAGTTTGTCGCGCAGCGCCTGTAATTCGAGCTCCATGCGTTCTCGCGCGTCGCTCAGTTCCCGGCGCGCTTCTCGTAGCTGGCTCAGCCCGGTAAAACCGGCGATGATCGCCAGCACCGGCACTACGATGCCTGTGAAGACGCCAATCGCGACGCCGACCGACTCGAAAATACCGAGATAGTTACTCGCGTCTTCGGCATAGCGGCGCGCTTCTTCCGCCGCAGCCTGCGCCTGTTCGACGGCCGCCGCGAGATCCGGTTCGGAAACAGCTTCCTGAGCAGCAGCGACAGCCGGCAGTAACAGGATGAGAAGGCAGGTGAGCATGAGTGCCAGACGGCGCATAACGACTTCTCCGACGTGAGGGTAGCGCTGTTTAATCATATCACCGGCTTAGCCGGACGTGAGCAGACGTTCCAGTTCGGCGTAAATCACCGTAGGGCCGCGCTCCAGCGGCGCGACATACACGGGCGCGCGCTGCACGATGGCGGCGATACGCGGGTCGTCCGTGGGCGCGCCCTGCGCCGCCGCCGCCAGTTCGTCGCCAAAACGGCCACTGCCATCGAAGGCCAGCAGCGGCACGGCGGTTTCCTGACGCAGCACCCGGTCATAGGTTTCCTGCCGGGCGATATCGCCGCCATTGATGACGACCCCAAACGGCCGGCGCTGGCTGCCTTCGGCCAGTACCAGCGCCACGCGGGCGATCAGGTCCGACTCGTCGCCAAACTTCTCGCCATCGGCCAGAATGAAATGCGTGTGTCCGGCGTCCAGCGCCACGCCATCCGGATTGTCATAACCGGGGAAGCAGACCGCGCCGATTGGCACGACGCCGATCAGGTTAAAACGCGGGCCGTCCTCCGATACCGACATGGCTTCGCCGAGCAGCTTCATCACGCCGGAGGCAGTGCCGCCATCGACAATGCTGACGCCGTAATCCGCAGCAAAGCGCGCCAGCCCTTCGAGAACAGCCGGGCGCGTGCGTTCCATCTGTGCTTCGTCCATGTTGCCCGCTCCGCCGGTGACGAACAGCGCCGGCGTGCCGGGTGTCAGGCCGAGCGCTTCCAGCAGGCGCGGAATGTCCGGGACACGCGGCGCGCGAACTGCCCAGGCCACGCGATCATCCGAAAATGCGATCCGCAGCCGCTGGTAATAGGGACTGTCGGCGGCGGCGGGGGGAACAGAGTGATGTTCGCCGGTGTGATACGCCGTGTTCATGCGCGCTCCTTTGGCCAGCAGCGCTGGCCCGTACTGTCTGCTGGCATTGTACCCCGGAACCGGAACCGGCACGCCCCATATTTAGGGGCGCATTCCCGGTTTGTTATAATCGGCGCGTTCGAAAAGCGACGGGAAACCCATGAATTCGTTTGTTGACGGCCTGCTGGCGTGGTACGACGCGCACCGGGCCGAACTGCCCTGGCGCGCCTCGCGCGATCCCTACCGCGTCTGGTTGTCCGAGATCATGCTTCAGCAAACGCAGGTGGAAACGGTCAAGCCGTACTTCCTCCGGTTTGTCGCCGCTTTTCCCAGCGTCGAGGCGCTGGCCGCCGCGCCACTGGATGAAGTGCTGAAGCTGTGGGAAGGGCTGGGCTATTACAGCCGGGCGCGCAACCTGCACCGCGCGGCGCAGATCGTCGCCCGTGAACTGGGTGGCCGTTTTCCCGACAGTATCGAAGGGCTGCTGGCGCTGCCCGGCATCGGACGCTATACGGCGGGCGCGATTGCCAGCATTGCCTTTGGCGTGCGCGCGCCCGTGCTCGATGGCAACGTCATCCGTGTCTTTTCCCGGCTTATCGACCTTGAAGACGACGTGACGCAGGCCGCGACTCAGGCGCAGTTGTGGCGGCTGGCCGAGGAACGCCTGCCCGACGAGCGCCCCGGCGATTACAATCAGGCGCTGATGGAGCTTGGACGGCTGGTGTGCAGGCCGCGCGAACCCCTGTGCGCGCAGTGTCCCGTTCGGGAACACTGCCTCGCCTTTGCGCGCGGCACGCAGCGCCAGCGCCCGGTGAAAAAGGCGAAAGCGACCACACCCCATTACCATGTCGCCGCCGGCATTATCCGGGATGACGCGGGTCGCCTGCTGATCGCGCAGCGGCCGCTGGATGGGCTGCTCGGCGGCCTGTGGGAATTCCCCGGCGGCAAACAGGAAGACGGCGAAACGCTGCAGGAATGTCTGCGCCGCGAACTGCGTGAGGAACTGGCGATTGAAGTCGAAGTCGGGGAGTTATTCACGGTCGTGCGGCATGGCTTCACGCACTTCAAAATCACGCTGCACGCCTTCGAGTGCCGCTATGTCTCCGGCCCGCCGCAGGCCATCGGCGTGCGCGCTTTCGCGTGGGTGACGCCGGAGCAGCTTTCCGACTACAGTTTCGGCAAGGCCGACCGTCAGGTGATCGCAGCGCTGGCAGCGCGGCGGGCGATGTTGTTATGACTCGTCCTCGCGCACAGGTTTGAGGATCAGCGTCGCCAGCGGCGGCACGGTCAACAGCAGACTGTTGTCCCATGCATGCCAGCGCACGGGTTCGGTTGCCAGTTGGCCGCCGTTGCCGACATTACTGCCGCCGTAATGCGCCGAGTCGCTGTTCAGCAGTTCGCGGTACGTACCCGCCGCCGGCACGCCAATGCGGTAGTTATGGCGGACGACCGGCGTGAAGTTGCACAGGACGACCAGAAAATCGCTGCGGTCGTCGGCATAGCGAATGTAGCTGAGCACGCTTTGCTCGGCGTCGTTGGCTTCGATCCACTGATAGCCGTTCCAGTCGAAGTCATTTTCGTAGAGCGCGGGTTCCTGTTTGTAGATCCGGTTCAGATCGCGCACCCACGCTTGCAGGCCGGCGTGCGTCGGCCATTCCAGCAGATACCACTCCAGGCTTTCGGCCTCGTTCCACTCGCGCCACTGGCCAAACTCCTGCCCCATGAACAGCAGCTTCTTGCCCGGATGCGTGTACTGGTAGCCGTAGAGCAGACGCAGCGAAGCGAACTTCTGCCACCAGTCGCCCGCCATTTTGGCGATCAGCGAGCCTTTGAGGTGGACGACTTCGTCGTGCGAGAGCGCCAGCACGAAGTTTTCGCTGAAGGCGTAGGACATGGAGAACGTGACCATGTTGTGATAATAGCGGCGGTGGATCGGATCGATCGACATGTATTTCAGCGTGTCGTGCATCCAGCCCATGTTCCATTTGAGCGTGAAGCCCAGCCCGCCGAGATAGATCGGGCGCGAGACCATCTGCCACGAAGTCGATTCTTCGGCAATGCACAGCGTGCCGGGGCATTCGCGGTGCAGCGTCTCGTTCAGCTTGTGGATGAAGTCGATTGCTTCCAGATTTTCGCGCCCGCCGTATTTGTTCGGAACCCACTGGCCCGGCTCGCGCGAGAAATCGAGATACAGCATCGACGAAACGGCGTCAACGCGCAGGCCGTCGATGTGAAATTCCCGCAGCCAGTAAATGGCGTTGGAGATGAGGAAGTTGCGGACCTCGTTGCGCCCGTAGTTGAAAACGTAGGTTCCCCAGTCGGGATGCTCGCCCTGACGCGGGTCGGCATGTTCGTACAGATGCGTGCCGTCGAAATAGCCCAGCGCGTGCGCGTCTTTGGGGAAATGCGCCGGAACCCAGTCGAGGATGACGCCGATACCGTGCTGGTGGCAGTAATCGACGAAATACTTGAAATCGACCGGCTTCCCGTAGCGGCTGGTGGGCGCGTAGTAGCCGGTTACCTGATAGCCCCACGAGCCATCGAACGGGTGCTCGGCGACCGGCATCAGTTCGACATGGGTATAGCCCATCGAAACGACGTATTCGACCAGTTGGTGCGCCGCCTCGCGATAGCTCAGCCAGCTTCCGTCTTCCTTGCGTCGCCACGAGCCGAGATGCACTTCATATATCGCCATCGGGCGGTTGAGCGCCTGCGTTGCTTCGCGCCGCGCCATCCAGTCCGCGTCTCCCCACTCGTAAGTGAGATCGGCGACGACCGAGGCGTTGGCCGGGCGCAGTTCGCTGGCGAAGGCGTAGGGATCGCTTTTTTCCAGCCGCAGGCCGCCATTCTGCGAGCGCAGCGCATAGCGGTAGATCGCGCCTTCGGTCAGGCCGGGAATGAAGATTTCCCAGACGCCACTCAGGCCATGACGGCGCATGCCGTGAACGCGGGTATCCCAGTCGTTGAACGCGCCGACGACGCTGACCTGATAGGCGTTGGGAGCCCATACGGCAAAGCTGACGCCGCGCACGCCGTCAACCTCGCGCAGGTGCGCGCCGAATTTTTGATAACTGTCGAGCAGGTTGCCCTCGCTGAAAAGATGGAGATCGTATTCCGTCAGCAGCGGGCCAAAGGCATAGGGATCGTCAATTCGCCGCGTCTGCCCATCGGACGAGACGGCTTCAAAGTGATAGCGCAGCGTCGCCGCCGGGACATCGATAACCACTTCGTACAACCCTTCGTCGCGCAGGCGCTGCATCGGGTAACGCTGCCCATCTGCGGTCACGACAGTCAGGCTGTCCAGCCGTGGATAGAAGGCACAGATAACGGTTCGCCCATCGCCGGTCGCGTGCGGGCCGAGCAGATCGAAGGGCGCGCCATGATCGCCACGCAGAAAGGTTTCAATCGCTTCGGAATGTAGGGTCGCGGTCACGGTTTTTCCCTTCTCATGCGGCGTGTTGGCCAACGGCCCCCAATTCATAGGGCCTTATGCCCCCGCTGTTGCAAAC
>Ga0207873_1001492_pt1 | contig 22220 bp, 17 predicted proteins | sample BGWIniCompost_FD_187373 | JGI IMG/M metagenome (GOLD analysis project Ga0207873, IMG submission 187373) | Cellulose adapted compost microbial communities from Newby Island Compost Facility, Milpitas, CA, USA - BGW Initial Compost (SPAdes)... ...
ACGTGGTGCAACCACAACGACCCGCAGTACGGGAACAGCAACCATGGCATCCCCTGTTTCGCGTCCGCCGCGATCTTCGACTTCCTGGAAAACTTGCAGTGACAGGGCTCCTTGGGAGGGCTGACCAAGCCCTCCTATTCCCGCTTCCGGGAAGACTGATCACGGATGTCGAAATAACGTATCGAGCCAAAAAAAGCTGATCTCCGTCATGGCGAGATGTGCTTTGGTGATGCCCATGAAACGCGTTCTGTGGCTAGGGCTGATCCCGGCCTTCGCGCTCGCCTGTACGGGGCGTCTCTCCGAGGAGGGGGCCGGCTCCGGCGGTCCCGGCGGCGGGAACCCCTCTAGCGGGGAAGGGCCGGGGGGTGGCGGCGGCACGGTTCAGCTGCCGGGTGGTTTGAAGGTCGAGGGGAAGCCGAGCTACTACCGAGTGGTTCGGCTCACCCATCAGCAGTGGGAGAACAGCGTCCGCGACGTGTTGCTGCTCCCGGAGCATACGGGCTTGTCCTCCGGGTTCTCGCCGGACCCGCCAGACGGCAAGTTCCAGAACAACGAGCGTGCCCTGTACATCTCGGACACGCTCAGGATCGACTACCAGCGCAGCGCCGAGGCCGTCGCCGAGATGGTCGCCGGAGATCCCGCTGCGCTGGCGCGGCTCGGTGACGTGGCGAATCCGGATGCCTTCATCGACGTCGTGGCGCGGCGAGCCTTCCGCCGTGACTTGGAGGACGAGGAGCGCGTCGCGCTACGGTCGATTTGGGACGCCGGCGCGAACCTCTTCGAGGACGGCGATCCGGCCACCAACGGCGCGCGCGTCTTCATCGAGGCGGTGCTCCAGACTCCGCAGTTCCTCTTTCGCGTCGAGACCTCGCCCGATGGCTCGCGCCTGAGCGGAACCGAGCTCGCGACGAAGCTGTCGTTCTTGCTGCGCAACACGACGCCGAGCGACGAGCTGCTCGATCTCGCGATCTCCGGAGGTCTCGACACGGACGAAGGGCTGGCGAGCGTCGTTTCTTCCATGCTCGCAGAGCCCGCCTCCAGCGACGCCGTGCTCGCCTTCCACGAGCAGCTGTTCGGGTTGAGCCGCTATCGCTCAATCCTGAAGAACCAACAGGCCTTCCCCACCTACACGGAAGCCCTCAACGACGTGCTGTATGAGGCCGATCGTGCCTTCTTCAATCGGCTGTACACGGCGGGCTTCGGGTTCCGGGAGATCCTGACCTCGAACATCGCGTTCGTGAACGACGCCACGGCGCCGTTCTACGGGCTGACCGCGTCGGGGCCGGAGCTCACGGAGGTCACCCTCGGGCCCGAGCGCCCGGGCTTCCTCACGCGCATCGGGTTCTTGGCCTACAACGCGACCCTCAACGACCCCGATCCGATCCACCGGGGTGTGGACATCAACAACAAGATCCTGTGCGCGAAGCTCGAGCCGCCGCCGGGGGAGATCCCGCCCCTGCCGGACTTCGTCCCGGGCATGACGAACCGTGAGCGAGTTCAGGCGCACACGGAGGTCGGAGCGTGCAAGGGCTGCCACGGCGGCGTGATCAACCCGCCCGGCTTCGCCCTCGAGAACTTCGACGCGATGGGACAGATCCGGACGACCGACAACGGGCAACCCGTCGACACGTCCGGCGTCTTCACGATCCTGGAGGGCGAGCCCGCCTTCTCGAACATCACGGAGTTGGCGTCGATCCTCGCGGAGAATTCGGTCGCCCACTCCTGCTACGTGGTGCACCTCGCCGAGTACGCGTTCGCGCGCGACGTGGGCCCCGGCGACACCGATCTGCTCACCACGCTCCACCAGGAGAGCATCGATCGGAACACGTCCATCGGCGAGCTACTCCTCGCGATGGTCACGAGCCCTGACTTCACGACTGCAAGGACCCCCAACCCATGACACCCCGACGCAGAATCAACAGGCGAGCCTTTCTCTACGCGGCCGGAACGACTGGGATTGCCCTTCCTTTCCTCGAGGGGTTGCCGGCTCGGTCGGCCTTCGCTCAGGAAGCGAAGCCGCCGGTCTTCGGTCTCTTCATCTGCACGGCGAACGGTGTGGTGCAGCAGTATGGCTCCGAGCCGGAGCGCTTCTGGCCTACCAGCCTCGGTCCGCTCACGACCGAGAGCATGAACGCCTTCGCCGCCGAGCGCTGCACGGGCTTGCTCGCGGACCACGCGTCGCGCCTCCTCTTCGTGCGCGGGATCAATTATCCCGGTCCGTTGTCGGGGTGCGGACATGCGCAAGGTCTGGTGCAGTGCCTCACGGCGCGGCCGTCGACGGGGAGCGCCAACAACGCCACCTCGACGGGACCCTCTGCCGACACGGTCATCGCTCAGGCGCTGAATCCGGCGGGCGTGGGGCCGCTCACGCTCTACTCCGGCATGAAGCAGGGCTACATCGACGAGAAGCTCTCCTTCAGCGCCGCGGGTCAGGTGCGCGCCGCCGAGGGCAACCCGTACAACGTGTACCAGAGGCTCGCGGGTCTGCTCGACACGGACACGGGCGCGCCCACGCCGACTGCGGACATGCTCGCGCAACGACGCAAGAGCGTGAACGACCTCGTCCGAGACCAGATCAACTGGCTCAAGGCGAAGCCGCAGCTGAGCAAGGCCGATCGTGACAGGCTCGACCTGTACTTCACGACGATCCGCGACACCGAGGTGACGATGCACGAGATGGGAGACGCCTGCAGCGAGTCCCACGTGAACCTCACGGCCCTCGAAGCCATGAACTCCGGCGCGGCCTTCCGGCAGAACGGTCAGATCGAGGAGGTCGCCAAGCTGCACATGGACCTCGTCGGGTTGACGTTCGCCTGCAACGCGAACCGGGTCGCGACGCTCCAGATCGGCGACGGCACGGACCAGACGCGGTACAGCATCAACGGAGAGACCGTCGAGCGGTTCCACTGGGTCAGCCACCGCGTGGCCAGCGACGGTTCCGATGGCGCTGCGATCCCCGAGGCGCTGAACTGGCACATCGCCATCGACCGCATCCGCATGAACACCTTCAAGCACCTGCTCGATCGGTGGTCGGAGTTCACGACGGCGAACGGCCCGCTCCTGGACAATGCCTTCGCCCTGTGGACCAGTCACGTCGCGCAGGGGCCCTCCCACAGCTTCTCCAACCTGCCCATCATCATCGCGGGCAGCGCCGGTGGGATGCTCAAGCAGGGCGCCTACGTCGACGCCGGCGGCGTGAGCAACGCGCGGCTGCTCAGCACGCTCATCACCGCTGCGGGCCACCCCACCGAAGACTTCGGGCAGGGCGGCGGCCTCCTCGACGCGATCCTCGCCTGAGGGGCGGGCTCTGGCGCGGGCGTCTTCGAGACGCCCGCTCACCAGGTGTCACACCGCATCGACGCGCTCTCTGGTGCTTCCAGGGGGCGCGTCGTGCATTTGCGTGACATGAAATCACGATGGGGGAGCAGAGTCGGGCACGCCGAAGGAAGTCGACGTGGATCCTCGGCGGAGCGCTTCTAATGGCGGTCGCGGGACGGATCGCCCTGCCGCACGTCGTGGAGGCGTACGTCGACCGCACCCTCGACCAGCTCGAGGGGTACACGGGGAGCGTCGATGACGTCGACCTCGCCCTGTGGCGCGGCGCCTATCGGGTCGAGGGCCTGCGTATCGAGAAAATGGACGGGGAGGTGCCGGTCCCCTTCTTCCGCGCGCACACCATCGACCTGTCCGTCGCCTGGGACGCCCTGCTGAGGGGCTCGATCGTGGCGGAGCTGGCGTTGCATTCGCCCGAACTCAACTTCGTCGTGGGGCCCGAGCCGGCGCAGGAGCAGACGGAGCCGGCGTCGAACTGGAGGGAGACCGTGGAGGAGCTCGTCCCCTTCCGGATCGATCGCGTGACCCTGCAGGGCGGAGCGGTCCACTACCGCGACTTCCACGGGGATCCGGAGGTCGACATCTATCTCCAAGAGCTGGAGGGGGCGGTGACCAACATCACCAACAGCGAGGAGCTGGGCGGCAGCCGCTTCGCCCGCTTCGACGTCCGGGGCACCGCGATGCAGAGCGGCGACCTGCGCATCGAAGGCAGCGTCAACCCCTACGCGGAGCAGCCCACCTTCGAGCTGCGCGGAGAGCTGGCCCAGCTCGACATCACCCAGCTGAACCCCTTCTTGAAGGCCTATGCTGCCGTGGACGCGGAGCGCGGGGCGTTCTCTCTCGACCTGGAGCTCGCGGCCGCGGGCGGTGAGTTCCGCGGCTACGTGAAGCCGTTCATTCGCCACTTGAAGGTCCTGGACCTCGGGGACGACGACCAGGGCTTCTTGACGAAAGTCTGGGAGGGGGTGGTCGAGGTGACCTCGGAGGTCCTCGAGGACCAACCGCGAGACACCATCGCGACGCGTGTCCCGCTGCGCGGCGACATCGAAGATCCCAACGCCGACGTCTGGGCGACCATCGGCGGGCTCCTCCGCAACGCGTTCATCGAGTCGCTGCGACGGGGCCTCGAAGGGGACATCGGGGGAGGCGACGAGGACGGCGGCGAAGGAGGTTGAGGGACCACGCCCTCCCGCCATGCCAGGCCCCGCCATCCCAGGACCAGTGCCCCCAGGACCAGTCCCCCCAGGACCAGTCCCCCCAGGACCAGTCCCCCGGGGGGCCGGCCCCAGGGATCGATGAGCGCCTTGGGAGTCGTGAGCTGAGCGTGAGTTCGGGCTCGGCTCTCTGGCCGAGCGCTGGCGCGCAGCCAATTTTCGCAGCGCGACGATTCGATCTTTTCCGATACACGAGTTCGTGTAGCGTGTCGCACCTTCCAGGATTGAAGGTCGATAGTGAGAGTGACAATGACAATGAAGTACCTTCCAATGGGGGCGTCACGCTTCCCCTTCTTGCTGGGCCTCTGTGTGGCGGTCTTGCTGCTCCTCGGTAGGCCCGAGTTGGCGGCGGCTGCGGACATCGAGCGGAGCTGTCAGGCCCGCTGGACCCTCACCAACAAGACCACCGGCGCCACGGCGGTGCTGGACGAGTTCGAGGCGCGAGCCGGTTGTGGTAAAACGGTCCCCAATCGCTGCCGCAGCCGCGCGCGCGACGCGGCCCATGCCTGCATGTCGAAGCACTGGGAGACGCGCTTCGATCGCAAGAAGCCTGCGGAGTGCTCGTCCAGCGGTATCACGGGATACGGCTTGCCGGACATCAAGGCCGCGGTGGAGAACGCCGCGTGCTCCCTGGGGTGGGTGCAGGGCGGCGACGTGGTCGTCTCCCTGAGCGGCTCGACCAGCGGTGACAAGGAGTGTGGCCGCACGAAGACCTTCAGCGACGCGTACATCGTCAAGCCGGCCATGTGCGCCAGCGTGCCCTCGAACACGCCGAAGCCCTCCGATGCGAACGACTCGCCGGCGCTCCAGATCCCGGCGAACGACACGGTCGATCCGACGTCGGGCTTGAAGTTCCCCCGATCGATGCCGGCGATCCGCTACCCCGTCGGTTACAACGACTGCAGCGCCTCCGAGAAGAAGTACATCCAGCAGTCCTGGGCGATGGCGCACTACATGGCGTGGGTCGCCGATCAGACGATGGATTGGATGGAGAAGAACGCCAAGTACCGGGAGAAGGCGTGGAACCACAACTTCCGGGAACCCGTGAAGGCGAACGACTGGGTCAACTACGCGCCCCGCGGCTGGTTCGGGGCGTACAGCAAGGACCACTTCGACATCGCCAAGGACGCCATCGACACGCTCTGGACGAAGCGCCTCCGCGGCAAGACCTTCACGGTGAAGTGTCGCACCAACGACACCAACAAGGGCTCGCACCCTTGCTTCCGCAAGAACCCGGGGACGAAGCGGCCCCCGGCCGCCAACCACATCGTGTACGGGACGATCAACTTCTGCAACAACGCGTTCAATAGCACTAGCTACTTCTCCGGGGCTCGCCTGGTGTTGCACGAGCTGATGCATTGGCTCGGGACGAAGAACGGCACGGTCGTCGGAGACACGCACGTGCATTGTCACGGAGCCGCCAAGTGCGTCACGGACAAGGGCTACGGGGCCAAGGACGCCGCGCATCTCGCCAACTACGACGGCGGCACGGCGGGTACGAAGATCGACCAGCAGCGGCGCCGTGTGGGCCACCGGAAGCGGGCTCTGCGCAACAACGACAACTACGCGCTGTACATGTACTACATGGGTTACAAGGCGTACATGAAGAACGCCGCGTTCAACCTGCCCGTCGTGACGCAGTTCCCGGCGAGCGGCTTCGTCTGGTAAGCACCGGTCCCCCCTCGGGCGCGCCACCGCCCACGCCTCCGAGCGGATGGCGTGGGCGGCGTCTGGGCGGCGTCACGCTGATCCTGATTCCGATGGGAAGGTGCGCAGGGACTCGGGGCGCGGTGGGGAGAGGAGGGAAGCGGCGCGTGGCGCTCCGCTCCGCTCCGCGTTGACGGGGCCGTGTCGAACGGATATGCGGCAGCCCCTTCGAACCGGAAGCAGGAAGTCGCCTTGGGAGCACGCCGCGGAACCCTCAGTTTTTCCAGATTCTTCGTGCAGGGGACCCCACCCAAGGGGTTTCGCAACAAGTACGTGGAGGCAGCGCGCCTGCGCGCGTTCGTGCCTCTGCGTCCCGAGGACGAGGCCGATCAGGCGAGCGGCTGGTGCGTCATCGAGAAGGTCTTCGACCTCGAGTTGGATCACGAGAAGATGTACCGGGAGCCGTATCTGCTCCTCGGCTTCCGGGTGGACCGCTGGCGCGTGCCGACGTCCCTGCTGAACGCGCGCATGGCGGAAGAGGAGGAGAAGCTGCTGGCGCGGACGGGACGCGAGAAGCTGAGCCGCAAGGAGAAGAGCGAGCTCAAGCAGCGGCTCGTCGCGCGGCTCCGGACGAAGGTGTTGCCCGTCTCGAAGTCGATCGACGTGTGCTGGGACCTCGAGGCGGGCGTGGTGCGCTTCTGGAGTCACGCGCGGCGCGTCAAAGACGACTTCGCTGCCCTCTTCGAGAAGACCTTCCGGCTGGAGCTCGTCGAGGACAGCCCCTACGCCGTCGCCCTCCGGGCCGGGCTCTCCGACGCCCAGCTCGAGGTGCTCGGAGCGAGCGAGCTCACGTTGTTCTCGCGGGGCTCGGGCGGAGAGGGGTCCGGCGATGGGATCCGTCGGCTGGCGGCTGGTGAGAGGGGAGGCGCCTGATGGATCTGATCGAGCGGATCGAGACGACGCGGTTTCTGGGGGCCGAGTTCCTCGTCTGGTTGTGGTTCTGTAGTGAGACCTTCGACGGGAAGTTCGTGCTCGACGCGGGCCCCTTGGAGCTCTGGCTGGACAGCCCCCTCAGCTTGGAGTCGCAGCTTCAGCCGGGCGAACGGATCGCGTTGCGGGGGATCCACCCGAGCGCGACCGCGGAGGCCAAGGAGGCGCTTCGACAGAACAAACTGCCGACCCGCGCGCGGCTCGTCCTCCGCACGGAGAGCCACGAGTTCGCCCTGGTGCTCGACGCCGCGACTCTCGGGGTGTCGGGGGCCAGCGTCCCGGCGGTCCTGTCGCGGGACTCGGACGAAGCCTTCCTCGAGCGAATGACCCTCCTGGACACGCTCCACCGCACGCTGGACGAGCTCTTCGCCAGCTTCGTGCGCCTGCGTCTCGACGTCGGCTGGGAGAAGCGCTGGGTGCCCGCGATGGCGAGCTGGATGCGGGAGGAACCCATTGGAGCGGCCCTGTTACGCGGGCTTACCGCGGACCGCGCATCGGGCGGAGAGAGCCAGAAGCGGAAGGGGGCTGGTCGGCCCTCGGGGGCCCGGCCAGCGTAGCCGCCAATTCTCCTGCGCGCCGCGCCGCGCTCGTCCGTTCCTCGGCGGCGATGAGAATCGCGCTCCTGAATCAACCATGGAGCCGGATGACCGTCCCCATCCAAAAGGCGGACTCAGTCGCGATCTGGACCTACGAGGTGGCGCGCAGGTTGGCCGAGCGGCACGAGGTGGTCGTCTACGGCCGGTGGTTTCCGGGGCAGCCCCGCGCGGAAGAGCGCGATGGCGTTCGCTATGAGCGAGTCGACATCGAGCAGCCGCTGGCGGCGGTGCAGAAGCTCGTCCAACGCGCCAAGGTCCGGCCCGTGGGGTCAGCGTCCAGCTTCTACGGCATCGGGTACGTGCTCCAGCTCGCCTGCGAGCTCGCGGAGTCGGACTACGACGTGGTGCACGTGCACAACCTGTCTCAGTACGCGCCCGTGCTCCGGCGGTTGCTGCCCCGCTCGGCTCTCGTGCTCCACATGCACTGCGAGTGGCTGTCCCAGATAGGCCGTCGGTCGGCGGAGGCTCGCCTGAGCCGGGTCGATCGAGTGCTCGGTTGCAGTGAGTACGTGCGCGACCGCGTCGCCACCCGCTTTCCACAGTTGTCCGCTCGCTGTGGGGTGGTGCACAACGGCGTCGATTTGGCGTCATTCGGGCAGAGCCAGCCCAAGCCGCCACCGGACCCGGAGGGGGGCACGGTGCTCTTCGTGGGGCGCATCTCTCCGGAGAAGGGCGTGCACGATCTGCTCGACGCCTTCGCCAAGCTGCTGCGGGAGCGCCCGCGCGCCGAGCTCCGCGTCGTCGGCCCCTATGAGCCCACGCCGCTCGAGTACATCGTCGGGCTGTCGCAGGAGCCCAGCGTGCGGGCGCTGAGCCGCTTCTACTCACGGAACTACCTCGAGCAGCTGAGGGGCCGGGTGGATCCGGACGTGCTCCGGCAAGTGCGCTTCGTGGGCGAGGTGGATCGGGCACACCTGGCCGAGGAGTACCGGGGCGCCGACGTGCTGGTGAATCCGTCGCTCAGCGAGGCGTTCGGGATGAGCCTCGTCGAGGCGATGGCCGCCGGGGTGCCCGTGGTGGCGACCTGGGTGGGCGGGATGAGCTACGTGGTCGAGGAGGGCAAGGAGGGCATCCTGGTACCGCCCGCGGCCCCCGACGCCTTGGAGCGCGCCATCGCGCGAGTCTTGCGGGATGACGAGCTGCGGGCGGCGCTCGTGGAGCGCGGTCTGCGCTCCGTGGAAGAGCGCTTCTCCTGGCAGCGCATCTCCGAGCAGCTGTGCGGGGAGTACGCGCGGACCCTGGAGGGCCGATGCGACGTCAACTGACCGCCCTCGGCAAACGCTGGATCGTCGCGCGCGCCGTCCGGCCGACTCCTCGAGAGCTCGCTGCGTCCGCGCTGGTCTTCGCTCCGCATCCGGACGACGAGACGCTCGGGTGCGGCGGGACGATGATCCGGAAGCAGCAGGCGGGGGCCACCGTGGGGGTGGCGTTCATGACGGACGGGGAGCGCTCCCACCCGGGCCCGCCCTTCAGCGCGAGCAGCCTGGGTGCGCTGCGGCGGCGCGAGGCGATCGCGGCGACGGGGGAGCTCGGCGTGTCCCCGGCCCACCTGCACTTCTTTGGCTACCGCGACGGCGCGCTGGCGGAGGAGCGGGCCCACGCGACGGAGAGCGTCGCGGAGCTCGTGGCTCGCCTGCGGCCGGAGGAGGTGTACGTCCCGCACTCCCTGGATGGCCCCGCGGACCACGCGGCGACGACGGCGATCGTGCTAGCGGCGCTCCAGCGCGCCAGGCTGCGGGTGAGCCTGTACGAATACCCGGTGTGGCTCTGGTGCGGGTACCCCTGGGTCGGGCTCGGATCGGCGGGGGAGCGCCGTCGGCGCCTCGGGCACGGTTGGCGAGCGCGCCGCGCGTTCCTGCGGGACCTCCGCTGCGCGGTCCCCGTGGGCGACGTCTTGCCGCGAAAGTTGCGCGCGTTGGCGCACTACCGCACGCAGACCGCGCGCCCGTTCGGGCGACCCGATTGGCGCACCCTGCGCGACGTCGCCCGCGGGGAGTGGTTGGCGCACCTCTTGGGGAACGACGAGCTCTTTTTCCGGCGGGATCATGATGCACGTGAGGGATGACTTCGACGTCGCGCGGGACTCGGGGCGGACGCTGGGCAGCCTCTCGACGAGCGGCGCTCCCCGCCTCGGCGTGGACCGGGAGCGCCGGATCGCGATCGATCACGGCGGTCTGCGCATGCAGCCCCTCCTGTGGGACGGGTGGGGGCGGCAGGGCATCGCCTATGGTCCCTTCCCCGCTGCGAGCGTGGGTGTGTTCGCCGTGGGGCTCTTGAACGGGCACAACGCCTCACAATCGGGACACATCGAGCAGCCCTTCGAGAAGCGCCTGGCGACGTGGCTCCACGCGGGCGGCACCCATCGAGCGCGAGCACGGCTGCTCCGCTGGGTACGCTCGGGGCAACGGGCCCTGACCCTCCGACAGTTCGTGAGCTGGCTGCTGCGGGATCCGAGGTTCCATCGCGCGGCGCCCCTGGACGACAGCCTCGCCGTGGGGCTGTACGAGGCTCCGGCGCCTCAGGATCCTCGGCGCGCGGAGCTCGGCTTCGTGGTGCACTCCACCGGAGGCAACAACGGCGAGCTCCGCGCGCGGGTGGACGGGGAGGACCTCCCGTTGATCTCGGGGTTGCCCAACGTGCCCCTCTTGCTCGTCATCGCGCGCACGTCGACGCACGCGGCGTACTTCGTCTCGGCGGCGGAGGCGGGCCTCGGCGGACGTTATCCGGCGATGCGGCCGCTGGCGCTCACCCGACACCGACCCCAGGGGGTCGTCTACCCGGGGGTGCACCAGGGGGTCCTCGGTCAGATCGGTTTCCGCGCCGACACGCGGGTGTACGGCGTGCGCGTCGCCGCCGCGCCGGAGCTGGCGACCTTGAGCGCGTCTCTGGACCTCGACGTCGAGCGGGGGCGGGCACGGTGGGCAGAGCCCGCCGGGCTCGTGTACCTCGAGCTCGAATCAGACGCGGTGGTGCGGGTTCGCTGCGGGGGCCTCGACGACGACGCGACGTCCTATGAGCTCGAGCTCGGCGAGGGGCGCCTGCGCCTGCGGGAGCGGGCTCCTGGGGGCGCAGAGAGACGAGCGCGGGAGGTCGAGTGGCGCGCGTCGCGGGACGCAGTGGGCTTGCAGCTCGTGGTGCTGGACGAGGAGCTTCGCGTGATCGCCGATGGAGCGCAGCGCCTCACTCTCGAGGGTCCCATCGGGCCCCTGGCGGAGCTCGCCCTCGACGCTCCCGAGGCGGCGCGGCGCCGGGCGCTCTCTTCCCTGCAGGTGTTGCCGCGGGACGTCCCCGTGCCAGAAGACGTCCGCGTCCGGATCCCCGCGGTCTCGCAGGGGCATGTGGTGCGTCTGGAAGACCGCTTCACCGGCGAGCCCGGCGATCTCGACGAGCGCTCCATCGGCGCGGAGCGGTGGCGCAAGGAGCTCGGCGCCGCGCGCCTCGTCGTCGTCCCGGGGCGGGGCGCCGAGGTGCAAGGGGCCCGGTCCCTCACCTCTCGGGGGCGGACCGTCTACACCTGTCCCTGGGCGAACCCGCGCTTCGCCGATCTGGAGGTGACGGTACGGCCCCCCGGGCGAGCGCGGGGGGAGGGGCATGAGGGGCGCGCGGGGGTCGTGTTGTGGCAGGACCCCGAGAACTACGTCGTCGTGGGCACCTGGTTGCACGATCATTTCGAGGGGGCGTCGATCTCCTCGTTCTATTGCTTCGACGGCTTCGAGGACATCTACGACGCCGTGTGGACCAACGTGGGGAGCGCCATCCGCTGGGGGGTGCCCTACACGCTGCGGGTCCTGTGCGACGGCACGAGGTTCACGGCGTACGTCGATGGGCGGGCGGTGCTGCACCGGGCCTTCGGGGACGTGCATCGCCGGGTGACGTCCCTCACGCTCCGGAAGGTGGGCATCGTGACGAACTGGGAGTGGGGCAACGACACGGGGAGCGTCTTCGAGTCCTTCGTCGCGCGCAGCTGACGTTCCAGCACCGGGCTGGGCTGCTGGGATCGGGCCGCCGGGATGGAGCCGCTGGGATCGGGCCGCCGGCAGGCCGACCTCCCAGGCCCCCTGGCGTACCGCCTCCCTGGCGTACCGCCTCCCTGGCGTACCGCCTCCCTGGCGTACAGCCGACCCCCAGAGCGGCCGTTTGCGGTGACGACCGTGAGCTCCCTCCTCAATCGCGCTGCGCTGGTCGTGGCTGCTCCGCTGAGCGGATGCGTCCTGCTCGCGGCGCTGCTCGCTGGCGAGTGGCGTGGAGAGCTGCAGGAGGCGGAGAACGTGGTCGTCCGCACCCAGCTCGAGGTCGACATCGGCCGACTGGTCCACGCTCTGCAAGCGGAGCGAGGGGTCGCCGCCGCGGCCGCGGCGAGAGTGGACGGCCTGGGGTCGCGCTTGCCCGGTTGCCGTGCGGTCACCGATGAGCTGAAGGGGCGGTTGAAGCACAGGCTGGGTGAGTCCGGTGAGCTCGAGAACATCGACACCCTCCGGGACGTCGTGCAGCGCATGGAGCACAAGCTCGCCGGCGCGCGGCGGCGCAACGACGCGCAGGAGCTCGAGCCCCTCGACGTGCTGAGCGAGTACTCGGACGTCATCCGCGTCGTGTTCGACGAGACGGAGCGGTTCGCTGCGGTGGCCCTACCCACCCGCGAGCTCGCCGAGCGCGCGGATCTGTACCGGCGCCTGCTCGTCTTCAAGGAGCTGTTCTCCCGCGAGCGCGCCCTCGGCGCGGTGTTGTTGGGGACGGCAGGGCCGAAGCCGGAAATCCTGGACGCCTACGAACGCAACCTCCTGCTGCAGGAGGAGGGCCTCCGAGAGCTCGAGCTCTCCAACGCCGGCAGCCTCGATCGGCGGGTCTATGACCAGCTCCTGGAGGAGGAGCCCTTCGACGGCGAGCGGCGCAGATTGCGCGCCGCCCTGGAGTCCCGGGAGCAGGGGCGTGCCCCGAGCGACGAGGTGGCGCTGGAGTGGTTCGAGCGCGCCAGCCGCAGGAGCGATCACCAACAACGAACGTTGGAGCGTCTGGTTCAGGGGATCTCGGGCGAGGCGGAGCGGCTCGCCGAGTCCGCCCGGAGGAGCTTCATCACGTTGCTGTCCGTGGTGGCGGCGCTGCTGGTCGTGCTGCTGTGGGGGTCACGGGTTCTGAGCAAGCAGCTCATCATGCACCTCGAGGCCGAGCAACGCCACGCCGCGCGCGTCCGCTACCTCGCGCGTCACGATCCGCTCACGGAGCTTCCCAACCGCCCCACCTTCCACGAGCTGTTGGAGGAGGCGCGCAAGCGCGCGGCCGCCGCGCAGGGCTTCCTCGCCCTGCACCTGATCGACATCGAGGACTTCGCGCGCATCAACCGCGTCTGGGGTCAGAAAACCGGAGACTGGGTGCTGGTGTCCGTCGCGCGACGCCTGCGGAAGATCGCCAGCGCCAACGGCGTGCTCGGGCGCCTCTACGGAGACCAGTTCGGCCTCATCCAGCCGTCGATCGAGGGAAAGGAGGACGCGAAGCGCCTCGCCGCGGAGATCCTCGCGAGCTTCTCCGAGCCCATCGCCTTCGAGCAGCGCCTCGTGCCGGTCCGGGCGCGCCTGGGGATCACGTTGTTTCCGCCGGATGGGGAGACGGCGGAGGAGCTCCTGCGGAACGCGGACCTCGCCCGGCAGCACGTCCTCGAGGGCGGCAGGTACCGCTTCTACGTGGCGGAGATGTACGAGCGGTATCTGGCGAGCCGAACCTTGGCGGACGCGCTGCGGAGCTCGAACGTCCAGGAGGACTTCGTCGTTCAGTACCAGCCGAAGATCGAGGTGGCGACGAACCGGGTCCAGGGCGTCGAAGCGCTCGTGCGCTGGAAGCGGGGGCAGGAGCTCCTGGCTCCCGGCGCCTTCATCCGCGAGGCGGAGCAGAGCGGCGTGATCGTGAGCATCGGCCAGTGGGTGTTCCGACAAGCCTGTGAGCAGGTGCGGATCTGGAGCGCTGCCGGGATCGAGCCGCCCGTGGTCGCCGTGAACCTCTCTGCGGTGCAGCTGATGCAGGCGGACCTGGTGGAGAGCTTGGCGGAGATCCTCCGGGCGTCGGGGGTCGACCCGCGCTCCCTGGAGCTGGAGATCACCGAGAGCGTGCTCACGGAGGACCTCAAGGACGCGACGGAGCGGCTCGAGGCCCTGCGCGCCCTCGGTCTGTCCCTGGCGATCGACGACTTCGGCACGGGGCACTCGTCCTTCACGTATCTGCAGCGCTTCCCCGTGACCACCATCAAGATCGATCGCTCCTTCGTGGCGGATCTCGACACCAGCCACGAGAGCGAGGTCATCGTCGACACGGTGATCGGGCTCGCCAAGAGCCTGGACATGCGGGTCGTGGCGGAGGGCGTGGAGACCGAGCGGCAGCTCGAGATGCTGCGAGAGAAGGAGTGCGACGAGGCCCAAGGCTTCCTCGTGTCGCGCCCCCTCTTCGCCGACGAGGTGACCGACGTGCTGCGCGCCCGCCCCGACGCGGCGATCTAGCGCGCTCGTCGCCCCGGGCTCGCGCGCTGCGGTACGTCGACGCGGTCGCCGTACGTCGGCGAGGCGATGCGCTCAGAGGGAGTCGCGGGCGGCGCGCAGCACGTCCACGTAGCTGACCACCCCGACGAGATCGTGGGTTCCTGGGCGCACCACGGGCACCGCGCCGATGCGGTGCTCGAGCATGAGATCGACCACCTCGCCGAGGTCGGTCTCGGGGCTCGCGACGATCACGTCGCTGCTCATCAGCTCCCCGACGGTCTGATCCAGGCTCGAGGTGGGCGGCATGTCACCGGTGGACTCGTCCCCCGCTGGCTCCCCCACCGGCTCCCCCAGGGACGGTTCGACGGGCGGCCCCAGCGGCGAGCCTGGAGGCACCCAGAGGCCGCGGAGGTCGCGGTCGCTCAGGATCCCGGCGAGGTCGCCTTCGTTCATCACGGGCAAGTGGCGTATGCCCGCGTCGAACATGCGATTGAGCGCTTCACGGACGGTGGCGGTCGAGTCGATGGTGACCGGCTCCGTCGTCATGACTTCCTCAGCGATCATCCTGGTCCCTCCCCATCGAGTGTGAGGAGGCACGTCGGCTCGAGCAAGCCGCGTTCCGAGAAGGGCGAGCAGGTTCGAGTCGTTGGCCACGTTCTGGTCACGCAGGTGGGTCACCCCTTCCGGGCGACACCGACGCGCGCGGCGCTTCGCCCGCTCAGCGCACGAAGCCGGCGATGCGCTCCTCGACGGCCTCGTCGGAGAGCCCGATCGCGCGGCCCACGATCTTCAAATACTCGCGCTCCGACTCCGCGATGCGCCCGTCCGCGTGGGCGGCCTCGAGTAGCAACCGGAAGGTCTCGCCCTGGCTCGTCTCGTCCAGGGCGCGGATCGCCGCCTCCGCCTCGTCGTGCTCGACCAGCGGGAAGATGGCGTCCCACTCGGTCTCGGGGATGTCGAAGCGCTGCAGCATCTTGTCGACGAACTCCCGCTCGTCGTCGTCGAAGTCGTCGTCGCTGGCGACGAGCCCTGCCACCATGCGACACACCAGTCTCTTGTTCGCCTCGTCCAAGGGCATGTCGACCAGGGTATCAGGGGCGCCCGGCGGCCGACAGAGGCGGGCTCCATCTCCGGAAGGGGCTGCGCGGCGACCCGGAGCGACTCTGCGACCCGGAGCGACTCTGCGACCCGGAGCGACTCTGCGACCCGGAGGCGCTCCGGGCCGCAGGTGTCCACGTCGGAGGGGGTACGGGTGGGTGGATTACTCCACGAACTTCGACAGCAACCGGATGTACTCCACCTGGTAGCCGTTGGAGTTCTCGGTCACCTCCCAGGAGTTGACGGGCCAGCTCGTGTTGAAATCCGCGTAGGACTTCATGTCGGGCTGACCGAAGGGGGGCGCCGGCGGTTCGGCGGGGCAGGAGGCGTGCCCGGGGCAGACGCCGTCCCAGTTGTAGAAGGCGTTGGGTCCGCCCGTGAGGAAGCCGGGGGCGGGGTTCGTGTCCCAGGCGGAGCCGTCCGCGAACCACGAATGGTAGAACTCGGTGACCGAGCGGTGGGCGCCGCTGGATCCCATGTTCGACAAGTAGACGATGCCGAGCGGGTTCACCCCGTGGAGGTAGTGGATGTAGCGCGACGCCGCGCGGCGCCCGTCCGCGGCCCGGGACTCGTCGAGGTCCCGGGTGGCGTAGGAGTGGAGGAGCGAGCCGATGCGAGCCTTCTGGGCGTTCGAGCCCCAGACGTAGTCCCCCTGGTGCGCGAGGTACGGGTCCGGCTCGTCGACGAGGATGCCGAGGTTGTGGCCGGCGGCGAGGGTGTTGTCGAAGGGGATGAGGATGCCGTCGCGCACCGCCGGATCCGCGTCGGGGAGGGTCGCGTAGTCCAGGTAGCTGTCGGTGAAATCGAGGTTCCAGCCGCTCAGCCAGCCGCCGAACAGGGAGAAGTCGGAGACCTCGAAGTTCTCTTCGAAGTACGTGCGGTAGGCGGCGTCGCCCGTCGCTTGATAGATGGCCAGGGCGGCGCGGAGTTTGTACACGTCGATCATCCAGCGGGAGTCGTCCGCGATCTCCTGCTGCCCCGCGCCGATGCCCGAGGCGGCGCCTTCGTTGTTCCTGAAGCGCACGTCGGGGTTCGCCTCGGCCCACGCGTAGGCGGCGACGGCGCGCTCCGCGAGATCCTCCGCGAAGGCCTCGTCGAGGGGCCGGAACACGCGCGCTCCCCAGGCGTAAGCGACGGCGGCCCGCAGGGTCGCGTTGGTGCTGGCGGGTCCGTAGAGGCTCGGGTCCGTGGCGGCGGAGGGCGGGCTCGCGTGGGCGAGGGAGACGATGGAGAGCACGCCGCCGTCCTCCTCCTGCAGGCGCACGAGGTGCTCCAACCCGAAGCGGGCCTCGTCCACGATGTCGGCGATGCAGTTGCCCGACTCGGGGATGCCGTAGTCGTCGCCGAAGGCCGTGGGGCGCTCCACGTAAGCGCGGAGGAGGGACACCACGTAGTCCGCCGTCCAGGCCGTGTACTTGTTGTAATCGCCGGCGTCGTACCAGCCGCCCGACAGGTCACGGGAGGTCGAGGCGTCGTCCGGTGCGCTGAAGAGGCGAGCCTCCTTGTCCTGGAGGGGGCCCACGTGGCTGGCTCCGTCCACCCAGTCCGCGTCCGCGTAGGGCGCCTCCTTGGGGAAGCCCGCGCGCTGGTAGAAGAACGTGCGCACGGCGTGGCGCAGCACCTCGCGATACACGTCCGAGGCGACGCGGAACGTGTCGCTGCGCACCCCCGCCTCCACGTCGAGCACGTAGTAGATGCCCGGGGTCGTCACGCTGGAGAAGTCGAACCAGTGGGCCCGATCGCCGCTGCGATCGTCGGTGGCGCCGCCGTTCCAGGGCGTGGGAGAGCCCTCGAGCACCGACTCTCCGCTGACGGCGTCCACGAGCTGGTAGGTGGCGCCCGGCGTGAACGACTCCGCCGCGTCGAAGCCCTCGACGGGATCGCGCAGCACCGCGATCTTCTCCGCGTCGGGGAGATACCCGAACTGATCGACGACGATGAAGGGGCTGACGGGAGCCTCGGGTGGCGTGATGCTCGCCTCGCTCGGGACGTCGCTGGGCTCACCGATGCTCGGGCTGCAGGGCCCCTGGGGCACGTCGGTTCCCCCCGGCGAGCCGCCGTTGCCGGAGCCCCCCGTGCCCGCGTCCGTGCCGCCACCGCCGCCCCCCGGAGGGAGCGTGTCCTTGGCGTCCGGGGTGCTGCTTCCCCCGCAGGCGGGGAGGCTCAGGGCGAGGAGCACCCCCGAGAGCACGGCTCCCGAGAACACCGCCTTCGAGGGCGCCGCCTTCGAGGACGCCGCCTTCGAAAACACTGCCTTCGACGACGGGGAGGAGCCGAGCAGCGTCCGGGCGCGGGGGCCGCCGGCGCCGCGCCGCCCGGCGGGAAGAGAGGGACGGGGGAGGAGAGCGGGGGATTTCTTCATGGGAGAATGGAGTGCACGTGGAGAGCTCCAGCGCCACGGATCGCGGCAGCCTCACAACAGTAGCTTCAGGGTCTCCGATCGGCGCAGAAATCGACCGGGCCGGCCACCTCTCCGCACGTGCCCCGTGGAGGTGCGACCTGGAACGACCCCGGACGACCCCTCGGGAGACGGACCAGGACGGCGCCCTCCTCTGCTACACTCTCCTCCGACATGAGCGTCGGAGTCTGGCAGATCGTCATCATCGTCGCGGTCGTGGCGCTGCTGTTCGGCGGCAAGGGGCTGAGCAAGCTCGGGGGTGAGCTCGGTCGGGGTGTGCGGAGCGTCCGGAAGGGGCTCTCCGGGGCCGCGGAGGCGGCGGGGGGCGACGCGTCGCGGAAGACCTGGGTCGAGTCCGCCGCGCAGGTCGCCAAGACCGCGCAGCAGGTGCGCAGAGCGACCCGCCTCGGTCGCCGCTTCCCCTTCGGGTGACGTCGGCGCAGAGCTAGCGGGCCTCGGTCGCCGTTTCCGCCAGCGCGCTCGCGCCTGATGGCCGTCATGCCTGGAGCGAGCACCCAAATGGGAGCATGCGCGGAGGTGTTCCTCTGTGTTCTTCCCTGGGTGCGACGATGGCCAACGGACGTAGAGCTTGCTCGCGACGCCGCTTCTTGACGTGGGCCGCCGCGGCCGGGACCTCGGGTGTGTACGGGTGTTCCGGCGGCGCGGGGCCCGGTGACGTCGCCGCCACCGGCGGGTGGCTCAGCAGCACCGGCGGGGCGATCCCCGCGGGCGGCAGCGGCGGAGACGTCCCCGTGGGCACGGGGGGCGCGGCGGGGGCGGAGGCCACGGGCGGCGCCTCGGGGGTCCAGGGGCCGCGGGTCGCCCTCGTGCGCTGTGAGTCGTACGTGATCTCCGTCGTGACGGAGGCGCTGCGCCTCGCCTTCGATCGAATCGGAGGCCTCGCTCCGCTCGTGAAAAGCAAGACGGTGACCGTGAAGGTCAACCTCACGGGGAACGAGTTCACCTCGCTCTTCGGCCTCCCCCCCGGCGAGACCTACCTCACCCATGACTCGACCGCCGTGGCGTTGGCGGCGTTGCTGTTCGAGGCGGGCGCCCGGCGGGTGCGCTTCGTCGAGTCGGCCCCCTACGTCGCGAGCCTGCCGGAGGTCATGACCATGGCCGGGTGGGACGCGCAGGCCCTGTCCAGCGTCGGGAACGTCGAGTTCGAGAACACCAGGAACCTCGGCTCCGGCGGCTCCTACGCGCGGGTCCCCGTCCCGGACGGCGGGCGGCTGCACTCCTACTTCGAGCTCAACCGCGCCTACGTGGACACGGACGTGTTCGTCTCCCTCGCGAAGATGAAGCAGCACGTCATCGCGGGGCTCACGCTCTCCCTGAAGAACCTCTTCGGCGTCACCCCCAACTCCCTCTACTCCGATCAGACCTACGCGGGGGAAGGCGCCCTCGGCTACCGCGGCCCGATGCACGCCCGCGAGGGCCACGCCGCGTTCCCCGGGGAGATCGACGGGTACGCCGACGCGGGGCCGGAGCAGCGCGTGCCTCGGATCATCACGGATCTGTGCGCCGCTCGCCCGGTGCACCTCTCGATCGTCGACGGGATCACGTCCATGCGGGGTGGGGAGGGTCCGTGGAATCCCCAGCTGAGCCCCGTCGCGCCGGGCCTGCTCGCCGTCGGCTTCGATCCGGTCGCGACGGACGCCGTCTGCGCGGCGGTGATGGGCTTCGATCCGCGGGGGTGGTCCCTGACTCCGTCGAGCAACGCGGAGAACCACATCCTCCTGGCCGAAGCGGCGGGGCTCGGTACGGCGGATCTGAACGCCATCGAGCTCCCGGGCCTGAGCGTGGAAGAGGCCCTCTACCCGTTCTGAGGCGTTCGAGAGCCCGGGGCACAGTGTCGCTGCGCCGCCACGCCGGAGTGTGACGTCGTGGCACGGTCGCTCTCTGGCGAGCGGAAATTCTGCGCGCCGCGACCTGGCATGTCGTCTGCAACAGGAGACCGCGCGGAGCCGCGCGCGTGCTTCGCGGCGGGACATGGAGGTCGAGATGCGAAGGTTTTCTTGGGGTCACGGGGTCATCGGCGCGCTGCTCGCCATCTCGTGGGCGGGCCCGGCGGGCGCCGTCACGACGGTGTGCGTCGACGTCCAGGTGAAAGAATGGACGCGCGTGACGCGAACCAAAGCGGAGGGCGAGCCACGCTCGGCGGCGGTGGACGCCGCGGAGACGGAGGCCGCAGAGCGCCAGGACGCCGCCAAACCCCCGAACACGGGGTCCCCGGACTCACGGGCCACGGACACAGCGTCCCCGGAGACCCCCCCGGAAGGGGACGCCACCGGCGACTGGGGGACCGAGGCAGCTCCAGAGGACGCGGCGTCCCCGGACGCCTCGTCTCCGCCGGCGGCTCCGCGGATCCCGTTCGTGCCGGCGTCGGCAGCCCCCGCGGCGGCCGACGTTCCGAAGGAGAAGGAGCCCCTCGATCCCGCGCTCTACCTGAAGCGGATGCTCGAGTACGAGGTCACCCACGAGCCGAGCTACGCGGCCGTCGTCGACGAGTGCCAGCAGCGCCTCACCGTCGAGCTGTACGCCCTCGACGATGGCTGGACGATCTTCGCTCGCTACACGGGCAACCAGCGGGAGGAGAAGGTCGATCGGGTGCAGCTCGACGAGTTCGTTCCGCTCGCCGAACGCGTGGCTCGCGCGCTCCTCCACGATCGACCCATCACGGAGACGATGACCCGCGAGAACGTGCTGCGTTCGGACAGCACCTCCCATTTGCGATCCGTGAGCGGACGTGGGCACTTCGTCCTGGCGATGGGGACCACGCTGCGGCTCGGCAAGCTGCCCACCGCCGGAGCCCTCGACGCCCCGGCCGCGCCGGAGACGCGCCTGTTCACGCCGCTGAACCTGCAGCTCGGCTCCCGCTACAAGCTGCGCGCCTGGGGGCTGGACGCCTTCGTTCGCCTGAACCTGGGGACCCAGAGCGTCGCCATGCGCGAGAACCCCGAGGGCGGCCACGTGGACTACTCCTGGGGCACTCAGGCGGGTTTGCGCTTCCTGCGCTACGCGGATCCAGCGGGCATCAGCTCGTTCTACTACGGTGGCGGCGCCGACTTCGAGCTCGCCATCTTCCGCGGCATCACGCGCAACGAGGGCTGGGGGTCACAGCGCAAGGCGCTCACCGGCGGCGGCCTCAACCTGACGGGGCTGGTCGGGTGGGAGTTCTTGCGTTCGAGCGCCACGCACTTCTTCGTGCAGGCGGAGCTGCAGCTGCCGACCTACGTCTTCGACGTCGCCAACAGCGCCGCCAAGGTGAACACGTGGTTGCCCGGGGCCGTGGCCCAGGTGGGCATGGCGCTCTGAGCGGAGGGCCACCATGGCGGTCACGATGGAGCGGGGCGGGGTGCCCGTCCCGTGGGGGAGGCGAGGGGCCCGGGGGCGCGCCCCTCGCCGGCTTCGGGCTGCGTTGGTGCTCGCGGCGCGGAGCGTGCTCGTGGCGCGGAGCGTGCTCGCGGCGCGGAGCGTGCTCGTGGCGCGGAGCGTGCTCGTGGCGCTGAGCGTCCTCCCGGCGCTGAGCTCGACCGCCTCCGCCGCCGAGGGGCGCATCGCGACCTGCGTCCGCGTGATCGCGCCGACGGCGCAGCGCGCGGGTCTCGAGAAGCTGGTGAAGCTCGAGCTCGACCGCCACGCCACGCACCGGGCGGTCCAGGGAGGCTGCGAATCGGAGCTGTCGATCGAGTGGCTCTCCGTCCCGGGGCGCGGGGCGTGGCTGACCGGGCGCATCAACGACCAGGTGCCGCATCGCGAGCCCCTCGACGGCCGAGATCTGGCGCAGGTGGTCGAGGGGTTGCTCCGAGTGCTGTTGCACAACGATCCCGTCCGCCTGCGGGAGCCCGCGCAGGTGGGCTGGTTGCAGGACAAGACGCGAGAGCTCACCCGGGGACGACTGCTCCTGGAGGGCGGCTTCGCTCAGGGGGCGCTGCTGCTGGATCGCGTCCAGTTCCTCCCCGGGCTCGTCGTGGGGGCTCGCCGCGAGGGAGACACGCTGCAGCTCGGTGGGCGCCTCGCTCTCTCGTTCGGTCAAGATCCCGCACCGCGTCTCCGGGCGACTCTGCGCGCCGCGCTCTCCGTGGACGCGATGTTCTGGGCGGCGCCGGAGAGCGTGTCGTCGTTCTTCGGGGGGCCGGTGATCGGCTATGAGTTGACCCGCTATCACGGTCCGGCGCCGCTCATCGGAGCGGACGCGACGGGCGCTTTCGTCCACCAGACGCCCTGGGTCGGCGCCCGAGGGGGCTTCGAGCTCCTGCGTCACACGGACACGCGCCTCACCTTTGCGGTCGAGTTGGCGCTCCCCGTGCTCCCCGCGCGGGACGACGAGGCGGGGGTCGTGTCTCGTTGGGTACCGAGCAGCTCCGTCACGGCGGGGCTGGCGTTCTGAGGAGGGGGGGCTGCCTTGGTGGCCGTCCGGGCGTTGCGGGGCGGGACTGGCGCGAGGTCGTGGTAGGCGGGGGGGGTGGGTGCTCCTTGG
>Ga0207873_1001493_pt1 | contig 22193 bp, 22 predicted proteins | sample BGWIniCompost_FD_187373 | JGI IMG/M metagenome (GOLD analysis project Ga0207873, IMG submission 187373) | Cellulose adapted compost microbial communities from Newby Island Compost Facility, Milpitas, CA, USA - BGW Initial Compost (SPAdes)... ...
CGAGGAGCCGCCACAGTGCGCGCTCCAGGGGGAGCCATCGCTGCGTGTCGGGCGCCGATTCCTCCCCGTTGTCCTCCAGGAAGTAGGCGACGGGCTTGTAAAGGCGGGAGGCGATCAGCTCCAGCGACTTGAGCGAGGGCATGACGATGCCCTTCTCCAGCTGGCTGATGAAGCCCCGGGTCAGTTCGCGGCCCGCGAGCTCCTGTTGCGTCATGCCCAGCTCTTCGCGGCGCCGCCGGATGCGTTGACCGATGCGGGCCTGCAGCTCCAACGCGGTCCTCCTCCCGGGCACTTCGCCATCCGTTCGTTATACTACCACTATCCCGACGACGAAGGGTACGGTAAACCGGGAGGCGGTGCAGCCGTGACGGTCGACGAGTTGTGGGAGCGCTACGACGAGCTTGCCTCGGAGCAACCCCTTTCGCTGGAGGAGTTCGTGGAGATGGCGGTCTCCGGCGGATTGGGCGAGGGGCCGGTCGATCCCGAGACCCTGGAGCGATTCTTGCGCAGGGTGGAGGGGATGATGCTGGCCAACATCGAGACCAAGCTCCAGGAGGCCCCTCACTTCCACGCCATGCGCGATCAAGCCATCGAGCGCACTCAGGCCATGATCGCCGACCTCATCGCCAGGTACGCTACGCGTCGAGCCCCGAATCCGGACCGCGGCGAGGGGCCTCCTGCTGGTTGAGGGCATCCAGGGCGGCCCGCAGCAGCCGGCGGGCCGACAGATCTCGCGGGTCCAGCCGCAGGGCCCGCTCCAGGAGTTCGACGGCCAGGTGCGGGCTGCCACGCTTGAGCTGACAGGCTCCCATCACCCTCAGCACCCCTGGATGATCGGGCGCCATGACGAAGGCCCGCCGGGCGATCCGTAGCGCTTCTCGCAGCCGTCCCTGACGGAGCAGGACGCTGCTCAAGCCCACCAGACCTTCGACGTAGCCCGGCAGCCGCGTTACCGCGGCCCGGTAGGCGCCCTCGGCCTCCTTGAGCCGATTGGCCCTCGCGTAGAGGCGGCCCACCTCGGCCCACAGCTTGGGCTGGCCCACGCCCAGGCGCAACGCGGTGAGGAGTGCCGCGGCGGCCTCCAGGGGCTGCCCCTCCCGGGCCAGGCAGCGCCCCAACCCGTGCCAGGCCGAGGCCCTCGCCTGTCGGGTGGGCGCCTGCGTGGCGGCCCGCTCGAAGAACGCCCGGGCCTCCGATGCATAGCCAGCTTCCAGGAGGTCCCAACCCGCCTCCAGCGCCGCCTCCGCCGCCGCGGCCGAAGCGGTCGCCCGGGACCGACCCCGTCGTGCCGCCGCCGCCTGCTCGACGCACCGCTCGAACCAACGCACCGCCTCGGCCCGACGGCCGCGTCGCAACGCGATGCGCCCCAGGGCGGCCAGGTCATCGGGCCGGGCGCGCCCGCAGCGCTCGAGGCGCAGCAGGAGCCGGGATGCCTCCGCAGAGGCGCCGCGAGCCGCCAGCAACCGCCCCAGCCCGCTGAGGGCGACGGGATGGTCGGGGTGGTCGGCCAGGACCGATCGAAAGGCGCGCTCGGCCGCTCCGATCCGGCCCTGGCCGAGGCGCACCTGAGCCACGCCGAGGCGTGCCTCCACATCTCGTGGGTCGTCCGCGAGCACCCGCCAGTATCGCTGCAGCGCCAGGCGGAGATTGGAGCGTTGCAGCAGGGATCGGGCCTCCATCAGGTAGTACCGACGCTCGGTCTCGGTCAGGGGGATGGCGTCGGGTGGGGCCACCGGCTGGCCGTCGTCGGACTCGGCCACCAGGTCCCGGAAGAACTGGGGCTGAAGTCGCCCCATCAGCAGGCGCCAGGCGCGGTCCGACAGGCGGGGCCGCAGCCGCGCCAACGGCCTTAGCACGTCATGGGCGCTGGGCGGCAGGACGAAGCAGCACGTCGCCAGATGCCAGCGCCCCTTCCACCGGAGCAGGCGTGTCCAGATGACGTCGCCACGGGCCAGTCGTCGGGCCGCCGCGGGCTCCTCGACCCAGATGGAGTCGGCTCCCGCCTCCCCGGTGCCGCGTCGACCCGGGGCGGGGAAGAAGGTGAGCCACATCCCGCCGGGGCCGAAGCCCACCACCTCGAAGAAGCCGGGCACGGTCTCCGCCAGGTCGAAGAAGGCACGCCGCTGGTCGGCCGACAGCGTCCGCGACGCCATCGCGTACTCGCGTGCCGGCGTCTCGCCCGAGCTGGTAGGGCGGTCGAACAGGAACCACTCGACGAAGAGAGCTCCGGTGGAGCCGCCCGGGATCTCGTGGGTATCCACGTCGGGGCCGAAGAACTCGGTGAAGGCCTGCGGCAGCTCCCGGGCCGGCGGCCCGACCTGCGCGTAGCGCACGAGCTGCTGCACCGCTTGGCGCGGCGTGGAGCCACCGTCGGGCGCCTCTTGGACCATCCGCGACCAGGACATGTGGCCATCGACACACCCTTACGCTCGCCCAGGCCATCCGACCGGGCCTGGTGCCGTTTCATTCTAACAAAGCCCGGTCACCCCTGCCGTCACCGCCCCTTCCCCGTCGACGAGGGGCGGACGAGATCCTCGTCGGCCATGGGCTCGACCGGTGGGAGACCTGGCGACATCTGACTGGCCGTCCTGGCCAGGCCATGAGTCGACGAGAGCGGAGGGGGAGGGGGCGGGGCACTCTCCGCGGAATCCCATCCGCCCGAAGCCTAGCAGGGTGACGGCCAGGCGGAGAGGGTGAGTCGTCCCATGGCGGACCAAGTGCAGTCGCATGCGCGCCGGCTCCACTTCGACTCGCTCGTCTTCGATGCGCATGCCGACACCATCGCCATCGACGTCGTGGAGGGGCGCCGGCACCTGGACGAGCCGGGTCGGGGCGGGCACGTGGACCTGCAGCGTCTGGCCGAGGGAGGCGTCGGGGTGCAGATCTTCTCCCTCTTCGTGCCCCCGACGGTACCCACGCCGTACAACGCCCTGCGGGCCCTGGCCATCCTCGACGCCCTGGCCACCGAGGTGCAGCGGGCGGCGGACCGCATCATCTGGATCCGTCGGCCCCAGGATCTGGAGGAGGTCCGGCGTACCCGCAAGCTCGGCGTCATCGCCAGCCTCGAGGGATGCGAGGTGCTGGCGGGCAGCCTCGCCATGCTGCGGACGCTGTACCGCCTGGGCGTGCGGGCCGCCGGCCTCACCTGGAACGTCCGCAACGAGGTCGCCGACGGCGTCGGCGAGCCGCGAGCCGCGGGCCTGACCGGCTTCGGCAAGGAGGTCGTGGCCGAGATGGACCGCCTGGGGATGGTGGTGGACGTCTCCCACCTGTCGGAGGCGGGATTCTGGGAGGTGATGGAGCTCAGCCGCCATCCGGTCATCGCTTCCCACTCCAACGCCAGGGCGGTCTGCGACCACGTCCGCAACCTGACCGACGACCAGATCCGCGCCCTGGCGCGCAAAGGCGGCGTGATGGGGATCAACTTCTTCGCAGGGTTCCTGACGAAGGAGGGCCCGGCCACTCTGGACGACGTGGTGCGCCACATCGACCACATCGTGGATCTGGTGGGGCCCGACCACGTGGGGCTGGGCTCGGACTACGACGGCATCTCCCAGGTGCCGCAGGGCCTGGAGGATCCCTCGCGGCTGCCGGCGCTGACCGAGGCGCTGGTGCGGCGAGGCTACGACGACCTCACCATCCGCAAGATCCTGGGAGACAACTTCGCGCGGGTCTTCAGCGCGGTGCTGGGCGCATCGGCCGCGCCGCCCGCCCCGTCGCAGGAGTAGACTTCCAACGGAGAGACGCTGGAGAGGAGGGGGCCACCCATGGAGATCCGCAAGGCGGTCATCCCGGCGGCGGGCCTGGGGACGCGGTTCCTGCCGGCTACCAAGGCCCAGCCCAAGGAGATGCTGCCCCTCGTTGACAAGCCGACCATCCAGTACATCGTCGAAGAGGCGGTGGCCTCGGGGATCGAGGATATCCTCATCATCACCGGCCGCAACAAGCGCGCCATCGAGGATCACTTCGACCGCTCCATCGAGCTGGAGCTGGCCCTGGACGGCAGCCACAAGGAGGAGCTGCTCAAGCTGGTCCAGGACGTCTCCGACCTCGTCGACATCCACTACGTCCGGCAGAAGGAGCCCAAGGGGCTGGGACATGCCGTCTGGTGCGCGCGCAAGTTCATCGGCGACGAGCCCTTCGCGGTGCTCCTGGGCGACGACGTGGTGCGGGCCGAGGTCCCTGCCCTCAAGCAGCTCATCGAGGTCTACCGGCGTCGGGGCGGTTCGGTGCTGGGGGTGCAGGAGGTACCCGAGGCCGACGTGAGCCGCTACGGCATCGTCAAGCCGCGATCGGTCGAGCCCCGGCTGTACGCGGTGGAAGACTTCGTGGAGAAGCCCGCGCCGGAGCAGGCCCCGTCGCGGCTGGCAGTCCTCGGGCGCTACATCCTGGAGCCCGAGATCTTCCGGATCCTGGAGCGCACCCCTCCGGGTGCGGGGGGCGAGATCCAGCTCACCGACGCCATCCGGGAGCTGGGGCGCCATCGTCCCATCTGGGCGTACGTCTTCGAGGGCAGGCGTTACGACGTGGGCGACAAGCTCGGCTTCCTGCAGGCGACGGTCGAACTGGCCCTTGAGCGGCCCGACCTGGGCCCGGCCTTCCGACGCTACCTGCTGGGCTTGATGCCGCGGCTGGCCGAGCAGGAACCGAGCTCCGTACGTCAGCTTTGAAAGGGGAGCGTCGGATGCAGACGAAGGTCTTCACCGTGCCCGGCATCTCTTGCGAGCACTGCCGGCGCGCCATCACCGAGTCGGTGAGGCGACTCTCGGGCATCGCCTCCGTCGAGGTCGACCTCGATGCCAAGAAGGTGGCGGTCACGTTCGACCCGTCGTCGACGGAGGCGGACCGGATCAGGGCGGCCATCGAAGATGCGGGCTATGACGTCGTCTCGTGAGGAGTCGTCGGCGGCTCGTCCGCGGCCGGGCGGCGGGGGAGGCCCCTCCGTGACGCATTTGGCCTACGCTGCCGCCACCGCGGCGCTGACGCTGGCTGCTACGCTCTACTTGCGCGTGCCGGGGCCCGGAGCAGGCCAGTACTTCAACCTGGGCGAGGCCGTCATCTACTCGGCGGCTCTGCTGGCAGGGCCGTGGATGGGGGCAGCGGGAGCCGTCGGCGCGGCCCTGGCCGACCTGCTGGTGGGAGCGGCGGTCTGGGCACCCTGGACCCTGGTCGTCAAGGGCGTCGAAGGAGCTCTGGTGGGCTGGCTGGCCTCCCGCGCGCGGGGGCCCCGGCGCTGGTGGCGAGACCTCCTGGCCATCGTGCCCGGGGCCCTGTGGATGATGGCCGGCTACGCGCTGGCCGCCTGGGCGCTGCTGGGGCCCGGTGCCGTGCCTCCGGAGCTGCTCATCGACGGCCTGCAGACTTCGAGCTCCGCGGCCGTGGCCCTGGCGGTGGTACCCGCCTTGCGGGCCGCGCTCGGGCGCGCAGGCCGCGACGTCAGCGTGAGGCCGGGATGACCACGTAGTCGCACGTGGGCTGGCCGTTGCTCATGCTGCTTTGCTGATGGAGCTCCACGGGTCCGACGACGCCCTCCAGCACGCCCCGCAGCATGGCGCGATGGATGGCGCAGACGCTGGGGCCGTGGTCCGCCAACAGCTCCCGGAAGACGCAGGTGGCGAACCGCAGGTTGATGGACCCGTCCTGCCGGCGCCATGCCTGCTGGACCGAGGCCACCTCCGACAGGGCCGAGACCAGGCGCTCGTCGCCGTTGCCGTCGGCCCGGCCGTTGACGGATGCCCCGTCCGGCTGTAGGCTGGCCTGACCCTGCATCCGGCGGGCCAACCGCACGCCCTCACGATGCGCGGCCTTCTCGGCCGCCTGCAAGGCGTCGGAGCCGAGCTCCTCGACGGTCTCCACCAGCAGCCGTGCCAGGGTGAGCCACTCGCGGCGGGGGAACTGCAGCGTCACCGCCTCGTCGGAGGCCGAGTAGCGCTTGCCAGGGCGCCCGCCGCGCCCGCTCTTCTCGAGGACCGACTCCACCAGCCCGATCTCCTCGAGCCTCGACAGGTGGGTGCGTGCCACGTTGGGATGCAGGGAGAAGGCCTCGGCGACCTCCTGCACCGTGAAGCTGCGAGGCCGGCTCTGGACCAGCCGCTCGTAGATGGCGAATCGCGTCGGGTCCGCCAGGACTGCAGCGACCTCGGTGGGCTGTGGCGCCATGTTCATCTTCCTTCCCGTCGCGGTTCCAGCATAGGGGTGGGGTTTTAAACGTGTCAACGTGACGAATGCCCTCGACCACGGGGACGTTGGACATGGCCCCCCTCGACGGGCAGGGGAGCGGCGAGCAAGCCCAGAAGACCGCTGCATCCAGGGAGGGACGCGGGGCGGTGGGCCGTCTCATCGCAGTGGTCAACCAGAAAGGCGGGGTGGCCAAGACCACCTCCATCTACCACCTGGGCGTGGGGCTGGCGCGCCTGGGCCGGCGAGTGCTCTGGGTCGACCTGGACCCGCAGGCCGCCCTGTCGGCCTGGTGCGGGGTCTCGACGGGCGATGATGGGCAGCCCGGCACCTACCACGGTCTATTGAGCCGCCTGCCCATCGAGCGGCTGCTGGTCGAGGATCGCCACGGCCCGCACCTGGTGCCGGCCGGGCTGGAGCTCTCCCTGGCCGAGCTGGAGCTGGTGGGGCAGATCGCCCCCGAGCGGCGGCTGGCGCGTCTGTTGAGCCCGGTGCGGGACCGCTACGACTACATCCTCGTCGACACCCAGCCCTCGCTGGGGCTCTTGACGCAAAACGCCCTGGTAGCGGCCGACGAGGTGCTCATCCCCGTGGCCTGCGAGTACCTGGCGGTACGGGTCCTCTCCGTGGTGATGCGGGCCCTGGCCCGGGTGCGAGTCCAGGCCAACAGCCAGCTACGGGTGGCAGGCATCCTGCCCACCCTCTATGACGGCCGTACCCGGCATGCGCGAGAGGCCCTGGAGCAGATCAGGGACCGCTTCGGCCAACGGCTGACGGTCTTCGAGTGGCCGGTGGTACGCTCGGTGCGCTTCGCAGAGGCCGCGGCCCGAGGGCTGTCCATCTGGGAGATCGCACCCGACCACCCGGGCGGCCGTGCCTACGAAGCCGTCGCCATGGCCCTCGACGGCCAGCAGGTGGGTGCCGTCGACATCCCCTCCTGGGAGGAAGACGAGCCGCCCCAATGAACCCATCGCGCGGAAGGAGCGTGGACGTTTGCAGCCCGAGGCGGCACGCTGGCAGCATCTGGAGCTGACGCCCGAGCAGCTCACGTTGCACTTCCCTCCGGAGCGCCTGGCGGGCGAGACCACCGACGACATCGAGCCTCTCGAGGGGATCATCGGCCAGGAGCGGGCCGTGAGGGCCATGGAGTTCGGGCTGCGGGTCAAGCACCCCGGCTACAACATCTACATGGCCGGCCCTACGGGCACGGGCAAAAACACCTACGCCCGTCGCATCGTCCAGGAGTTCGCACGCAAGGAGCCCGTTCCCGACGACTGGGTCTACGTCTACAACTTCGCCGCGCCCGACGAGCCCATCGCCCTGTCGCTCCCGCCCGGCATGGGCTCGCAGCTCGCGCGTGACATGGACGAGCTGGTGGAAGAGCTAAAGGCCGCCGTCCCGCGCCACTTCGAGTCCGACGACTACGAGAAGCAGCGGGATGCCATCGTCCGGGAATTCCAGGAGCAGAGCCAGGCCCTCATCGACCAGGCCGAGAAGGTGGCCCAGGAGCACGGCTTCGCCCTGCGGCGCACCAGCACCGGCTTCGCCACGGTGCCCCTGGTCGACGGGCGGCCCATCACCCAGGAGGAGTTCGAGACGCTCCCCGAGGAGCAGCGCCGGGCGTTGGAGGCGGCCAACAAGGAGATCCACGCCCACGTGGCCGAGGCCACCCGGCGGATCCGGGCGCTGGAGAAGCAGGCGCGCGAGCGGGTCCGGGAGCTGGAGCGGGAGGTGGCGCGCTCGGCCGTCAGCCAGCCTCTGGCCGAGCTGAAGGAGAAGTACCAGGCCCTGCCTCGGGTGGTGGCCTGGCTCGAGGCCGTGGAGCGCGACATCATCGAGAGCATCGACGAGTTCAAGGACGAAGACGAGGACGAGCCGCCGATGCCGTGGGTGCGCCGGCGCGGCCGTCGCTCCTTCGTGCGCTACCGCGTCAACCTCCTGGTCGACAACCAGAGCACGCAGGGCGCCCCCGTGGTCATCGAGGCCAACCCCACCTTCGCCAACCTCTTCGGCAAGCTCGAGTACCGCCACGAGCTGGGGGCCATGGTGACGGACTTCACCATGATCAAGGCCGGTGCCCTGCACCGGGCCAACGGCGGCTACCTCATCGTGCAGGCCCAGGACCTCCTCAAGAACCCGTGGGCCTGGGACGGTCTCAAGCGAGCCCTCAAGAGCGGCGAGGTGCGCATCGAGAGCCCGGGCGAGCAGATGGGGGTGCTCCCGGTCTCGGCCCTCAAGCCGCAGCCCATCCCGGTGCGGGTCAAGATCGTCATGGTGGGCAGTCCGTACCTCTATCACCTGCTGCTGTACGCCGACGAGGAATTCCGCAAGTACTTCAAGGTGCTGGCCGACTTCGACGTGGAGATGCCCATCAGCGACGAGCATGCCAACGCCTATGCCCGCTTCGTGGCGGCCGTTTGCCGACGTGACGGCCTCAAGCCCTTCCACCGGGAGGCCGTGGCGCGCATCATCGAGCACTCGGCCCGGCTGGCCGAGCACAAGGGGCGGCTCTCCACGCGGTTCAACGAGATCGTCGAGGTCGTGTACGAGGCCTCGGCGTGGGCCGAGGCGGAGGGAGCGCCCCTGGTACGGGCCTCCCACGTCCGCCGGGCCATCCAGGAGCAGGAGTACCGGTCGAGCCGGGTGGAGGAGAAGTTTCTCGAGCTCCTGGCCGAGGGGCAGATCCTGGTCGATGTCGACGGTGAGCGCGTCGGCCAGGTCAACGGGCTGTCCATCGTGGAGCTGGGCGACTACACCTTCGCCAAGCCGACCCGCATCACGGCCTCGGTGGCCGTGGGCGATCGGGGCGTCGTCAACATCGAGCGCGAGGTGGAAATGTCGGGGCGGATTCACGACAAGGGCGTCCTGATCCTGTCGGGATACCTGGCCGAGAAGTATCCCATCGGCATGCCGCTGGCGCTGTCAGCCAGTCTCTGCTTCGAGCAGTTGTACGAGGAGATCGAAGGCGACTCGGCCTCCAGCGCCGAGCTCTACGCGCTCTTGTCGGCCCTCTCGGGGCTCCCCATCCGGCAGGGCATCGCCGTGACGGGCTCCGTCAACCAGAAGGGCGAGATCCAGCCGGTCGGCGGCGTCAATCGCAAGATCGAGGGCTTCTTCGCCCTGTGCAAGCTGAAGGGACTGACAGGGCAGCAGGGCGTCATCATCCCGCAAGCCAACGTGGTCAACCTGGTCCTGCGGGACGAGGTGGTGGAGGCGGTACGAGAGGGGCGCTTCCACATCTGGGCGGTCCGCACCGTGGACGAGGGCATCTCCATCCTGACGGGCGTGCCGGCCGGGGAGCCGGATCCCGATGGCTTGTACCCCGACGACACCGTCAACGGTCGGGTCTGGCGGACCCTGGAGGAGATGTCGCGGCGGATGGCCGAGTACGGCAAGGGCTCGTCACTCGACGATTCGCCTGGCCAGCAGGCGGACGAGGGACCGTCAGGGCCCACGCAGATGCCTCTCGCACCACCGGGGAGGGATGGGACCCTGCCAGCCGGGCGAGGGCCTCGACGAGGGCCCGGTGCGCGGAGGTCTCGCCTGCGATTGTGCCTCTGGCTCGCTCGTTGGCGTGAGGCGATGCGGCGCGCCGTCGGAGCCTGATCCCCGCCACGTAGGCGGCGTTTCGCTGCAGATGGGAGAGCCCTCGCCAGGCCGCGGCGCCCCGGCCCAGTCCCCCGCGGAAGGTGAGGGCGTCCATCGTCAGCGCCCGGACCAGGGACATCTCCGTCGACGTGCCCTCGACCGGCCACAGCGTGGCGCCTGCCCCGTAGGCCAGCGGCGCCAGCGCCTCCTGGTTGTATGGGCAGGCCAGCTGGCAGAGGTCGCACCCAAACAGCCACTGTCCCAGCGACGCCCGCTCCGCCTCGCTCAGGACGCCCCGGCGCTGGGAGAGTTGCGCGATGCACCGCTCGGGATCCATCCGATAGGGTGACAGCGCGCCGGTCGGGCAAGCCCGGATGCACCGGTCGCAGTCCCTGCACGGATCCGTCGGCACCGGGGGAGCCGGGCCCAGCTCCGACTCCCATGGCAGAGGCACGGCTCCCTCCGGCAGCGGCAGCCGGGTGACCACCACGCCCAGCACGATCCAGGAGCCGGCGCCCGGTGCGTATGCGCACGTGTTCTTGCCGATCCAGCCGGCGCCGGAGCGATGCCACAGGTCTCGCTCCACGGGTGGCCCGGTGTCGACGTAGACCCGGAAGTCTGCCCGTCGCCGTCCGCTCTCTCGGGCGGCCCATCGGCTCAGCCAGCGCAAGCGGCGGTGGAGGTGCCGGTGGTAGTCCTCGGGCAAGGCGTAGGCGGCCAGTCGGCCCCGGGGCCCCTGCCCATCCCGGGCGTTTCGGCTTTCGACCGCCCTGGGGGCCGCATAGGCGAAGGCCACCACCCAGACGCTCCGACAACCGGGCAGCCACCGCTCGGGATCCGTGCGGCGCACGACGTCCCGCTCGCAGAAGCGGGGGTACGTCCCGTCCTGCTGGCGCTGGGCCAGCAGGAGACGCAGGTCGTGAAAGGGGCGCGCCTCGACGATGCCCAGGCCCACGGCCCCGATGCGTCGTGCCGCGCGGCCCAGCCGGTCGAGGAAGTCAGGGGCGGTGCGCCCCACGTTCATCGTCGCTCCCCGGTCGTGCGCATGCTAGGTCGTGAGTTCATGCAACGCCGTCGTATACAGGGTACCGCATGCTTTTCGCCAATGCTCACCATTTCTGCATTTGACGGCAGGAGCCGGGGCCCCTCGCATCGTACACACGTGGCCATATATTCATCCAGCCCCAGGCTGTGAGGAGCGATGAACATGGAGACCACCCCATCGGGCACCACCTTGCACCCGACAGCGGTCAACGGCGCGGCCGCCGGCAGCGAGCGGCCGTCCGGCGCCGGGGCCCCCTCGGCTCTGGAGATGGCGGTGACCCAACTCCGGCGGGCGGCCTCGCTGCTCGGGCTGGACCCCGGGCTCGTCAAGTACCTGGAGACGCCCAAGCGCGTGTTGACGGTCTCCATCCCGGTGCGGATGGACGACGGCCGGCTGGAGGTCTTCACGGGCTACCGGGTCCAGCACAGCCTGGCGCGAGGGCCGGCCAAGGGCGGCATCCGCTACCACCCTGCGGTGACGCTGGACGAGGTGACGGCGCTGGCCATGTGGATGACGTGGAAGTGCGCCGTGCTCAACTTGCCCTTCGGAGGCGGCAAGGGCGGGGTGGTCTGCGATCCCCGTGCCCTCAGCCCTCGGGAGCTGGAGCAGCTGACCCGGCGGTTTACCGCCGAGATCAGCGTCATCATCGGTCCCGACCGTGACATCCCCGCTCCGGACGTCTATACCAACCCCCAGGTGATGGCCTGGATCATGGATACCTACAGCATGCAGCAGGGCCACCCGGTACCGGCCGTCGTGACCGGCAAGCCCGTGGAGGTGGGCGGCTCGCTGGGCCGCGAGCAGGCCACGGGTCGTGGCTGCGCCATATGCGCCGAGGAGGCGGCCCGTCGGCTCGGTTTCGACCTGCGGGGTGCCCGCGTCGTGGTGCAGGGGTTTGGCAACGTCGGGCGATACGCCGCCCTCCACCTGGAGCGCATGGGGGCGCGTGTCATCGCGGTCAGCGATTCGCAAGTGGGGCTGCTCGACGAGCGCGGGCTCCCGGTGAGCGAGCTCATCGCTTACAAGAAGGCCCACGGCAGCCTGCGCGGCTTCGACGCGGCATCGACCCTGCCGCCTGATGCGGTACTGGAGGTGCCGTGCGACGTGCTGGTGCCGGCCGCGCTGGAGGGGGCCATCACGGCCGAAAACGCCGACCGTATCCGCGCCCGAATCGTGGTAGAGGGGGCCAACGGCCCCGTCACCCCCGAGGCCGACGAGATCCTGGCACGCCGCGGCGTGACGGTGATCCCCGACATCCTGGCCAATGCCGGCGGCGTCACCGTGTCGTACTTCGAGTGGGTCCAGGGCCTTCAGGAGTTCTTCTGGCCCGAGGAGCAGGTGGAGCGAGAGCTGAGCCGGCGGATGCGACAGAGCTTCGACGACGTCTGGGCCACGGCTCAGCGGCTCCAGACGGACCTGCGCACGGGCGCGATGGCCCTGGCCGTCTCGCGGGTGGCGGAGGCGGTGCGCCTCCGGGGGATCTACCCCTGAGGCGCACCCTCCCACGGGTCGTAGGGCTGGCTCGACTGACAGACGTCGGCCAGGCCGCACATGTCCAGGGCCACGATGTGCTTGCGCAACACCCGCTCGACGTTGGCCCTCACCTGGGCCATGTACCGGCGGCGCTCGGGCTCGGGGAGGGGGAGAAGGGCCTGCTCGGCCACGACGTCGACCAGCTCGGGGAGGGTGAGGCCGCTCAACTCGACGTGGAGCTGATGCACACTCCGGGTACGCACCGGGGACATCCTACCACGCCCCTTCTCAGGTGGCGGCGAGGTGCGCCCTCGTCCTGGACCTGAGCCTAGACGCTTGGGCCCCGGAGCGACAAGAGACGGTTGCCCCTAACCTCTGGCCTCCGGCGGTCCTCCGTCGTCCGCCCCATCGGGCTGGCGGCGCCCGCCGAGGGCCCTCCCCAGCAGCCAGCCGCCGCCTGCCACCGCCACGACCGCAGCCGAGACGCCCAGCCAAAGCGGCCAGGCCATGGTCACCAGCAGGACGGGGCCGAGCCCGCGCCGGGCGAACCAGAGGAAGTTGAGCCCGACTCCCGCCAGGGTGACGACCAGGAGCAGGATGCCGCTCCAGCGGCGAGCAGCAACCGAGTCGGCTCCGGCTTCGGACGTCCGCTGACGCACCGGGCCCACCTCCTCGACCTCACGCCCGCACCTGATGGTGTCGCAAGGTACCGGCGGCCGGGAGAGCCCCCGACGCGGCGGGTGCGAGCACGTCGGCGCCCAGGCTTTCCGCCAGCGACGCCGCGAGCGCCCGCCACTGGGGCTCCGCGAGCGGCCGGCCAGCCTCAGCGGGGGGTTGCAGCAGCGGGCGGAGCACATCGGGCACGTGCTCCACGTTGGCCAGCCCGACGCCCAGGATGCGCATCCGCTGGCGCTCGTCGGGATGGACGCGGCGCCGCAGGAGCACGACGAGGCCGTAGCCCGGCACCCGCGGGGCCGCCCCTGCATCGGGGTCGAGCGGGGCGGCCTGGCGGGCGGCCTGCTGCTCGCTGCGCTGCACCTGGGCCTTGATGTGCCGTACGGCCTCCCTCAGCCCGACCGCGGCGTGCTGCAGCCGGCGCAGAGCCCCACCTCGCCGGGTGGCCTCGGCCACCGATAGGGCCGCAGCCACCATGACCCCACCGGGGCCGACCAGGAGATAGCCTCGGGCCCAGCCGCGCCGGCGGCTCCACGCAGAGGGGAGCCGCAGCACGGCCAGCTGGTTTGCGGCTTGGGTGAGCCGTTGCTCGAGCTCCTCGAGGGCGCGGCGGATCTGGTAGGCCTCGGCGGCCGAGGCCAGCGCCCAACCGGTGAGCACCAGGAGCAGGGTGGCGGCCATGCGATACGCCGGCACGCCGGTCGCGACGGTGGCCCGGAAGGCGGCCCCGGACACCAGGGCCGCTGCCAAGGCAATCCCCAGCCAAGCGTGTACCGCTCGTCCAGTCATGTCGTCGTCGCCACCCATCCGGCGGGCGTGGCCCGGCCGCCCATGGGGGCCTCGCTCGAGGCCCCTCTCACTTGAGGCCCATCAGGTAGCGGGCCACGATGTCGGCCTCCTCGTCGGTGAGGCCCAGGGCCGGCATCTGAGTCGGCCCGTAGTCGATGCGCGTCCCGGACGGCCGGCCGTCGGAGCCGATGCCCGCGAAGTTGGAGAAGTAGACCGGTGCCCGGTTGGCCGTCGTGGGCGGGTTCTGGATCCAGCCCTTGAGGAAGTCGTGGTCCAGCCCCCACGATCCCACGTTGCTCAGGTTGGGACCGATGGAGCCGCCGACGCTGCCGATGGTGTGGCAGACGAGGCAGCCCTTTTGGGCGATGATGGCCTTGGCCTCCTGCTGCACATCCTCGGGCACGCCCTGGGCGGGCGGGAGCTCGCCCTCGAGCCGTGCCGCAGGGATGTAGCGGCTGACCCGCTGCCACTCGCCCGACATCAGGAAGTAGACGACCTCTCGCAGGGCCTGCTCGTTGAAGGGGCCGCCCACCTCGACGCTCCAGGCCGGCATCGCCGTGAAGGAGGCCCACTCACCGCTCGGCAGGCGCTCCCAGCGTGGCGTCGTGGAGCCCGGGCGGCCACGGGCCACCGTGTTGTAGAGGAAGTCGTAGGTGTCCCGATCGGTCTCCGGGTCGCCCTGGAGGGCCTCCCGGGCCAGGGCGGGACCGACGACGCCCTGGCCTACCGCTCCGTGGCAGATGACGCAGTTTTGCGCGTAGAGCTGGGCACCCCGCTCGATCATCTCGGTGCGAAACGCTGCCTGCGTCGCGGCCATCCGGCTGCCCTCGCGTGCCCAGTAGACGCCCCAGACGACGACCAGGGCCCAGCTCAAGATCATGACGATGAAGTAGGTTCTGCCCTTCACGCGTCGAGCGTCTCCTCTCTACTCGTCCCGGATGGCCCGGTCGATGAAGTACAGGGCGGCCAGACCCACCATGACCAGGAGGAAGACCAGCAACAGCTCGACGGATTCGGAGACTTCCACCGCTTGCTCGACTCCTCTCGCCCTGTATCAGACGGGCGTCACGTGCTCCGGGAGGTGGACGGAGCGCTCATGGATCTCCCGGGTGTTGACGATGACCCGGCCGTTGACGATCTCCACGGTCATGTAGTCCAGCGGCCGGGGCGCGGGGCCGGCGATGTTCTGGCCCGTGCGCTCGTAGACGGAGCCGTGGCAGGGGCAGTGGAAGAGGTTTTCGTCCTCCCGCCACGGCACGGTGCAGCCCAGGTGCGTGCAGCGCCAGTACAGGGCGATGATGCCGTTGTCCAGCCGGCTCAGGTAGAACTTGCCCTCCCGAAACGCCGTCACCGAGCCGACGGGGAAGTTGGACAGGGGACCGGCGTCGATGCGGGAGCCGAAGCCCGTGACCCGGCGAGGCCAAAACATGGCCAGCCCTGCCAGGGCGCTCTGGACGAAGAAGACGATGGCAGAGCCCCACATGAGCCAGCGCAAGACGTAGCGTCGCTTGACGTCGGGATCGCTGGGATCCACCTCCGCGCCGCGAGCGACGCTGCGTGCAGGGCGAGCCGGCGCGGCCGCAGCAGACCCGGCGCCGCCCTTGGCGGGACCGGCCGGTCGCTGCGAGGCAGCCGCGGCAGGCTTCTCAGGCGTGGTCGGCTGCGACTCCATCGTGACTCTCTCCCCACTTCTCCAGGTTCAGTGGTTGGCCGGGGGGATCTCCCAGGGCCACATCAGCACCATGCCTGGCCCGCGAAAGGCGGTGCCCACGATGGTCAGCACCGCGAACGAGGCGACGAAGAACGTGAACAGGGCGATGGCCTGCTCCCGTGTGTCGGCTTGCCACCGACGCTTGACGATGAGCATCAACGAGGCCGGGATCAGCAGCATGATGAAGCTCGGCACCAGCCAGCCCGTCACCGCGTTGATCAGCCCGTCGCCGAGCGGCCATCCAGCCGCCTGCAGGTTGTGCAGCCAGTACTTGATGATGGGCCCGATGCCGTGAGCCCCTGCCTCGCCGGGCACCGGCAGGTACTCGTCGAGGAGGATCAGGGCGACGTTCCAGATGGAGGTGTAGACGAAGCTGAAGACGGTGATGGGCACGCCCCGCGGGCTGTAAAACCAGACGCCGGTGCCCTTGCGGCGCACGTCGATGTAGGGCAGGGCCGCGAGCCCCAGCAGCACGGCGCCCGGCACGATGACACCGGCCAGGGCCTTGTCCATGTGCAGCAACAGCTCCTGGAGCCCCAGGAAGTACCACGGAGCCTTGGCCGGGTTGGGGGTCACGTCGGGATTGGCCAGGGGTGCCAGGGGCGCATCGATGAAGACCGCCATCACCGACAGGAGCAACAAGAAGAGCAGGGCCGCGATGAACTCGATGCGCACCAGGTACGGCCAGACCAGCACCTTCTCCATGGGGTTGGGTGAACTGGCCGTCGCCTGGGCGCCGCGACCGGCGGCGCGTGCCGACCGGGCCTGCGTCTGCGTCTCGGGGGTCGCCATCGCCGTCATCACCCTTCCTCCATGGCCGGCGGTACGCCCGGCTCCTCGTCATCCTCCAGCACGGGCGTGGAGATGCCGCCGTCCTTGCGCACGCGCCAGAAGTGGAGCGACATCAGGCCGATGACGGCCAGGGGCAGGAAGATGACGTGGAGCGTGTACCAGCGGATGAGCGTGGCCTGGCCGATCTCGTAGCCGCCCAGCAAGAGGAAGTTGATCTGGTCTCCGATGAAGGGCGTCGCCCCACCGATGTTGGTGCCCACCGTGATGGCCCAGTACGCCAGCTGATCCCACGGCAGCAAGTAGCCCGTGAAGCTCATCAGGAAGGTGAGCGTCAACAGTGCGACGCCGATGACCCAGTTGAACTCACGAGGGGGCTTGTAGGCGCCGGTGTAAAAGACCCGGCACATGTGCAAAAAGACCAGGATCACCATGGCGTGGGCCGCCCAGCGGTGCAGGTTGCGCATGAACTGCCCGAAGACGACCTCGCTCTCGATGGCCCGGATGGACCAGTAGGCGTCCTGGACGTTGGGGATGTAGTACCACATCAGGAAGACGCCGGTCACCGTCAGGATGACGAACATCCAGGCCGACAGCCCGCCCAGCCCCCACGTGTAGGTCACCCACGTGCCGCGTCGGACGATGCGTGCGGGGTGGAGGTGCAGCACGAGGCTGTCCACCATGACGGCGAGGCGCGACTTGGTGGTAGAGGGGTAGGGGTTGCGATAGATCGAACGGAAGACCCGGGTCGACTTGACCCACTCGAGCACCGACATCGGGTACCCTCCCTGCGATGCAAGGCCACCACGACGACGCCCCCCTGCCTCAGGGGAGGCGAGGCGGCGCCGCCGTGGGGCCCTGGCGGAGTGGCGGTCGGCCTACGGCAGGACCACCAGCGTGCCGTACATCCCCAACTGCTCGTGGCCCGGGATGGTGCAGATGAACCGGTACTCCCCGGGCGTAGAGGGAGCCGTCAGGGTCAGGGTCGTTGCCTGGCCCGGGTCGATCTGACCCGTCTCGGCGCCCAGGGTCGGCAACGCCAGGTCGTGGGCGCTGGCGCCCTGGTTGACCACCCGCAAGGAGATCGTCTGACCAGCCCTCACCTCGATGCGGTTAGGCAGGAAGCGGAACTGACCGGCCTCATCGGTGGCGATGAGCTCGATCTCGCCCGAGGCGCTGGCCTGGGACGCAGAAGAGCCGGTGGAGGGCGACGAACCGGTCGAGGTCGACGGGGCCGGAGCCGACGCCGACGAGGACGGGCTCGACGTGGAGCTCGTGGAGGAGGGCTGCGAGCCGCCGCAGGCGGCCACCACCACCATCAATCCCAGCAGCGCCGCGATGAGAGCCCAGCTTCGGGACCGTGCGGTCCATGAACCCGGGGGTGTCATGGCGACGAGTGCGTCCCCACCTTTCACCTATGCCGAGTGCCGTTCCCCCGTTGACGCCGTCTACCCCGTTCGGCGGTCCGCGAGAAGTATATGGGGGGTGGGGGGGTAGGTCAAGACGAATAGCCATTACTAACTCTCTTCTGCCGCCCTTTTCCGTCCATCTCGGCCAGGGGCGACGTCCCAACGTAGCGGGGTACCATGAGGCGAGGTCGGGGTGAGCGATGACGACACGATGGCTTCCGAGCAGCGCTCGAGCCCTCCTGGCGATGCGTGGGGTCGACCTGGGCCCCATCGTGCGCCTCGTCTACCGGCTCCAGAAGCCCTACGTGCCCGATCTGACCGAAGAGATGTGCCGCCAGAGCGTGGACCACGTGGTGGAGAAGCGGGAGGTGCAGTACGCCATCCTCACCGGCGTGACGCTGGACGTCATGGCGGAGGAGGGGCGCCTCGACGAGCCGCTGGGCGGGGTGCTGCGGCATGACCCGGATCTCTACGGCATCGACGAGGTGCTGGCGCTCAGCATCGTCAACGTATACGGCAGCATCGGGCTGTCCAACTTCGGCTACCTGGACCAGGAGCGGCCGCCGGAACTCGCACAGGCGCTTCCCGGAGGGCCCGGAAGGGTGCATACTTTCCTCGACGACATCCTGGCCGCCATCGTGGCCGCGGCGTGCGCCCGCATCGCCCATCAGGCGGCGGACATCCGGGAGGGTCGGGTGGTCGCCGAGACGGGCGAGGCGGCCTCACATCAATCTCAGCCCGAGAGTGGCGGATAGACGGACGAGATGCAAGAGTACCAGACGTCCCAGCCCACGTCGTTGCTGGAGCAGGCACCCGAGACGTACCGGGGCTTGAGGCTGGACCCCTTCCAAAAGGAGGCGATGGCCTCCCTGGCCGCGGGCTTGTCGACCCTGGTGGTGGCGCCGACGGGTACGGGCAAGACCCTGGTGGCTGACTACCTCATCGAGCGGACCTACCGGCAGGGCCGACGGGTGGTCTACACCGCCCCCATCAAGGCGCTGTCCAACCAGAAGTTCAAGGAGTTCAAGCGGCTGTTGGGGCCCGAGTCGGTCGGCATCCTGACGGGGGACGTCGTCATCAACCCCGATGCCCCCGTGACCATCATGACCACGGAGGTCTTCCGCAACCTGCTGCATCTGGAGGCCCGCCGGCTGGATGGCGTCGCCTGGGTCATCTTCGACGAGATCCACTACATCGATGACCCCGAGCGAGGATCCGTCTGGGAGGAGAGCCTGCTCTTCCTGCCGCCCGAGGTGCAGTTTTTGGGGCTGTCGGCCACCATCCCTAACGCCGACGAGCTGGCGGACTGGCTCGAGGCCGTACAGGGGCGCAAGGTGCACGTGGTGGTCTCCCGGGAGCGGGCCGTACCCCTCGAGCACCACCTGTACGAGCCCTCGCTGGGGGTGACGGCCCGGCCGCGCCTGGAGCGGCATGCCCGGCGCCTGGAGGCCAAGGGCGGGCTGTGGCCCAGGGGGCGTCGGATCGAGGGCTACGGCCGCCGACTGCATTACCCGCCGGTCGATCCCCTGGCGCTGCTGGACGAGATAGGGGAGGATCGGCTCCCGGCCCTGTACTTCTTCTTCAGCCGGCGCCTGACGGAGGTCTACGCCCGCGAGCTGGCCGCCCGTCGCGACTACCTGCCTGCCGAGGCCAAGGAGGAGGTCCGGCGGGTGGTGGCCGAGGTACTGGCTCCCTACCCTCCGGGTGCGGCCGTCCGGGCCGAGCAGCTCCTGGCCCTGTGGGAGCGCGGGGTGGCCTTTCACCACGCCGGCCTGCTGCCCGCGGTCAAGGATGCCGTCGAGGAGCTGTTCGAGCGGCGACTCTTGCGCGTGCTCTTCTGCACGGAGACCTTCGCGGTGGGGGTCAACTTCCCCTGCCGGACGGTCCTGTTCGGCACGCTGCGCAAGTACGACGGCGTGGAGTACCGGCCCCTCACCAACCGCGAGTACTTCCAGATGGCAGGGCGGGCCGGGCGTCGGGGCATCGACGAGCGGGGGTACGTGTATGCGGCCGTCGACCTCAACGAGATCCGCATCGACGAGCTCCCCTCCCTGGAGGAGGCCGACGTCGAGCCGCTGCGCAGCCAGTTCGTGCTCAGCTACAACACGGTCCTCAATCTGCTCAGCCGCTTCACGCCCGACGAGGCCCGCGATGTGATTCGCCGCAATTTCGCGGCCTTCCAGGCAAACGCCAGCCGCGCACGGCTCGAGCGCGAGATCGGGGTGCTCGAGCGGCGGGTGGAGGAACTGTCGAGGGGCGGCCGTTCCGTCAAGGCTCTTCGCAAGGCCCGGCGGGCGCTGGCACGGCTGCGTGAGGAGCTGGCGGTGCACCCCGGCCCCGAGCAGTTCGCTCAGGCCTTCGACCGCCGACGGCAGGTGCTGGCCGACCTCGACTACCTGCGGGAGGGCGGGGCCCTGCTGACCTCCAGGGGTGAGCTGGCCCGCCACATCCACGTGCAGGAGCTGCTGGTGACGGAGCTGCTGGCCGACGGCTTCTTGCGGCGGCTGGACCCGGGTCAGCTCCTGGCGTTGGCCGTGGCCGTCGACTACGAGCCGCGGCGGGCCGAGTACATTCCCCGGGACATCCCCTTCCCCATGGAGCCGGTGATCCGGGTGGCGCGGGCCATCAGCCAGACCGAGGTGCGACACCTGGGCTACGCGACGGTGCGGTTCGGCCCGCACCTCTCCCGGGCCGTGGTGGCATGGGTCAACGGGGAGAGCCTGGATCGGTGCCTGAGCCTGACCGCCGTCGACGAGGGCGACTTCGTCTTCGCGATCCGCAGGGGGATCGACCTCTTGCGTCAGGTCCGCACGGCCGCTGCCGGCGACCCCTTCCTGGAGGCCACCATCGGGGAGGCCATCCGGGCCGCCGACCGCGACGAGGTGGCCATCGTGCTGTGATCCGCAGTGGGTCGCCCCGCATCCTTCGCCATCGAAGGTATCCGGGGGGCGCCGACGAAACAGAATGGAGCTGGAAGGCGAACGCATCGCCGGGTGGTGCCGGCCGAGGGGCCGGCACGCTCGTTCCTTGAGGCCCGGGAGCCGGGCCGGCCCGGCGAGCAGGGGACGGTGCCGGCATTGACGGACAAGGAGGCCCCCGAGGCCGGCTACGGGTGGTTCGAGACCAGGGAGCTGGCAGGGCTACGGCTGCATGTCCTGACGACGCGCAAGTTTAAGGTCGAGACCGCACGGGTGGCCATCCGGCTGCCGCTGGTGCGGGAGCACGTGACCGCCAACGCCCTGGTCCCGATGGTGCTGCGTCGAGGCACCCGGCGCTTGCCGACGCTGCAGGCCATCGCCCGTCATCTGGAGTCGCTGTACGGGGCGCGGGTCGTCGTCGACGTGGGCAAGGTGGGCGACACCCACCTGATCGAGCTGCGGGGCGAGACGGTGGCCGATGCCCATCTGCCGGGGTGGCGTCCCGGTACCCGGCAGTTGGAGGCCCTGCTGCGCTTGCTCTTCGAGATGTGGCTGGACCCGGCGCGAGGGCCCGAGGGGCGGCTGCGGGACGAGTACGTCGCCCAGGAGAAGGAGATCCTGAGGCGCCGCATCGAGGGCATCATCAACAACAAGCGCCAGTACGCCGTCCACCGCCTGGTGGAGGAGATGTTCGCGGACCAGCCCTTCTCGCTGCACCGGTTGGGGCGGCTGGAGGACCTGCCCGCCCTGGACGGGCGTACCCTGGACGAAGCCTATCGCTCCCGCATCCTGGGCGCCCGGGCCGACCTGCTCGTGGTCACCTCGGCGCCGGCCGACGACGTGGCCGAACTGGCCCGCCGCCTGCTGGACGAGGTGGGGTGGCGGCCGGCCGACGGGCGGCTCGCAGAGGTCGCACAGGCGGGGGCAGCCCAGGACGGTGCCGTGCCCGGAGGCGGCACTCCCCGGGTGGTGACGGAGACCCATTCGGTGCGGCAGGCCGTGCTGGCCCTGGGCTACCGGACGCCGGTGCGATTCGCCTCGCCCGACTATCCGGCGCTCGTCGTCTGCAACGGGGTGCTGGGGGGCTTCCCTCACTCCAAGCTGTTCGTGCACGTCCGCGAGCGAAACTCGCTGGCCTACTTCGTCTACAGCCGCATCGAGTCGAGCCATGGCGCGTTGCTGATCAGCGCGGGGGTCGACCCGGGCGTCAAGGACCGGGCGGTGGCCATCATCGGCGAGCAGCTCGAGGCCGTCCGCCGAGGCGACATCGAGCCCGACGAGATGGAGGCGACGCGCCGGGCCTTGGTGCGGCGGTGGCGCGTCGACGAGGACGATCCCAACGCCCTCATCGATCACTACCTGGTGGGGCTGGTCAACGGGCGCCAGCGCCCCCTGGCCGAGCTCATCGACCAGGTCGGGCGGGTGGGCCGTGACGAGGTGGTGGCCGTCGCCGAGACCGTTCGGCCCGACACCTTCTACTTCCTGACCGCGCCGGAGCCGGCGAGCGCCGATGCCCCGGAGGGGCAGCCGGTGGCCAGCCGCGGGGAAGGGGCATCGTGAGGCGAGGATGGCACAGCAGCAGGCCCAACTGGTCACCATGGAGCGGCGGGAGGTGGCCG
>Ga0207873_1001494_pt1 | contig 22176 bp, 20 predicted proteins | sample BGWIniCompost_FD_187373 | JGI IMG/M metagenome (GOLD analysis project Ga0207873, IMG submission 187373) | Cellulose adapted compost microbial communities from Newby Island Compost Facility, Milpitas, CA, USA - BGW Initial Compost (SPAdes)... ...
GCCCCGATCCGATGCCGAGCCCGCGCCTGCCCCCGTGGAGCAGCCGCGGGTCCCCGCCGCGCCGGTGCTCCGTCAACCGGGCGAGCCCCGCAAACCCGTGGCGCCGCCGGAGAGCCTCCCCATCATCGACCCCCGCCTCGCCATCGCCCTCGGCCGCCCCCAGCACGGCGACACCGTCGCGCGCCGTGCCGGTGCCGGGCTGCGCCGGCTCACCGCCTCTGCCGGACAGGAGGTCGCCGAACAGACCCGGCTGGCACAGGAGTTGCAGCAGCCGGTGACGACCGGTCGCGTCGTGGCCGTCACCTCGATTCGCGGAGGGGCCGGCAAGTCCACCGTGTCCGCGCTGCTCGGACGCACGCTCAACCACTACCGGCACGATCCCGTTCTCACCCTGGAGGCCGATGCGGCCCTGGGCACCCTTCCGGTGCGGATGGGGGCCGAGACGGTGCGCTGGTCCTGCGCCGACCTCGCCCGGATCCTCACGCCGAGCATGCAACTCACCGACGTCACCGGATATCTGGTGCCCGTCGCCGACGGCGGCTGGCTGCTGCCCGCGAGCCAGGGACGAGTGGGCGCACCCCTGGACGTGCCCACCTACCGGACCGTGACCCTCGCACTGCGGCGGTACTTCGCGGTCACCGTCGTGGACTGCGAGACCCTGCCCGGCGAAGTGGCGCGTACGGCGATGGACACCGCCCACGCCCGGGTCGTCGTCGCCCCCAGGACCGCGGAAGGTGTGCACGGTACGCGGCAAGTGCTCGACTGGCTGGCTCAGTTGCCGCACTCCGCGCTGGCCACGACCGTTGTCGCCCTCAGCGCCAACACGCCCGACGCCACGCTCGACGCCAAGGCCGCGGCAGCCCATCTGCGCGAACCCGGTGTACCCGTCGTCGCCCTGCCCTACGACCGTCATCTCGCCCAGGGAGGCCCCATCCACACCGACTTGCTGGCCCGGAGCACGCGGGACGCGGCCGTACGCCTCGCGGCCGAGGCGATGCGGCGGGCGGTGAGAGTGCGATGACCCAGCAGGTGATCCATCGGCCGGCACGCTCCACCCGGCCGCTCACCGCCACGGAGACGCGCACGATAGAGCCTCCGCCCAACCTGCCCGAGGGCAAGGTCGGCAGCGCGGTCACCGCGCTTCTGCCGATGGCCGGCGTCGTCAGCTCCGTGGTCCTCATGACGGTGATCCGCAACAGCCGGTTCGCGATCATCGGCGCCGTGGTGCTGGTCGCCGCGCTCTTCGGTGCCCTGACGCTGTTCCTGTCCCAGCGCGGCAAGGCGCAACGCACCCGGCGGGTGCAGCGGGAGCGGTATCTGGAGTACCTGGAGGAACTGCGCGAGGAACTCACCGGCGCCGAGCGGGACCGGCGCCGCCGGGCCCGCGAGCTGAACCCGCCGCCCGAGGCCCTGTACGACCTCCTCCGGGACCCGGCCCGGCTGTGGGAGCGGCGGCGGCCGGACCCCGACTTCCTGTGCGTACGGGCCGGCACCGGGGACGTGCCCGCCCAGGAACTGCTGATCGGACAGAACAGCTCCGGGGGAGTGCTCACCCCGCCGGACCCGTTCATGCTGAACGAAGCCCGGGCTCTGCAGCGCCGCTTCGCCACCGTCACGGACTTTCCCCTCACCGTGCCGCTGGACCGCGCCGGCAACGTCAGCGTCGTCGGGGACCGTGCCGGTGTGCTTCGCGTAGCGCGAGCTCTGCTGACGCAGACCGCCGTGACGCACGCCCCGGACGACGTGGCCATCGCTGTGGCCACCGCCGACGAGGCCGAGTGGTCCTGGGCGAAGTGGCTGCCCCATGTTCTCGACGCGCACGCCTACGACGGTCCCGTTCCGGCCCGCCGTATCGTTCCCGGCCTTCCGCAACTGGCCCGTCTGTGTGAGCAGGACCTGCGGCAGCGCGCGGCGTACGCCGCGGAGGTCCGCCGCGGCCTGGCGGGGCCGGAGGCGTCACGGCTCACCGGCCGGCTCCTGGTCGTCAGTGACCGCTTCGGCGAGAACGCATCGGAGCTGCCGCTCCCGGACGCGGCGATCGGGCCCGCGGCGATGGGCGTCACCGTGCTGCATCTGCTCGAGCAGCAGGTGCACGAGCCCGACCAGGTCTCGGTGCGGATCACCGTCGACGGCGACCGGATCACCGTCGACGATCTGCGGGCTGCGGACACCCCGCCGGCGCACGGAACGGCCGACGCCGTCACCGCCGCCGGAGCCGAGGGCATCGCCCGCCTGCTCGCCCCGCTGCGCCTGTCCGCCGAGTCCGCGGCCGACGGTGCCCCCGTGTCCGGACCGGTCGACTTTCCCGCGCTCCTCGGCATCGAGGACCCTGCCGCGCTCGACCTCACCCGCCTGTGGGCGCCGCGCGGCGAGCGCGACTTCCTGCGCGTCCCCATCGGACTCACCGACCGGCACGAGCCGGTGCTGCTCGACCTGAAGGAGTCGGCCCAGCTCGGCATGGGCCCGCACGGGCTGTGCGTCGGTGCCACCGGATCCGGCAAGAGCGAACTGCTGCGCACCCTGGTCCTCGCCCTCGCCGCCACCCACTCGCCGGAGGACCTGGCGCTGGTTCTGGTCGACTACAAGGGCGGCGCCACCTTCGCGCCGTTCGCCGGACTCCCGCACGTGGCAGGCGTGATCACCAACCTGGAGAATCAGGCCGGTCTCGTCGAACGCGTCCACTCCAGCCTCGCCGGTGAGGTCAAGCGCCGCCAGCAGGTCCTCAAGGACGCGGGGAACGTCGCCGACATCGGCCACTACGCCACCCTGCGGGCCACGGACCGCCCCGATCTGGAGCCCCTGCCGCACCTGTTCGTGGTCATCGACGAGTTCGGCGAGCTCATCACCGCCAAACCGGACTTCATCGACCTGTTCCTGTCCATCGGCCGCATCGGCCGGTCGATCGGCGTCCACCTGCTGCTGTCCAGCCAGCGCATCGAGGGCGGCAAACTCAAGGGCCTGGACACGTATCTGTCGTACCGGCTGGGCCTGCGCACCTTCTCCGCCGACGAGTCCCGCACGGTCCTCGACACCACCGACGCCTTCCATCTGCCGCCGCTTCCGGGCTTCGGCTATCTGAAGGTCGACACCTCGACGTACGAGCGCTTCAAGGCCGGCTATGTCTCCGGCGCGTACCGTGGCCCGAGTCTGCGCGACGACTCGGCCGACGAGCCGTCCGTCCTGCCGTATCCGGCGTACAGCGCCCCCGAGGATCCGGCGGCTTCCGAAGAGGAACCCGTGGTCGCCGTACGTGAGACGGGGCCCACGGTGCTGTCCGTCATGGTCGACCAGCTGGCCGTCGCGGCTCCGCCGGCGCGCCGCATCTGGCTTCCCCCGCTGCCCGACGCCACGACTCTCGATCAGGTGGCCGGTCCCCTGCGGGCAGGACCCCGGGGGCTGCGTCTCGACCGCGCGGAGGGCGGTCTGCGAGTTCCGCTCGGCACCCTCGACGATCCGGCTCGCCAGTGGCAGGAGCCCTGGCTGCTCGACCTGACCGTGGCCGGCGGTCACATCGCCGTCATCGGCGGCCCGCAGTCCGGCAAGACGACCCTGCTGCGCACCCTCACGCTCTCCCTGGCGCTCACCCACACGCCGCACGACATCGCCGTCTACGGCCTCGATCTGGCTGGTGGCGGCCTGGCCGCGCTGGCCGAACTGCCGCACGTCGGCGGGATCGCGGGACGCGCGGACCATGAGCGCGCCGCCCGTACGGTCGCCGAGGTGCGCGCCCTGCTGGCCCGGCGCGAGGAACTGTTCCGCGAGCACGGCATCGACTCCGTGGACCGGTTCCGCCGGCTGCGCGCCCAAGGAGAGCTGCCCGAGGCGGGCTCGACCGACGTCGTCCTGCTCGTCGACGGATTCGGTGCCCTGCGCGACGAGTTCGCCGATCTCGACGACCCGATCGCCGATCTCCTCAAGCGCGGCGGCGGCTACGGCATCCACGTCGTGGCGGGCATGCTGCGCTGGAACGACGTCCGCATCGCCACCCAGTCGATGTTCGGCACCCGCATCGAGCTCCGCCTCAACGACCCCGCCGACTCCACCGTCGACCGCAAACTGTCCGAGACTCTGGACGCCGGCACACCGGGCCGGGCTCTGACGGACGGCAAGCTGTTCGCGCAGGTCGCGCTCCCCCGCATCGACTCCCGGGCCAGGACGGACGATGCCGGCCTGGCCCTGGAACGCGCCGCCCGCACTGTGCGCGCCGCCTGGCACGGTGAGGTCGCCGCGCCCGTACGGGTGCTGCCCACCCGGCTGCCCCTCACCAAGCTGCCGACACCTGCAGCCGTGCCCGGGGCCGTACCGATCGGCGTGGACCAGGACCATCTCGCACCCGTGCTGCTCGACCTGTTCGGCACCGACCAGCATCTGCTGATCCTCGGCGACAACGAATGCGGCAAGACCAACCTGCTCCAGCTGATCGCCGCACAGCTCGTCCGGAGGTACTCCGACAAGGAACTCGTCTTCGGCGTGTTCGACCCCCGGCGCGGTCTGCGCGGCGCGGTCCCCGAGCCCTACCGCGGCGGCTACGCCCACAACGCCAAGCTCGCCGCCGCCCTGTCCACCGGCATCGCCGCCGAACTGGAGAAGCGCATCCCGGAGACCGCCGACCCGGACGCCCCACCGAGCGCGGAACCCTCCTTCGAGGGGCCCCGCATCGTCATCCTGGTCGACGACTACGACATCCTCAGCACTGCGGGCCGGCAGCCGCTGTCGCCCTTCCTGCCGTACGTCTCCTCCGCCCAGGACATCGGCTTGCACTTCGTCGTCGCCCGCCGTGCCGCCGGCGCGTCCCGCGCGCTGTACGAGCCGCTGCTGACCACGCTGCGCGAGACGGGGACGGCGGCGCTCGTCATGACCGGCGACCGCACCGAGGGGCAGCTGTTTCCCGGCCTGTACGCCACCCAGCAGCCTCCGGGACGCGGCACGCTGGTCCGCCGCGGCCGCCCCCACCAGCTCATCCAGACCGCGCTGGCCACGGAGGAGGCCCCGTGACCAAGGACGTCATCGCGCTCACACCGAAGATGCCGGACCTGCCCACTCTGCTGGCCGGGCTCTACGCGGGCGGACCCGATCTCGGGATCAGCACCCTGGCCGACGGCGCGGTCGTGCAGCTCTGCGCCCCCGACGGCCGTCCGCTGGTGTCCGTCGAGACACCCGTCCTGGTCCAGGTCCCCGGCGAGACCGAGCGTCTGCTCGGCGCCACCGGGCACGACGGGCCCGTGTGGTGGACCGAGGCCCGCGCCTCCACCGCCGTCGCCGAAGCGGGACGGCTCGCGGGTTCCTTCGCCGGGCGTCTGGCCGCCGTGCTCGACGGCGCGGTCTGGCCGCCGGAGGCCGCCACCACCGAGGTCGTGCCCCTCACGACCGGCATCTCGGCGGTTCCCGTGCCCGCCACGGGGACGCCCGCCGTCGACGTCCTCACCTCCGCCGCGGCCGTGGTCATCCAGGAGCGGCCCCTGGTCCCCATGACCACCTGGCTCTCCGACGCCCTGCGCCTGGCGACCGAGAGCGACCGTGCCCTGCAGATCGTCACCCCGCCCACCGCCCGCCTCACCCTGGCCACGCGCACGGCCCTGCAAGGCGTACCGAACCGCTGGGTGGTCCAGGACCCGGAGCACGGCTACTACGACGGCCTGTCCGGCGCCGTGCTTCACTGGAAGGACGGATCCTTCTCGCCCGTACGGGACGAACGCGGCAGGACCACGGTCGCGCAGGCGTTCACCCCTGCTCCCGACACCGGTGACCGGCAGTTCGTCCTCACCCTGCGGACCTGCCACGCGCCCGATGCGGATCTCGTGCTCGGCCGCGCGCTCGAAGCGGTGTTCCGCCGGCTGACCGGTGCGGAGCCCGCCGGGTGGAGCACGGCAGAACCCGTCAACCTCCCCTGGTCGACCCGTGAGCTGACCGACCTGGTCCGGGCCCGCGCGCCTCGCCCGACATGGCTGATCGCCGTGGGGCGGCCCGACCGTCCGGCCCTGGCCACTGTGAGGGTGCTGCGGACGACCGCGGGCGTCGAGGAGGACATCACCGTCACCTTCGGCTACGACGCCGACGAGAGCGTGCCGCTCGAGCGGATCGAGCAGCTGGCGGCCGAGCTGCACGCCGAGCACGGGCTGGTCAGCCTGCTGACCTGTCTGCGGTCCGCCCGCCGCGACCTCACGGTCCCCGCCCGCCTCGAACCACCACCGGTCCCTGTCACGTTCAGCGTCTCCGGGGCAGGCGAGGCGGTACGGCACCACCGGCTGGGCGATGGTTCGGACCCCGGTGCGTGGACCCGTTTGCGGGAGCTGATGAGTGCGCTGGGCGAACAGCGGCACAGCAGCTGACTACGGTGTCTCCCCCGGAGGCGGGGTCGGGGCGCCCGGGAGGCGGATGGTGGCGATGGTGCCGCCGCCGGGGGCCGGGGTGAGGGTGACCTCGCCGCCGGCCTGGCGGACGGTGCGGGCGACGATGGAGAGGCCGAGGCCTGAGCCGGGGAGGGCGCGGGCGCTGGGGGAGCGCCAGAAGCGGTCGAAGACGTGGGGAAGTTCGTCGGCGGGAATGCCGGGGCCGTGGTCGCGGACCGTGAGGGCGCCGTCGGTGAGGCGGACGTCGATGGTGCCGCCCTCGGGGCTGAACTTCACCGCGTTGTCGAGGATGTTGACCACCGCCCGCTCCAGCGCGGCGGGCTCGGCGCGGACGTACCAGGGGTGCAGGTCGGCGGTGATGGTCAGCTCGGGGCCGCGCAGCCGGGCGCGGCCGATGGCCGATTCGACGATGTCCTGCCAGGCGACGATCTGGGTGCGGGGCGAGTGCTGGCCGACGTCGGGGCGGGAGAGTTCCTGCAGGTCGCCGATGAGGGCGGCGAGTTCGGTCATCTGCGCCTTGACGGAGGCGAGCAGCGCCTTGCGGTCGGCCGCGGGGAGGGGGCGGCCGGTCTCCTCGCTGCGGGTGAGGAGTTCGATGTTGGTGCGCAGCGAGGTCAGCGGGGTGCGCAGCTCGTGGCCGGCGTCGGCGATCAGCTGCTGCTGCAGGTCGCGGGAGCTGGCCAGCGCGGAGGTCATGGAGTTGAAGGAGCGGGAGAGGCGGGCGATCTCGTCCTCCGACTCGTCCTCGACCGGGATGCGGATGTCGAGGTCCTCGGTGCGGGCCACGTGCTCCACCGCCTCGGTGAGCTTGTCGACGGGGCGGAGCCCGGCGCGGGCCACGGCGAGGCCGGCGGCGGACGCGCCGAGCACGCCGACGCCGGAGACCAGGAGCAGCAGCAGGGCCAGCTCGTTGAGGGTGGAGCGGGTGCTGTCCAGCGGGACGGCGATGAGCAGGGCGAGATCGTCGGCGGTGTAGCGGCCGGTGTCCGGGTCCTCGACGGACAGCGCCGTGGTGAGGACCCGCACCCGGTTGCCCTCGCTGTCGGTGCCGTTGCGGATGGCGCCCTCGCCGATGACCGGGTCGCGGGCCACGGCCCGGTCGCCGCCGGTCACCTTCACCAGGGCCGCCGAGTTGCCGATCAGGCAGGCCCTGCCGTCGGCGTGCACGATCTGGGCGTAGCCGCTGACGCGGGCGCCGAAGGGGAGGCTCTCCGACGGCGACTGCGGGCAGGCGTCGAGGGTGGTGCGCACCTGGCTGACCGGCAGGGCGCGCGGCACCGACGCCTGAAGGTCCTCGTCCAGCTCCCCGTACAGCTTGCCCTGCACGATGAACCAGCAGGTCACCGAGACCGCCGCCACCGCGAACGCCACCGCCGCCGCCACCAGCAGCGCCAGCCGCGCGCGGATCGGCAGCGTGCGGAACCGGCGTACCAGCCGGCTCATTCCGACCCGCCCTGCCGCAGGACGTAGCCCACGCCCCGGACGGTGTGCACCAGGCGCGGCTCGCCGCCCGCCTCGGTCTTGCGGCGCAGGTACATCACGTACACGTCGAGGGAGTTGGAGGACGGCTCGAAGTCGAAGCCCCAGACCGCCTTGAGGATCTGCTCCCGGGTGAGCACCTGGCGCGGGTGCGCCATGAACATCTCGAGGAGGCTGAACTCGGTGCGGGTCAGCTCCACCTGCCGCTCGCCCCGGGTGACCTCGCGCGTCGCCAGGTTCATGCGCAGGTCGGCGAAGGTCAGGACGTCGCCGGTGTCGGCCGAGGCGGCCACCGCGGCGGCGTACGAGCTGCGGCGCAGCAGCGCCCGGATCCGGGCGAACAGCTCGTCCAGCTCGAACGGCTTGACCAGGTAGTCGTCGGCGCCCGCGTCCAGCCCGGTCACCCGGTCCCCGACCGTGTCCCGGGCGGTCAGCATCAGGATGGGCGTGGTGTCGCCGGAGCCCCGGATGCGGCGGGCGGCGGTCAGGCCGTCCATGCGTGGCATCTGGATGTCGAGGACCACCAGGTCGGGCCGGTACGCCGCCGCCTTCTCCAGCGCGTCCGCGCCGTCCACGGCGACCTCCGTGTCGTATCCCTCGAAGGCCAGGCTGCGCTGGAGCGCCTCGCGGACCGCCGGCTCGTCGTCGACGATCAGGATGCGCTGGGGGGCACGGTCGCCTTCCGTGGCGGTGGACGGAGCGGACGACAGGGGGCTCATGGCTCGGGTTCCTCGCTCGTGGGACGACGTTCCAAAGGTGCCAGACTCGAGGCTTTCAGCCTCGCACGAGGCCGCCGGGCGGGGGTGCGGGGCAGGTGCGGGACCCGCCCGGCGGGCTGCCGGCGGTGCCCTCCGCGGCCCGCGGCCCCGTCCGGCCCCCGGTCCTCAGTCCGTCGCGCCCGCGCGCAGCTTCGCCAGGTCCGCCTTCACCGTGTCGACCGGGATGGCGAAGCCCAGGCCCACGCTGCCCGCGGCGGAGGAGTCCACGCCCTTGGGCGAGTACATCGCCGAGTTGATCCCGATGATGTTGCCGTTCATGTCGATCAGCGCGCCGCCGGAGTTGCCGGGGTTGAGGGACGCGTCGGTCTGGATGGCCTTGTAGGTCGTCGTGGACCTGCCGGTGTCGCCGTTGAACTCCCGGCCGCCGAACTCGAACGGCCAGCCCTCGCCCTGCTGCCACTGCCGCTGCCCCTGGCCGTCGTCCTTGGCGACGGTGACGTCCCGGTCGAGGGCGGAGACGATGCCGCTGGTCACGGTGCCGGTCAGGCCCTCCGGCGAGCCGATCGCCACGACCTGGTCGCCGACCTGCACGCCGTCGGAGTTGCCGAGGGTCGCCGCCTGCAGACCCGAGGCGTCCTTCAGCTTGATCAGCGCGAGGTCCTTGGCGCTGTCGGTGCCGACGGTCTCCGCCTCGTGGGTCTTGCCGTCGCTGGTGCGCACCTGGATCGAGGAGGCACCGGCGATCACGTGGTTGTTGGTGACGATCTCGCCGTCATCGGTGATGATCACGCCGGAGCCGGTGGAGGTGCCCGCGTTCGTCGCGGCCTTGATCTCGACGATGCTCGGACCGACCGCCTTGGCCACACCGGCCACGGTGCCCTTCTGGCTGGACGGCACCACATCGGTGCTGGTGGAGCTGGAGGCGACGGTGTCGGTGCCGGTGAGCTCCTGGATGCCGTAGGCGGTGCCGCCGCCGACGGCCGCCGCGACGATCGCCACGGCGGCGAGCAGCGAGACGGGGCCGCGGGCGCGCTTCCGGCGCGGCGCCCCGGCCGCCTGACCCGGCTCACCGGGCGGTCCGGGCGGTCCGGGCGGGCCGGACGGACCGGTGCCACCGGAGGGCCCTGACGGTCCGGGCTCACCTGGATGATCGAACCGACCTGCCTGGCCGGGCGGGAACGCCGGAGGCGGCGGCCACTCGGGATGCACGGGACTGCCGGGATGCACGGGATGCACCGGATGCACAGGAGAGGAGTAGTCCGTCATGTCACTGAGCGTCGCGCCCGACGATGAGAGCAGTCTGAGGACGACCTGAGAAGTCCGGCAGAAGGGCGTATGTCCGATGTAAAGGCGGGTCTTGGATTCCAAGGGCGCCGACTCGGCCGATGCAGTGCCGATGCCCTGCCGATGCAGTGCCGATGCCCGGTCGATGTCCTGCCCGCTGCCCTGTCCGGCCGCAGCCCCGGTGGCGGACCGTGCTCAGCCGCAGCCGCAGGACCGGCGCACCACCAGCCGGGACGGGAACACCTTCAGCCGCTCCCGCCGCGCCCCGGCGACCCGCAGCCCGTCGTCGAGCACCAGGTCCACCGCCGCCCGGGCCATCGCCGACCGGTCGGAGGCCACCGTGGTCAGCGGCGGGTCGGTGAGCGCCGCCTCCTTGATGTCGTCGAAGCCGGCCACGGCCAGCTCGCCGGGCACGTCGATGCGCAGCTCGCGCGCCGCGCGCAGCAGGCCGATCGCCTGGTCGTCGGTGGAGCAGAAGATCGCGGGCGGCCGGTTCGGGCCGGAGAGGATCTCCAGCCCGACCTCGTAGGCGTCGTAGCGGTTGTAGGGGGCCTCGAAGAGCCGGCCCTCGGTGGAGACGCCGGCCTCCTCCATGGCGCGCCGCCAGCCCTCGACGTGGTCGGAGACCGGGTCGCCGACGGCCGGGGTCTCCGCGGTTCCGCCGACACAGGCGACGTACTCGTAGCCGTGCTCCAGCAGGTGGCGCACGGCGAGCTGGGCGCCGCCCAGGTCGTCGGTGACGACGGCGACGTCGTCGATGGCCTCGGGGCGCTCGTGCAGCAGGACGACCCGGGCGTCCCAGGCGTCGATCTCCGCGGCGGCCAGGTCGTTGAGCGCGTGGCTGACCAGGATCAGGCCGGAGACGCGCATGCCGAGAAAGGCGCGCAGATAGTGGACCTCGCGCTCGCCGATGTAGTCGGAGTTGCCGACGAGCACCATCTTTCCGCGCTCGGACGCCGCCTGCTCGACCGCGTGCGCCATCTCCCCGAAGAAGGGCTGGCGGGCGTCCGGCACGATCAGGCCTATGAGGTCCGTCCGGCGCGACGCCATCGCCTGCGCGACGCGGTCGGGCCGGTACCCCAGCTCCTTGATCGCGGCGAGCACGCGCTCCCGCGTGGCCGGGGCGACCGGCCGGGGTCCGTTGTTGATGACGTAGCTGACGACGGCGGTCGAAGTACCCGCCAGCCGCGCCACGTCATCCCTAGTCACCTTGGCCACGCGCGGAGTCTACGCGGATATACCCGTTCTGGGCAGGGCGTACGGGGGGTTATGTGCGGCACGCCTGCCGCTCACGCCTTGCTGCGCACCGGGGCGGCGCCCGCGGCGGACGCATCGCCGGAGCCGGCGTCGCCGCCGCTGCCGCGGTTCTGGGACGTGCCGGCCTGCTCGCGCCCGGCCGCGGCCTTGGCCTCCTCGGCGGCGCGCTCGACCTTCTCCGGGGCGACGAACCGGTACCCGACGTTGCGCACGGTGCCGATCAGCGACTCGTGCTCGGGGCCGAGCTTGGCGCGCAGCCGCCGCACGTGCACGTCGACGGTGCGGGTGCCGCCGAAGTAGTCGTAGCCCCACACCTCCTGCAGCAGCTGGGCGCGGGTGAAGACCCGGCCGGGGTGCTGCGCCAGGTACTTCAACAGCTCGAACTCCTTGAAGGTCAGGTCGAGGACCCTGCCCTTGAGCTTGGCGGAGTAGGTCGCCTCGTCCACCGAGAGATCGCCGTTGCGGATCTCCATGGGGGAGTCGTCGGCGCCGATCTGCTGGCGGCCCATGGCCAGCCGCAGGCGTGCCTCCACCTCGGCGGGGCCGGCGGTGTCGAGGAGGACGTCGTCGATGCCCCAGTCCGCGGTGACGGCGGCCAGGCCGCCCTCGGTCACGACGAGGATGAGGGGGCAGCCGGGTCCGGTGGAGCGCAGCAGCTGGCACAGGCTGCGCACCTGGGGGAGGTCGCGGCGGCCGTCGATGAGGATGACGTCCGCGCCGGGGGTGTCGACGAGGGCCGGTCCCTCCGCGGGGGCCACGCGCACGTTGTGCAGCAGCAGGCCGAGGGCGGGGAGCACCTCCGTCGACGGCTGGAGGGCGTTGGTCAGGAGCAGAAGAGAGCTCATCGCGTCTCACCCGCTCGGGTCGTCCTATGGTGGTGCACGGTTCGCTCGCCCATAACGTCTGGTCCTCCTCGGTCCCTTCCAGGACGTTTGCGGCACTGCTGCGTGCGATCGAAACCCGAGTCGTACACGTCGTATACAACGCTCCGAAAGCACAAAAGGACCCGGGGGCTTCGCTGCCCGAGTCCTCTTCGCACGAGAATAGCCGACATGAGTACCGGTCGGGCAGGTCATGTGGCACGTTCCACCCATCGTCCGCATGCCGAGACGGCGGACGGATCCCCGGCCGGGGCCCCCGTCCGTACGTTTCTGCGGACGGCGGACGGTGTGTCGATCGACGCACGCTACGAGCCCGGAGCGGGCGCCGGTGACGCCGGTGATCTGGTGTTCGTCGTCGCCCACGGGTTCACCGGGGACGCGGACCGGCCGCATGTGCGCCGGGTGGCGGCGGCCCTGGCACGGCACGGGGCGGTGGCGACGTTCTCCTTCCGCGGGCACGGGGCCTCGGGCGGGCTGTCCACCGTCGGGGACCGGGAGGTGCTGGACCTGGCGGCGGTGGTCGCCTGGGTGCGGGAGCTGGGGCACGGCCGGGTGGCCACGGTCGGGTTCTCCATGGGCGGCTCGGTGGTGCTGCGGCACGCAGGGCTGGACGGCGGCACGGACGCCGTGGTCTCGGTGAGCGCGCCCGCGCGCTGGTTCTACCGGGGGACCGCCCCGATGCGGCGGCTGCACTGGCTGGTGACCCGTCCGGCCGGGCGGCTGGTGGGCCGGTACGGGCTGCGCACCCGCATCCACCGCCGCCGGTGGGACCCGGTGCCGGTGTCCCCGGTCGAGGCCGTACCCGGGATCGCGCCCACGCCGCTGCTGATCGTGCACGGCGAGCGCGACGGCTACTTCCCGCTGGACCACCCCCGGATGCTGGCGGAGGCCGCCGGTGACCACGGCGAACTGTGGCTGGAGCCGGAGATGGGACACGCGGAGAACGCGGCGCCCGAGGAGCTGCTGCACCGGATCGGGCACTGGGCGGCCGGCCGGGCGGGCTAGCCTGACGGTGTTCACCGTCAAGGGATTGGGACCAGCAGATGGCAAAGGTCACGGTGCGGTACTGGGCCGCAGCCAAGGCCGCGGCCGGGGTGGCCGAGGAGGCGTACGAGGCGGCTACGCTCGCCGAGGCGCTCGACGCGGTGCGTGAACGGCACCCGGGCGAGCTGACGCGTGTGCTGCAGCGGTGCTCCTTCCTCATCGACGGTGACCCCGCGGGGCAGCGCCCGCACGAGACGGTACGGCTGGCCGAGGGCGGCACGGTCGAGGTGCTCCCGCCGTTCGCGGGAGGGTGAGCGGAGCGATGACGAACCAGCCGTACGAGGGACAGCGCTACGACGGTCAGCCCTACCAGGGCCAGGGCCACAGCGACGGCTCCTGGCAGGGACAGGGCCACAGCCACGGCTCGTGGCAGGGGCAGGGTCACGGTGACGGCTCCTGGCAGGGACAGGGCCACAGCCACGGCTCGTGGCAGGGGCAGGGTCACGGTGACGGCTCCTGGCAGGGGCAGGGTCACAGCGACGGTTCGTGGCAGGGACAAGGGCAGAGTCAGGGCCACGGGCAGGGCGCCTGGCCGGGGTTCGACGACCCCGGCGCCGAGCAGGGGCACACCCAGCAGTGGCAGGGGCAGACCTGGGAGACGTCCGTCCAGCCGCCGGTTGCGCCGGCCGCCGCGGAGGAGACCGCGTATCTGCCGCCGCAGGACCCCGCACGGCCGGGACCGATGCCCGCGCCCGGCGAGGCGGCGTTCCCGCCGCCCGGCGGCGCTCCCGCCCCGGCGGCTGCGGTGGCTCCGGCCGCTGCTGCTCCGGCTCCCGCTGCCGTCGTCGGTGACGTGCCCGAGTACGGTCCCGCGACGCTCGCCGGGAACCCCCGGATCACCGACGCCCAGCGGGCCCGTGCCGAGGGGCGCTCGCCGATCATCGAGCCCGGGATGCAGCCCGCGCTGCTGACCGCCGGCCTGAGCCTGCTGCTGGCCGGGGGCGCGGCGCTCGGCACGTACGCGCTGCTGGTGCCCCTGGTCATCCTGCAGGGCGTCACGGCCGCGGGCTGGTTCCGGCTGAACGGCATGTGGCCGGCCCGGCAGGGCATCGCCCTCGGGTTCCTCGGCGCGCTGGTGGCAGACGTGGCGCTGCTGGCCACGGACCGGTCGCCCGCCGCGATCCTGGGCACGCTCGGGATCTGGGTGCTCCTTTCGCTGGTGCTCCAGCTGAGGTCCCATGCGGAGCCGGACGAGCGGATGTACGGGCTGACGGCAACGGTCGCGGCGGCGGCGCTGGCGATCGTCGTGTCCGGGTATCTCGCGGCGGACCCGGCCGCGGTCACGGCCGGTGCGGTCGCGGTGGCGGCGGCCGTCGTGGCACGGGCCCTGCCCCTGCCGGCGGCGGGCCGCGTACTGGCCGCGCCGGCCTCGGCGGCGGCCGTGGGGGCGCTGGCGGGTGCGGTGACGGACCTGGGCGGGGCGCCGGGCGCGCTGCTCGGTGCCGGTGCGGCGGTCTGCGCACTGGTCGGTCACCGGGTGGCCAGCTACGACTACCCCTCCCGCTTCGTGCACTTCACCGCTGGTGTGGCCCTGCCGCTGACGGCTGCGGCCCCGGCGGTGTACCTGCTGGGCCGGCTCGCCGGCTGAGCGGTCGGAGGGCGTGGCGGACGGGACGGGCGGGTTCGTGGCTCTCGCGTCCTTTGCGTCGTGTCACGTGTGTGCCATCGCCCCTCGGTCCCGGGCCGGCGGCCCGGGCGTGTCCGCGACTCGCGGTGCCCCGTCCGGCCACCCGGAGCGTGCCCGCGACTCCGCGGCGCCTCCCGACCGGCGTTGCAGGCGTTGCAGGCGGGGACGCCGGTTTGCGGAGAGGTGCCTTGCGAGGCTCGTGAGGCGCGTTCGTTGTCACAGATGATCGACAATTCCGCGGCGCCCCTTCCCCGCGGAGTTACCCTCACGCTGGGCGGCCGGCCGGTCGTCGGGGTCAGCCTGGTGGGGGAAGCACCGCATGCGCGCACTGCGAATACTGCTCGTCGTCGTTGTGATCCTGGGCGGTCTCTTCGTGATCGTGGACCGGGTCGCGGTCAACTTCGCCGAGGGCGAGGCCGCAGACCGGCTGAAGTCCAGCGAGAACCTCGCCTCCACGCCCGATGTGTCCATCAAGGGCTTCCCCTTCCTCACCCAGGTGGCGAGCGGCAGCCTCGACGAGGTCGAGGTCGGCATCCAGGACTACGAGGCGGACACCGGTGACGGTGCCCAGAAGATCCGTATCGCCGATCTGCGCGCCGACATGAGGGGCGTGGAGTTCTCCGGCGACTACAGCTCCGCCACCGCGCGGAGCGCCACCGGCAGCGCCACGATCTCCTACGGCGAACTGCTGAAGACCGCCAAGTCCGAGCCCACCCAGGTCGCCCCCGGCGTCACCGCCAACGTCGTCGGTCTCTCCGACGGGGGCAACGGAAAGATCAAGGTCCAGGTCGAGGCCACCGTGTTCGGTGTCAAGCTGCGCGAGCCGGTGTTCGTGCTCAGCTCGGTGAAGGTGGTGGACGGCGACACGGTGCGGGTGAAGGCGGACGCGCTGCCGAAGTTCGGCTCGGTCTCGCTGCCCGAGTCGCGGGTGCGGAAGATCACCGACTTCCAGCAGAGGATCGACGGCCTGCCCGGCGGCATCAAGCTCGACAAGGTCGAGGCCGGCGAGGACGGCGTGCACATCACGGTGAAGGGTTCCGAGGTCCGGCTGGCCGGGTAGGTTCCGTCGCGGCGCGGCTGCGACACGCACGCGGCCCCGACACGCAACGGAACCGGCCGAAAGCGTCCCCGCTGACGTGCGGCGTCCGGGAAATGAGACGACGGTGTCCGCTGAGCAGATGTGAGGACACTCGCACCGGTGGCTCCGACCCGGGGACGCCGGGCCCGACCCGCTCCACGTCCCGCAATCCGGACGATCGCATCTCAACATGCGACACGCCGGTGACACGCCCGCCTCGCGCTCCCTACGATCGGGCTCATGAAGCGACAGGCGGATCTCACGAAGCGGCGGGCAGTAGACCTGTGCCGTGTCGCCGCCATGCTCTGTCGCACCTTCTGAGCGGACGCCGACGTTCGCATTCCCCCCTGCCCGGATGAGGGCACCCGTGTGCCGGTCCCGTACGGCCGTGCACGCCTTTCGCACGCACGCCCCGCCGCAACTGCCCCGGAGGAGAGAGCATGAGCCGCAGCGACGTACTGGTCGACGCCGATTGGCTGCAGGACCACCTGGACGACCCGAACATCGCCATCGTCGAGGTGGACGAGGACACCACCGCCTACGAGAAGAACCACATCCGCAACGCCATCCGGATCGACTGGACCAAGGACCTGCAGGACCCGGTCCGCCGCGACTTCATCGACCAGGCCGGCTTCGAGAAGCTGCTGTCGGAGAAGGGCATCGCCAACGACCACACGGTGATCCTGTACGGCGGCAACAACAACTGGTTCGCGGCGTACGCCTACTGGTACTTCAAGCTGTACGGCCACGAGAACGTCAAGCTCCTCGACGGCGGCCGCAAGAAGTGGGAGCTGGACGCCCGCGAGCTGGTGCCCGGCGACGAGGTGCCGGAGCGGCCGAAGACCGACTACAAGGCCAAGCCGCAGGACACCTCCATCCGCGCCTTCCGGGACGACGTGGTGGCCGCCATCGGCTCGCACAACCTGGTCGACGTGCGCTCGCCCGACGAGTTCTCCGGCAAGCTGCTCGCCCCGGCCCACCTGCCGCAGGAGCAGTCCCAGCGTCCGGGCCACGTGCCGAGCGCGAAGAACATCCCGTGGTCCAAGAACGCCAACGACGACGGCACCTTCAAGTCGGACGAGGAGCTGAAGAAGCTCTACGCCGAGGAGAACGTCGACCTGTCCAAGGACACCATCGCCTACTGCCGCATCGGTGAGCGTTCCGCGCTGACCTGGTTCGTGCTGCACGAGCTGCTCGGTGTTGAGAACGTCAAGAACTACGACGGCTCCTGGACCGAGTACGGCTCCCTCGTGGGCGTGCCGATCGAGCTCGGCTCCGGCAAGTGACCCGACCCGACCGACCTTTTCAGAACCCTTCAGGAGAAAGACATGTGCGGTGCGAAGGCCGGCGGCCCGGACGCCTCGACGATCAAGCCCGGTGAGACCACCATCCAGGGTCAGGTGACCCGCGACGGCGAGCCGGTGACGGGCTACGTCCGTCTGCTGGACTCGACCGGTGAGTTCACCGCGGAGGTCCCGACCTCCGCCACCGGACAGTTCCGCTTCTACGCGGCCGAGGGCACGTGGACCGTCCGCGCGCTGGTGCCCGGTGCCACCGCCGACCGCACGGTCGTCGCCCAGAAGGGCGGTCTTGCCGAGGTCGCGATCGCGGTCTGACACAGACGCAGCCCCTGGTCAGGGCTGGTGACGGCGCAAGGGCCGCACCCCGTGGGCTGGACGCCGCCCGGGGTGCGGCCCTTCCGCGTGCGCACCGCGTTCTCGGCGCCGGCAGGCATACGCTGGTCGTATGTACGCGCGCCGGCGCCGCATCTACTTCGCCATGATGGGCACGTGCATCGCGCTGTTCGTCCTGGCCTGGGGCGTCGTGCGGCTGTGGTCCGTGCCCGTGGCCGTCGGCATGTGCGTGGTGGCCATGGTCATCCCGCCGCTCGCCGCCATGATCGCCAACCGGCGCGGCCCCGACGACCGCTGGTGGGACGACCCCTCCGGCGATCCGCAGTCCGACGAGTGGTGGGACGAGCTGGACGGCAAGAAGCGCCCGGGCGGCCCGCCCCCGTAGCGGGCGGCCGGTCAGTAGACGAGCGCCTGCGTGTCCTCCCCCATGATCTCCTGCACGAAGACCTGGGCGCCCGCGATCCGCACGCCCTCGATCACGTCCTTCTCCGTGATCTCCCGGCGGGCGGCGCACTGGGTGCACAGGGTGACCCGCCCGGCCGCGAGCACCGACTCCAGCAGCTCCGGCAGCGGCGCGGCGTGCGGCAGCTCGAACTCGGCGGCCCGGCCCGGCAGGGCGAACCACGCGGACTCCCCGGTGAGCCACAGCGAGACGTCCACTCCGCTGGCCGCGGCCACCGCCGCCACCGTGAACGCCTGCGAGCACCGTTCGGGGGCATCGGCCCCGGCGGTCACCTTGATCACGAGCTTCTTCGCCATGCCCGCATCGTATGCGGGCGTGGCGGTGCGACGGGGGCGGAGCCACCTCACACCGAGGACCGGATCCCGGGCGCGTAAGCTGGGGGCCGGCCCTGTGCACGTCTTCGCACCCCCGCCCAAGGAGCACCCCGTGGAACTCTTCTTCGAACTTCTGTTGGTCCTGGTTGCCGTCGGCGTGCTCGCCTTCGCCGGGCTGACCGTGAAGAAGCTGTACCAGGGCCAGCGCTGACCCGACGCTAGGAACTACTGCTCATGATCGAGATCCCGTCCGACCTGCACAAGGACCTTGTGCCGCTCGCCTTCCTGCTGGGCCACTGGGCCGGCGCGGGCGTGCACGACTTCCCCGGCTCCGAGAAGTGCAACTTCGGGCAGGAGGTCGCCTTCACCCACGACGGGCGGGACTTCCTGGAGTACCGCTCGCACACCTGGGTGCTCGACAGCGACGGCAACAAGGTCAGGCCGCTGGAGTCGGAGCACGGCTTCTGGCGGATCGACTCCGACCGCAAGGTCGAGGTGACGATGACCCGCGACGACGGCGTCATCGAGATCTGGTACGGCGAGCTCGCCGACAAGAAGCCGCAGATCGACCTGGTCACCGACGCGGTGGCGCGCACCGCGGGCTCCCGCCCCTACAGCGGCGGCAAGCGGCTGTACGGCTACGTCAAGAGCGACCTGATGTGGGTCGGTGAGAAGCAGACCCCCGAGGTCTCGCTGCGCCCCTACATGTCGGCCCACCTGAAGAAGGCCGTCACCCCGGAGGAGGTCGAGCGCTGGGCCAAGGCCCTGCCCGACGACATGCCGGACGACGGGATCGCCTTCTTCAAGTAGTCCCGCAAGCGGATCCGGCACGGCTTCGAGCCGGTCCGGCTCGCTCCGGCTCGTTCCCACAGCGGTCAGGTCCCGTTCCGGCTCGTTCCGGCCCCGTAGGTTCCGCCGCCGCAACGCCTAGACTTTCCGGTGTGGTGAGCACCGACTGGAAGAGCGACCTCAGGCAGCGCGGCTACCGGCTGACGCCGCAGCGCCAGCTTGTCCTCGAAGCAGTGGACACCCTGGAGCACGCGACCCCCGACGACATCCTCGCGGAAGTGAGGAAGACCGCGTCGGGGGTCAACATCTCCACCGTCTACCGGACCCTGGAGCTCCTGGAGGAGCTGGGGCTGGTCAGCCATGCGCACCTGGGGCACGGTGCGCCGACCTACCACCTGGCCGACCGGCACCACCACATCCACCTGGTCTGCCGGGACTGCACCAGCGTGATCGAGGCGGACCTGTCCGTGGCCGACGAGTTCACCGCCAAGCTCCGGCAGGAGTTCGGCTTCGACACCGACATGAAGCACTTCGCGATCTTCGGCCGCTGCCAGGACTGTTCGCTCAAGCATTCACCTACCGAGTCGTAGGCTTACGGATATGAAGAGCCCTCTGCTGACCCTGCCCGGCGCCGTCCCCGCCGAGGGCGTGGACGAAGGCGTGGCCGCCCACTACGGCGACCTGTTCCGTGAGCAGCGCGCCCTGGCCGACGGCACCGGCTTCGTCGACCTGTCCCACCGCGGGGTCGTCACCGTCTCCGGTCCTGAGCGGCTCGGCTGGCTGCACCTGCTGCTCACCCAGCACGTCAGCGAGCTCCCTCCCCACCAGGCCACCGAGGCGCTGATCCTGTCCGCGCACGGCCACATCGAGCACGCGCTGTATCTGGTCGACGACGGGGAGACGGTCTGGGCGCATGTGGAGCCCGGCACCCAGGACGCGCTGATCGCGTACCTGGAGTCGATGAAGTTCTTCTACCGGGTGGAGATCGCCGACCGCACCGCCGACATCGCGGTGGTCCATCTGCCGGCCGGCTCCATCACCGAGGTGCCCGAGGGCGTGGTCGTGCGGGAGACCCCGTACGGGCGTGATCTGTTCCTGCCCCGCGAGGACCTGGAGTCCTTCGCCCGGCAGGCGGGCCCGCCCGCCGGGATCCTCGCCCATGAGGCGCTGCGGGTCGAGGCGCACCGGCCGCGGCTCGGCTTCGAGACCGACCACCGCACCATCCCGCACGAGCTGGGCTGGATCGGCACCGCGGTGCATCTGCAGAAGGGCTGCTACCGCGGGCAGGAGACCGTCGCCCGGGTGCAGAACCTGGGCAAGCCGCCGCGCCGGCTGGTCTTCCTGCACCTGGACGGCAGCGAGGTCCATCTGCCGGCGCCGGGCACGGACATCCGGCTCGCCGACGACGGCCCCGACGGCCGCAGGATCGGCTTCGTCACCACGTCCGTACGCCACCACGAGCTGGGGCCCGTCGCCCTCGCCCTGGTCAAGCGGAACGTCCCGGTGGACGCCCGGCTGCTCGCCGGGGAGACGGCCGCGGCGCAGGAGACGGTCGTCGAGCCGTAAGAACCGTCCTCGTGCGGGACTTCGGCGGTCCTAGATCTCGAGCAGCACGGTGAACGGGCCGTCGTTGGTCAGCGACACCCGCATCTGCGCGCCGAACCGGCCCGTGGCCACCGTCGCGCCCAGGGAGCGCAGCTGGGCCACCACCTCGTCGACCAGTGGCTCGGCCACATCGCCGGGGGCGGCGGCGTTCCAGGTGGGACGGCGCCCCTTGCGGGCGTCGCCGTAAAGAGTGAACTGGCTGATGACCAGCAGCGGGGCGTCGATGTCGCTGCACGACCGCTCGTCCTTGAGCATCCGGATGGTCCAGAGCTTGCGAGCGAGCTGCGCCGCCTTCTCCTTGGTGTCCTCGTGGGTCACACCGACGAGGACGCACAGGCCCTCGCCCTCGATCGCCCCGACCGTCTCTCCGTCCACGACGACACTCGCGCCGTCCACCCTCTGCACCACTGCTCGCATACGACCATCATGCCGTTCGGCGAACAGGCTCCCGAGCCGGGTCGGGGCATCGCCCCGGTCGGGCTATTTTTACTCCTTAACCCCCATCTGGGGCTGATCGGGACCACTCGGTCACATGGCGCCCACGTGGGGTGGCACGATGCTTGGCACACGCCGGTCGAGGGGACGGTAGAGGCACATGAGCACACCAGGTACCGGGCAGCCGCCTGGGGCTGTCTCGTTGACCCAGGGGAGCGCGGGCGAACGGGAGTTCCACCGTCCGCCCACCCAGCGCACGGACAGCCCCGAGCTGCCGCAGGAGCCGCCCGAGCACGATCTGAGCGTGCTCAGCCTGAGCGAGCTGCGCACGCTGCGCCGGGACGCCCAGCGCGACGAGGCGGACCTGAGCTATGTACGGCGGCTGCTGCAGGGCCGTATCGACATCCTCCGCGCCGAACTGACCCGGCGGGCGCCGGTGGGCTCGGCGTCGGTGGCCGCACCGGCCGAGGCGTCCGTGGTCGAGCGGCTGCCGGAGATCCTGCGGGACACCCCGGCCCGGCAGCGCTCCTCCGCCCGCCACGTCACGCTCGGCACCCCGCAGAGCGAGGAGTACCGGCGGCTGGCCGCCGACATGCTCGGCGAGGTCGAGCTGTCCGACCTGAGCGCCCGCACCGACGGGGAGCTGCACGCGGCGATGGGCCGGCTGGTGCGGTACGAGCAGCAGGTGTCGCGGCGCCGGCAGCGGCTGCAGCGCACCGCCGACGACTGCAGCGCGGAGATCGCCCGACGGTACCGTGAGGGAGAAGCCCAGGTCGACGACCTGCTCGTCTGACGTGGGTCGACGACCTGCTCGTCTGACGTCGTCCGCGGCGGGAGCCGGCCCGGCGATCCCGGGCTCCCCGTAGCGGCGGGCTTCGCCGTCCGTCGTCCTTCCGTCCGGAGGCCACCGCCGATGTCCGCAGCCTTCCCGTCAGCATCCTCAGCATCCTCAGCGTCCCCCGCGTCTCCGGCATCCGCCGGCTCCCCGCCGCCGATGTCCGGCTCCGCCGCGGCACCGCCGGTGCTCACCGAGGTGGTCCGCTCGGGGTTCGTGGAGGGCCGGCACCGGGGCAGCCTGGTGCTGCTGGACGCGGACGGTTCGGTGCGGCTGGCGCTCGGCGAGGTGACGGCACCGGTGTTCCCGCGCTCCTGCAACAAGCCGATGCAGGCGGCCGGAATGCTCCGGGCGGGGCTCGGTCTGTCGGGGGAGCGGCTGG
>Ga0207873_1001497_pt1 | contig 22150 bp, 18 predicted proteins | sample BGWIniCompost_FD_187373 | JGI IMG/M metagenome (GOLD analysis project Ga0207873, IMG submission 187373) | Cellulose adapted compost microbial communities from Newby Island Compost Facility, Milpitas, CA, USA - BGW Initial Compost (SPAdes)... ...
ACGGGGGTGATCCGGCGGCGGCCGGTCCGGTGTCGTGGGCGCTGGCGACCGGTGGTGTCGTCGCCACGGCCTGCGCGGCCCTGGCGGCCGCCGCCCGGCTGACCGGACCGTGGCGGGCCTCGGCCACGGCGCTGGCGGCCGGTGCGGTCATGGGCGCCCAGTCGGTCCTCCTCGCCGCGACCGTCGACGAGCTGCGCCACGGACTCCTCGCGGCGCTGACGGCCTGGCAGACCTACGCCCTGGTGGCGGCGAGCGTATGGGGGCTGCTGCTCATCCAGAGCGCCTTCCAGCAGGGCCCGCTGGCGGCGAGCATGACCGTGATGGACGCGACGGAACCGGCGGTGGCGGTGATCGTGGGCACGGTCCTGTTCGGCGAGTCCCTCCGCACCGGCTGGCCCCTGTCGGCGGTGACGCTCGCGGGACTGGTGCTGGTGGCGGCGGGCATCGTACGGCTGGACACCTCACCGGTGATCGCGGCGTTGCATCGGCGGGCGGGCTGAGGGCGGGTCGTGTCGTCCGGCCCGGGAGGGGTGGTGCCGGCCGGCGCCCGGGCGCCCGTGCATCCGGGGCCCGCCGCACCGAGGCAGGCACCGGCACGGGCGCCGTGTACCGAGGGCCGGGGCAGGCCTCCGCCGAGGCGGCAGCGCGCCGGGCCGCGCGGCAGGCGGGGTCGTGCGGCAGGCGGGGTCGTGCGTACGGCGCCTGACGGCCCGTCGGTGGCCCACCAGCCGCCGGCGGCGCCAGGCCCGCCGCCCGCCCGGTGGCCGCGGAGGGCAGGGGCGAGAGATCCCCGGCCAGGAGCCGGCCCCGGACCGGATGAGCAGCCCTGTCGCCGGCGGGCGTCCCGCAGCAGGTGACCGAGGGCCGGCGGCGCCGGGTCCGCATGCTCGGGGCCGCAGCGACGCCCGCCACGCCGTCCGCCCGCGCGGGTCCGACGCGTGCCCTCCGGCGCCCGCCCGCCCGGCCGTCGGCACGGGGTGGCCGGGCGGGCGGGCGCCGGGAGGTGTGGGGCCGACCGGTGCGGCGAGAGGGGTGCCGAGCGCGACTCGGCGGATGCCTCCTACCGATGTGCCGGACGGCCCGCCGTCCCCGGAGGGGCGGCGGCATGCTGCGGTGACCAGACCGGGAGGAGGTCCTCCCGCAGGACGCGGTCCCAGGTGGGGTGGGCGGTCCGGGCGACGGTGGCCGCACGGGCACCGACGGCCTTCCGGCGAGCCGGGTCGGCCAGCAGGGAGGCGAGGGTATCGGCCCAGGTGAGGGGGTCGTCGGAGGTGACGAGGACGCCGTCGCGGCCCGGTTCGGTGAGCCAGCCGGTGGTCCGCGCGCCCTCCGGCAGGACGACTGCCAGGCCGCTCGCCATCGCCTCGGCGACGACGTTCCCGCTGGTCTCCGTGCGGGAGGGGAAGGCGAAGATGTCGCAGGCCGCGTAGACGCGGGCGAGGCGGTCCTGGGGTACGGGGCCGAGGAGGGTGGCGTCCGGGCCCAGGACGCGCCGGACGTTCTCGGCCTCGGCGCCGGAGCCGGCCGCGACCAGGTGGGCGGCCACGCCGCGTTCGCGCAGCAGGCGCAGGCTCTCGGTGAGCAGCGGGACGCCCTTGGTGGCGTCCAGCCGCCCGGCGAACAGCACCGCCGGGCGGTCGGCGGGGACGCCGTGGGTGCGGGTGAGCCAGGCGCGGGCGCAGGGGTCGGGCCGGAAGCGGGCGTGGTCGATGCCGCGGCGCAGCAGCGCGACCCGGTGCGAGCCGAGGGTGCGGGCGAGTTCCGCGCGGGCGGGTGCCGTGGGCACGAGCACCTTCTCGCAGGCGGCGAGCAGCCGGTCCCTGCGCCGCCGCAGGGCGCGCTCCGCGTGCTCGGCGAGGAAGCCGCCCACCGCCGGGTGCGAGCCGGGCAGCCACCGGTCGGCCAGGTAGCGGGCGTAGACGGAGGCCAGCAGCGGGACATCGGTGTGCACGGAGGCGACGAGCCGGGGCCGCCGGCCCTCGGGCCGGCCGCGGGCGAGCCGTACGGCGGTGGTGGCGAAGGCGAAGCTGTGGGTGAGGTGCCAGACGTCGTGCCGGGGCAGCAGCGCGGCGAGCCGGGGGTGGTGGGGGGCGAGGTCGCAGGGGTCCTCGGCGCTGTCCGCTGAGCGCATCGGCGCGGAGCTGAGCAGCGGCCGGAGCATGACCAGCCGGACGTGCGGCGCGAGGTGCTCGGTGTGTTCGCGCTCGCCGAGGAAGTAGACCGTCAGGTCGAGTCCGCTGCCGGCGGGCAGCCGGGCGGCGCTGTGCGCGAAGTGCTCCCAGCACTTCACCTGACCGCCCGACGTGTCGCGTCGCAGCAGCTCGACCAGGACGGCGACCGAGGGCACGCACCCCGTGTACCACCCGGCCGGGTGATCCAATCGCGGCGCCCGGCCGGAAGATGTTGAATGTTTAAGGGAATAGATCTAGGGTGGGTACTGTTGAGATGGTTGAACGTTGAACGTGATCTCGACGTCACCCTCGTCCCCCTCAGGAGGAAGATCATGGGCAACTCCAACCACAGCGACACCGCGACCGCCACGGCCACGATGAGCCCTGATCTCGCCGCGCTGACGGGCGACTACACCATCGACCCCGCGCACACCACCCTCGGCTTCACCGCGCGGCACGCGATGGTGACCAATGTGAAGGGCGAGTTCCGGGAGTTCAGCGGCACCCTGCACCTGGACGGCACCGACCCGTCGAAGTCCACCGCCTCGATCGACGTGGTGATGGACAGCATCGACACCGGCAACGCCGACCGTGACGACCACCTGAGGAGCGCGGACTTCTTCGACACGCAGAAGTACCCGACGATGACCTTCCGCTCGACCCGCGCGGAGGCCCTCGGCGGCGACGACTACCGCATCACGGGCGATCTGACGATCCGCGGCGTCACCAAGCCGGTCACCATCGACCTGGAGTTCAACGGCGCCGCCAGGGACCCGTTCGGCAATGAGCGGGTGGGCTTCGAGGGCAAGGCCGAGATCCTGCGCTCCGACTGGGGTCTGACCTGGAACGCGGCGCTGGAGACCGGCGGTGTCCTGGTCTCGGACAAGATCAAGCTGAACTTCGACATCTCGGCGATCCGCAACGCCTGACCGGGTCGCCCCGGTCCCGGCGCCCGGGACCGGGCGCCTGCCGCGCCCGCCTCTCCCGCGTCAGGCGGGAGAGGCGGGCGCGCTGCGTATTCGGGACCGGCTCAGTCCGTCCCGGCCGCCAGCCTCTCCACCGCGGCCCTGATCCGGGCGGCCCGGCCGCGTTCGGTCCGCGCCCGCAGCACCGGCAGCACGACCAGGTACCGCCCGGTCCTGCCGAGCGCGTCGAACGCCGCCTTCGCCCGCGGGTTTAGCGCCAGCTCCGCGGCGAGGTCCTCCGGCACCGACGCCTCCCGCTGCGAGGCGTACGCCGCCTCCCAGCGCCCGTCGGCCCGGGCCGCCTCGATCTCTGCGAGGCCGCCCGGCCGCATCCGCCCCTGCGCGATCAGCTCCAGCGCCCGGCGCACATTCACCAGCGACCAGGCGCTTCCGGGCCTGCGCGGGGTGATCCGCTGCAGGAAGTACACCTCGTCCAGCCCCTTGCGCTGCCCGGTGATCCACCCGTGGCACAGGGCCACGTCGTTGACGTCGCCGGCGCCGAGCGAGGCGACCTGCGTGCCCTTCTTGGCGACCTTGACCCACAGGCCGGGATGAGGCGCGGGGTGCCCGCTCAGCCAGGCGTCGAGCGCGTCGGCGCCGGCGAAGGCGAGGGGCTCGCCGTCCCCGGCAGGGCTCATGGGACGACGGTGGGCGGCATGGCGGTCAGCAGCGGTCCCGCATGAGGGACCGTGGGCTCGGAAGCACCCCGGCGGTTCAGAACCCGCCCCCGAAGTCGCCGCCCCCGCCGAAGTCGCCGCCGCCGAAACCTCCGCCGAAGCCGCCGCCGAAGTCGCCGCCGTCGAAGTCCGCGCCGGAGACGTCGCCGCCCTCGTAGCCGCCGAAGTCGCCGTAGCCGGCGCCGTAGTCGGACGCGTAGGCGGATCCGGCCATCATGTTGCCGAGCATGGTGCCGATGAGCAGGCCGGGCAGGATGCCGCCGCCGAAATAGCCGCCCACCCAGGGTCCGTAGGCCGGGCCGGCCTCCCAGTAGGGGCGGCGGCCGTACTCGGTCTCGACCTCGCGGACCGCCGGGTCCCGGCCCTCGGCCAGGCGGACGCGGTCGGCCTCGCAGACCGGGACCTCGCGCTCGATGCCGCCCGGCGGAGTCCAGCGGGCGTCGGCGACCGAGGGGCCGTGGCGCGGGTCGAAGAAGCAGGGCGGGCGCCGCTCGGGCAGCTCGCGTCCCGCACGGCGGGCGGCGAGGCAGGCCAGGGCGAAGCGGCCGTCCTCCACGGCCTGGGTGACCGCCCGCACGTCCTCCGGCTTGCGGGCCTGCTCCATCAGTTGTTTGGCCTGCTCGTAGGCGTCCAGCGCGTGCTCGTAGTCGGTGCGCATCGCGTCGTCGGCACCTGGTTCGCCCGGATGGAAGTCGAGCCGGTCCAGCTCCTCACCGAAGGCGGTGATGTCCTCGTCGACCACCACGCGCAGCTTCTCCAGCGCGGCCCGCTGCTCCTCCTCGTGACGCCGGCGGTTGCGGCGGACCATGGCGTAGGCGCCTGCGCCGCCCGCGGCGAGCAGCGCACCGGTGGTGATCAGGCCGCCGACCGGGACGTCCGTGCCGCCGCCCTCGCCCCAGGAACCCGGCGCCGAACCGCCGAGGTTGCGCAGCGCACCGTCGACGAAGTCGTTCAGCTGGGCCTTGGCGTCGCCGGCGTCCTGCACGGAGGCGACCAGGTTCTGCACGCCCTGGTTGCTCAGCACGCTGCTGTCGGCGCGCGCGTCGAAGCGGTCGCCGAGCCGGACCCCGTAGAGTCCGGTGATGCCGGTCTCGGTGCGCAGCTCGCGCCAGAACTGGTCGCCGGTCGGGAAGCCGGCCGGGAGAACGGCGACGAAGACGGGCTTGTCCGCGTCCTCGATCTTGTCGGCCAGCGCCTCGGCGTCCGACGGCGACAGGATGTCCCGGGCACCGGGATCCACGTAGACGGGGCTCTCGCGCAGCCCGGCGGCGACGGCCGAGAGGTCGTCGGTGGCCGCATGCGCACCCGGCGCACCGGCCAGCAGCGCCGCCAGCGCGGCGGCGATCGGCACGATCAAGAGGCGTACGAGGGTACGCACCGGTGCGGCCTTCATATGTTCGAAGCTACCCGAACCGCTACGTAAACGGACATAGATCCCGGCGGGAACTTGCACCGCCCGCCCCGCCGGGACCGGATGCCGCAGTGCCGGGGACGGTCACCCGGCCGGCGCGACGCCCGCGCGAAGCAGACCGTAGGTGTAGGCGTCCTCCAGGGCCTGCCAGGACGCGGCGATCACGTTCTCCGCGACGCCGACCGTGGACCACTCCCCCACGCCGTCGGAGGTGGAGATCAGCACCCGGGTGGTGGACTGGGTGCCGTGCTTGCCCTCGAGGATGCGCACCTTGTAGTCGACCAGCTCCAGCTTGGCGAGCTGCGGGTAGATCCTCTCCAGGGCGACCCGCAGGGCGCGGTCCAGGGCGTTGACCGGGCCGTTGCCCTCGGCGGTGGCGACGATGCGCTCGCTCTTGGCCCACAGCTTCACCGTGGCCTCGTTGGCGTGGCTGCCGTCGGGACGGTCCTCGACGATGGCGCGCCAGGACTCGACCTGGAAGTACTTCAGCGGCTTGCCCTCGACCTCGGCGCGCAGCAGCAGCTCGAAGGAGGCGTCGGCGGCCTCGTAGGTGTAGCCCTCCAGCTCGCGCTCCTTGACCCGCTCCACGACCCGGGTGACCAGCTCGCGGTCGTCACCGAGGTCGATGCCGAGCTCCTTGCCCTTGAGCTCGACGGAGGCGCGTCCGGCCATGTCGGAGACGAGCATCCGCATGGTGTTGCCGACCTGCTCGGGGTCGATGTGCTGGTACAGGTCCGGGTCCACCTTGATGGCGGAGGCGTGCAGCCCGGCCTTGTGCGCGAAGGCGGACAGGCCGACGTACGGCTGGTGGGTGGAGGGGGTGAGGTTGACGACCTCGGCGATGGCGTGGGAGATGCGGGTCATCTCGCGCAGCCGGCCCTCGGGCAGCACCTTCTTGCCGTACTTCAGCTCCAGTGCGGCCACCACCGGGAACAGGTTGGCGTTGCCGACCCGCTCGCCGTAGCCGTTGGCCGTGCACTGCACATGGGTGGCGCCGGCGTCGACGGCGGCGAGGGTGTTGGCGACCGCGCAGCCGGTGTCGTCCTGGGCGTGGATGCCCAGACGGGCGCCGGTGTCGGCGAGCACGGTGGCGACCACGGCCTGGATCTGGGCGGGGAGCATGCCGCCGTTGGTGTCGCACAGGACCACCACGTCGGCGCCGGCCTCGGCGGCGGTGCGCACAACCTGCTTGGCGTACTCGGGGTTGGCGCGGTAGCCGTCGAAGAAGTGCTCGCAGTCGACGAACACCCGGCGGCCCTGGGCGCGCAGGCAGGAGACGGTGTCGCGGACCATCTCCAGGTTCTCCTCGAGGGTGGTGCGCAGGGCGAGCTCGACATGCCGGTCGTGGGACTTGGCGACCAGGGTGACGACCGGGGCGCCGGACTCCAGCAGCGCCTTGACCTGCGGGTCCTGGTCGGCGGTGGTGCCCGCGCGGCGGGTGGAGCCGAAGGCGACCAGCTGGGCGTGCTGGAACTCGATCTCCTGCCGTGCGCGGGCGAAGAACTCGGTGTCCCGCGGGTTGGCGCCCGGCCAGCCGCCCTCGATGAAGCCCACGCCGAACTCGTCCAGGTGCCGTGCGATGGCCAGCTTGTCGGCGACCGTGAGGTTGATGCCCTCGCGCTGGGCGCCGTCGCGCAGAGTGGTGTCGAAGACGTGGAACGAGTCGTCGAGCTCGCTGGTTGCGGTCATGGTCTGAAGGCTCCTGAAGTTGGATCTCGGTCTACCGGAATGACCGGCTCCACCGTCCCCCCATGGTCCCTCGCGCTCGCCTCCCGGCGGTGGGTGGGGCCGGGAAACAGAAAAACCTCTCGCGGGTGCGAGAGGTCTGCGCGCGGGTCGAGGACGACGGTGTCCGCCCGTACGGTGTCGTACGTGCGGTCACTGCGGACCGGCGCGCCTGCTGCCAATAATCGTGGCGAACGAGAGCACGGGGGCAGTCTGGCACAATCCGCCCCCGCGCTCACCGACTGTCTCAGGATGCGGGCGGTGGGTGGTCAGCGCAGCCGGCGCACGAACCCGTCGTCGCTGCCGTCATCGGCGACGAGCTGTGCGGAGCCGCTGCCGAAGCCGATGTGCCGGGCGCCCTCGGTCACCGCGCTCACCCGTACTCCCGCGTCCGTCACCGGCCCGCCGGTGACGGACTCGCTGATCGGACGGCTGGTCCCGGTGCGCAGGTCGTACAGGTAGGCGTTGGCCGGGGCCCGGGTGCCGTCCGGAAGGCGCGGCGCCGCCACGTAGGCCACGTGGCCGCCGTCCGGGCTGATCACGGGCTCGTCGTGCAGCTCGGTCCCGGGGGCCGTCTCCAGTCGCAGGGTGACGTCCCGGTCGAGGTCGCGCACGTAGAGGCCGGACGAGTCCGGGGCCTCGCCGGGCGCCAGAGCGTCGTCGAAGCTCCTGAAGGCGACCCGGGTGCCGTCCGCGGAGAGCGTGGCGGGCATCGCGTACTGCGGGGACGGGGTGCCGTCGGCCCTGACGCCGACCCGTTCCTCGGTGCCGGTGCGGCGGTCGTGCACCCAGGTGACCGTGGGCCGTCATCACCCTGACCGGCCACATCCGCTGCGGCGGCGTCTACGACCCGGACGCCCTCCAGGTCTTCAACCGCCGCTCACGCGGCGGCATCTACTGGTACCGGGGCGGCTGGAACCTGCCGGCCACCTTCTCCTGGGCGGCGGGCGCGCTGGTCGGCGTCCTGTCCGTGTCCCTGCCGTCCTACGAGGGCCCGCTGCTGTCCCTCACCGGCGGCGTCGACTGCAGCTTCCTGCTGTCCGCCGTCACCGGCGGCCTCGCCTACCTCCTGACCACTCCGTCCCGCCCCGCCACCCCCCGGACGGCGGAACCGGCGCCGGAAGACCAACTCGTCGGCTGACACCACCGGCGAAGCCCCCTCAGAAACCCGAACGCCCACCCCGCCACCGACAGCGTCGGACGGCGGGGTGGGCGAGGCCCGGGGGGCCGGGGGCGGAGCCCCGGGCAACGACGCTCAGCCCAGCGGATGCATCCACCCGTGCTTGTCCTCGGCCGTCCCCCGCTGAATGTCCAGCAGCGCGCTCCGCAGCCGCAGGGTCACCTCACCCGGCTCCCCGCCCGACTGCTGCCACTCGGCCCCGGCCCGCTTGACCGTGCCGACCGGAGTGATCACCGCCGCCGTGCCGCAGGCGAACACCTCGGTCAGGCTCCCGTTCTCCGAGTCCCGCTGCCACTGCTCCACGGACACCCGCTCCTCCACCGCCTCGTAGCCGAGGTCCCGGGCCACGGTCAGCAGCGAGTCACGTGTGACGCCCTCCAGGATCGAGCCGGTCAGGGTCGGCGTGACGATCTTGTCCCCGTACACGAAGTACAGGTTCATGCCGCCGAGCTCCTCGACCCACTTGTGCTCCACCGCGTCGAGGTAGCACACCTGGTCGCAGCCCTCGGCCGCCGCCTCCGCCTGCGCCAGCAGCGACGCCGCGTAGTTGCCGCCGGTCTTGGCCGCGCCCATGCCGCCCGGCACGGCCCGCACCCGGTCCTCGGACACCCAGATGGAGACCGGCTTCACGCCGCCGGGGAAGTACGCCCCGGCCGGCGAGGCGATCACCAGGAACAGGTACTCGTTGGCCGGCTTCACCCCGAGCCCCACCTCGGTGGCGATCATGAACGGGCGCAGGTAGAGCGACTCCTCGCCGCCGTGCGCCGGCACCCACGCCTTGTCCTGCTTGACCAGCGCGTCGCACGCCTCGATGAAGGTCTCGACGGGCAGCTCCGGCATGGCGAGCCGCCGGGCGGACCGCTGGAAGCGCCTGGCGTTCTGGTCGGGCCGGAAGGTGGCGACCGAGCCGTCGGGCTGGCGGTAGGCCTTCAGCCCCTCGAAGATCTCCTGCGCGTAGTGCAGCACGGTGGTCGCCGGGTCGAGCTGGATCGGCGCGTACGGGACGAGCTGGCCGTCGTGCCAGCCGCGCCCCTCGGTCCACTTGATCGTCACCATGTGGTCGGTGAAGTGGCGGCCGAATCCCGGGTTGGCCAGGATCGCCTCCCGCTCCGCGTCCGAGAGCGGGTGGGCGGAGGGCTTGAGCTCGATCGTGGGCGTCGTCATGAGTGGTTGTCCTTCACCGAGTTGTAGTGACGGGCCGCGCACACGCCCCCACGGCCGGTGGCCGATGCTAGGACGTCCGAGCATTCCCTCATTCCGCGGCTCCGCGTTCGATTATCGCCCGGGGCGGTCGCGGGCGGAACGGGGGGAATGCGGCCCGGTGGTCGAATGGTGGCACCCGGCTCGGGCATGCGAAAGCCGCCGGGCGCGTCCCGGCGGCTTCGCCTTGCTGCAGTGAGGTCGAACGCGCGCCGGTCAGCCCGCTACGCGTACGGCGAGCGCGTCGCCGATCTCGGAGGTGCTGCGGGCGGGCAGGGCGCCGCGCTCCGCGAGGTCGGCGGAGACGGCCTGCTCGATGCGGTCGGCCTCGGTGTCGTAGCCGAGGTGGCGCAGCAGCAGGGCGACGGACAGGACCGTGGCGGTGGGGTCGGCCTTGCCCTGGCCGGCGATGTCCGGGGCGGAGCCGTGCACCGGCTCGAACATCGACGGGAACTCGCGGCTGGGGTTGATGTTGCCGGACGCCGCGACGCCGATGCCGCCGGAGACGGCCGCGGCGAGGTCGGTGATGATGTCGCCGAAGAGGTTGTCGGTGACGATCACGTCGAAGCGGCCGGGGTCGGTGACGAGGTAGATCGTCGCGGCGTCGACGTGGATGTAGTCGGTGGTGACCTCGGGGTACTCCTCGGCCACCTTGTTGAAGATGCCGGTCCACAGGTGACCGGCGAAGGTCAGCACGTTGTTCTTGTGGACCAGGGTGAGCTTCTTGCGCGGGCGGGCCTGGGCGCGCTCGAAGGCGTCCCGGACCACGCGCTCGACACCGAAGGCGGTGTTGACGGAGACCTCGGTGGCGACCTCGTGCGGGGTGCCCTTGCGGATGGTGCCGCCGTTGCCCGTGTAGGGGCCCTCGGTGCCCTCGCGGACGACGATGAAGTCGATCTCGGGCTGCCCGGCGAGCGGGGTCGCCACGCCCGGGAGGAGCTTCGACGGGCGCAGGTTGACGTGGTGGTCGAAGGCGAAGCGGAGCTTGAGCAGGAAGCCGCGCTCGAGGACGCCGGAGGGGACGCTGGGGTCGCCGATGGCGCCGAGGAGGATGGCGTCGTGCCGCTTGAGCTGCTCCAGGTCGGCGTCGGTGAGGGTGTCGCCGGTGGCGTGGTAGCGGCGGGCGCCGAAGTCGTACTCCTTGGTCTCCAGCTTCACATCCTGCGGGAGGACGGCGGAGAGGACCTTCAGGCCTTCGGCCACCACCTCCTGGCCGATGCCGTCACCGGGGATCACTGCGAGATCGATGCTGCGAGACATGCGGGCACCCTACTCCTCGTCCCACGTGATGACATTGCATGTCCGTCATGCGGACATGCACGTGTCAGTGACCCGTGGAGCCCCCGTTGTCGCGGCGGTCGAGGGCGCGCTGCAGCGCGGCGGCGGCGTTCTGGCGGTCGGACTCGCTGGAGGAGCGGGTGTGGCGGACGCGGCGGCGGACGGTCGTCTCGGCCATGAGGGATCGACTCCTTCGGGAAGCACAGAGGCACAGGCGGAGTGCGCGGAACACGGAAGACAGAGGTGCGAGACGCCGGAAGGGGCGGCGGGCCAACGGGACCGCAGGGGTTGCCTGCACGGGGTCCGGCCCGGACCGCCATCGCTTGATCAAGCGAGACGTTCGGCTTCTACAAAGCTAGAGGAGCGCCCCGCTTCTGTCTCCACAATTAGTCGGACTTCCTACTATCTGAGACAGTGGACTGCCTCACACGCCTCTGACCTGCGCAAACACTCAGAGCACATCACCGTCGCGCCAGTCGAACACCAGCTCGTGAGCGGGGTCGAGCGGGCCCGCGAGCGCGGGCCTGACGAAGGTGCAGTCCTCCTCCTCGGCCAGCCGCACCACACCCTCGGGGCCGAGCCCGAGGATCCGCCCGTCCCACAGCCGCCAGCCGCGCGCCCGGTACAGCAGGGCACCCTCGTCGCTGGCGGACAGCATCCCGGCGTCGTACGCCCGGTCGACGATCCGCTCCAGCTCCGCCATCACCCGGCCGCCGAGCCCGGTCCGCCGCACGTCCCGGCGCACCCCCACGGCCTCGACGTACCCGACGCGCAGCCACCGCTGACGGTGCCGCACCCGCCGCATCACCACCGATCCGTGTGCGGCGAGGCCGGACTCGTCGTGCGCCAGCACGTGCATGCCGCCCAGCGCGTGCTCCCAGTCCTGCTCGCCGAGGTCGCCGTCGAAGGCGTCGGTCAGCAGCGAGCGCACCCCGTCGAGTTCGGCGGGGGCGAGGTCGGCGGTGTGGGCGGTGCGCAGCCAGACGGTCATGCGGCCAGTATCGACCGGTGACCCGGCGTCGGCCGGACGGGCGAAGAGTTCCGGGACGGGTGGAAGGAGGAGAGGCGCACCCCCGCCCCGGACCGAGGACGCGGGCCCGGGCGGAGCACACGTGCCCGGACAGACGAACGGACCCGGCGTGCGGCCGGGTCCGGAGGGCGGACGGGCCAGGTCCAGGGGGAGAGACCTGGCCCGTCCGGGATCGGGGGGCGTCAGCCCATGTGCGGGTAGGTGTAGTCGGTCGGCGGGACCAGCGTCTCCTTGATGGCGCGGGTCAGCGTCCAGCGCATCAGGTTCTGCGGGGCGCCCGCCTTGTCGTTGGTGCCGGAGGCGCGGCCGCCGCCGAAGGGCTGCTGGCCGACCACGGCGCCGGTGGACTTGTCGTTGATGTAGAAGTTGCCGGCCGCGTAGCGCAGCTTCTCCATCGTGTGGGCCGCGGCGGCGCGGTCACGCGCGATGACCGAGCCGGTGAGCGCGTAGTCGGAGACCGACTCCATCTGCGTCAGCATCTCGTCGTACTTGTCGTCCTCGTAGACGTGGACGGCGAGGATCGGGCCGAAGTACTCGGTGCGGAACACCTCGTTCTCCGGGTCGGTGCACTCGATGACGGTCGGGCGGACGAAGTAGCCCACCGAGTCGTCGTAGCTGCCGCCCGCGACGATGGTGCAGGTGGGGTCCTCCTTGGCGCGGTCGATGGCGGCCTTGTTCTTGGCGAAGGCCCGCTCGTCGATGACGGCGCCGATGAAGTTGGACAGGTCGGTGACGTCGCCCATGGCGATGCCGTCGACCTCGGCCGCGAACTCCTCCTTGAAGCCGGAGTTCCAGATGGAGGCCGGGATGTAGGCACGCGAGGTGGCCGAGCACTTCTGGCCCTGGTACTCGAAGGCACCGCGGGTCAGCGCGGTCTTCAGCACGGCGCGGTCGGCGCTCGGGTGGGCGACGAGGAAGTCCTTGCCGCCGGTCTCGCCGACCAGGCGCGGGTAGGAGCGGTACTTCTCGATGTTGTTGCCGACCGTCTTCCACAGGTACTGGAAGGTCTTGGTCGAGCCGGTGAAGTGGATGCCGGCGAGGTCGCGGTGCTCCAGGGCGACCTTGGAGACCTCGATGCCGTCACCGGTGAGCAGGTTGATGACGCCCTTGGGCAGGCCGGCCTCCTCCAGCAGCTCCATCAGCAGCACGGCGGCCAGGGTCTGCGTCGGGGACGGCTTCCACACCACGACGTTGCCCATCAGCGCGGGCGCGGTGGGCAGGTTGCCCGCGATGGCGCTGAAGTTGAACGGGGTGATGGCGTAGACGAAGCCTTCGAGCGGACGGTGGTCGAGGCGGTTCCACACGCCCGGGGAGTTGGCCGGGGGCTGCTCGGCGAGGATCTGCCGGGCGTAGTGGACGTTGAAGCGCCAGAAGTCGACCAGCTCGCAGGGGGTGTCGATCTCGGCCTGCTGGGCGGTCTTGGACTGGCCCAGCATGGTGGCGGCGGCGAGGGTCTCACGCCAGGGGCCGGCCAGCAGCTCGGCGGCGCGCAGGATGATCGCCGCGCGGTCGTCGAAGGACATGGCACGCCAGGCCGGCGCGGCGGCGAGCGCCGCGTCGATGGCGTCCTTGGCGTCCGCCTGGGTGGCGTGGCGGAAGGTGCCGAGTACGGCCTTGTGGTTGTGCGGCTGCACCACCTCGAACGGCTCTCCGCCGCCCAGGCGCTTCTCACCGCCGATGGTGCAGGGGAGGTCCCTGGGGTTCTCGGCGAGCTCCTTGAGCCGGGCCTCCAGACGGGCACGCTCGGGCGAGCCGGGGGCGTAGCCGTGCACCGGCTCGTTGACGGGGGTGGGGACCTGGGTCACAGCGTCCATGGGTTCCGTAACTCCTTGACTTGAGCGGGTGTTCGGGCTCAGCCCTTGCTGACCATCGACCGGACGAAGAAGCGCAGGTTCGCCGGCTTCTCCGCCAGGCGGCGCATGAAGTAGCCGTACCAGTCGGTGCCATAGGCCGTGTAGACGCGCATGCGGTGGCCCTCGGCGGCCAGCCGCAGGTGCTCGTCGCTGCGGATGCCGTAGAGCATCTGGAACTCGTACTCGCCGGGCTTTCGCCCGGCGCGGCGGGCGAGTTCCTGGGCGATGGTGATCAGGCGCGGGTCGTGGGACCCGATCATCGGGTAGCCCTCGCCCTCCATCAGCGTCCTGAGGATGCGTACGTACGCCTTGTCGATCTCGTGCTTCTGCTGGTAGGCGACCTCGGCGGGCTCCTTGTAGGCGCCCTTCACCAACCGTACGCGAGAGCCGTTCGCGGCGAGGCGGCGCGCGTCCTGTTCGGTGCGGTAGAGGTAGGACTGGATGACGCAGCCGGTCTGCGGGAAGTCCTTCCGGAGCTCCTCGTGGATGGCGAACATCGAGTCGAGGGTGGTGTGGTCCTCGGCGTCGAGGGTGACCGTGGTGCCGATCTCCGCGGCGGCCTCGACGACCGGGCGGACGTTGGCGAGCGCCAGGTCGTGCCCGCCGGGAAGCGCCTGGCCGAACATCGACAGCTTGACCGACATCTCCGCGCGGGTGCCCAGCTCCAGCGGCTCGAGCCGGTCGATCAGCTCCAGGTAGGCGTCGCGGGCGGCGGCGGCCTGCCCGGGCGTCGTGATGTCCTCGCCCACGACGTCCAGGGTCATCTCCAGTCCCTTGCCGGTGAGCTCCTTGACGACCGGCAGGATGTCGTCGACGGTCTCGCCGGGGATGAAACGGTCGACGACCTGCTTGGTCACCGGGGCCGCCGAGATCAGACGTCGCATCCGGTCGCTGCGCGACGCGGCGAGAATCACGGGACCCAGCACGGGGCACCTCCACAACTGTCGATGGCCGCCGCCCGACGGCCCGGGGACGGCACGGAGAACCACCGTGAAACCTAAGGATGACTCCGATCGTGGGCCATCGACAGCTGTCACGCATCCGTGCCGCAGATCTCAGACAGATGTATGAAGGCCCTGGGATTCTGCGGGAGAATGCCCCGGTGACGTCCGAATACAGGGGTGACTACCAGGAGCTGGTCGACGAGATCTCCCAGCTGCTCGGCGCTCCGGCGACGCTGGAGAACCGCGACTTCGAGCTGATCGCCTTCGGCGCGTACGACGACGAGGGCGACCTCGATCCGTCCGCGCTCGACCCGGTGCGCACCCGGTCGATCCTGACCCGGCGTTCGACGCCGGCGGTGCGCGCCTGGTTCGAGTCCTTCGGCATCACCCGCGCGACCGGCCCGGTGCGCATCCCGCGCACCCCGGAGGCGGGCGTGCACCGGGGACGCATCTGTCTCCCGGTACGCCATCGGGGTGTGGTGCACGGCTATGTGTGGCTGCTGGACTACGACCCCGGCCCGACCGAGCGGCAGCTGGCGTCCGCGATGGAGGTGACCGCCCGGATCGGCGCGCTGCTCGCGGACGAGGCCCAGCACGGCGCCGACCTGACCCGGGAGCTGCGGGCGGTGCTCACCGCGGAGCGCGACTGGCAGCGCGACATGGCGATCGCCGAGCTGCGCACGGCGCTGGGCCCCCGCGGAGAGGGGTTGCACACGGTGCTGTGCATCGCCCCCTGGCCCTCGGCGGACCCCGACGACGCCCCTTCGGTGCGCACGATCCCCGGCGCGACGGCGCTGTGCACCCTGCCGTGGGGCGCGACCGCCCTCTCCCTCGCGCTGCTGCTCCGGCTGCGGTCCAGCGCTGCGCCGGCCCCGGCGCGCACCGCCGCCGCGCGGCTGCTGGAGCGGGCCCGGCCGAGCGGCACCCCGGGCGCCACGGGCGCCCCGGCGGCCGGCATCGCCTCGCCCCGCCAGGGGCTCGCCGAGCTGGGCACCGCCTGGACGGAGGCCTCGGCCGCCGCCCGGGCGGCGCTGGCCGAGCCCCGCCTCGGCCCGGTCACCGAGTGGACCTCGATCGGCCCCTTCCGGCTGCTGACCGCCCTGCCCCCGCAGGCGGCCCACGACCCGGCCGTGACCCCGCTGCTCTCCCCCGCCCACCACGAGCTGGCGCACACCGCCGAGGTCTACCTGGACTGCGCTGGGCAGGCCGGCCGCACCGCCGCCGAGCTGGGCATCCACCGCCAGACCCTGTACTACCGCCTGTCCCGCATCGAGCAGCTCACCGGCCTGGACCTGGACGACGGCGAGGACCGGCTGCTGCTGCACATGGCTCTCAAGGCGCACCGCCTGTAGCGCGGGCCGCCTCGATCACCCGGCGCGGGCCGCCTCGATCACCCGGCGCAGGCCGGCGGCGAGCTGTCCGGCCTCCGGCGCGGAGTCCGGGTCGAAGGACCACTGGGCGATCAGGCCCGTCATCAGGGTCACGTAGAAGGCGCCCACGGTGTCCGCGGTCTCGTCGGAGACGTCCTGCTCCGTGCCGCCCATCAGCAGCGGCACCAGCCCGCGGCCGGCCTCCCGCTGGGCACGCGCGAGGGTCTCGCGCACCTCGGGCATCCGGTCGCCGAGGGCGAGGACCTCCATGCTGAGCCGCCACACCGAGGAGGGCTGCTTCATGGTGCCGATGATGTTGGACCACACCCGCTCGAAGCGCTCGACCGAGCCGGGCTCGGTGTCGTGCACATTGCCCTGGTCGAAGGCGTCGCCCATCTCCTCCACCAGGGCGAGGTAGGCCCGCGCGAGCAGCGCGTCCTTGGAGCCGTAGTGGTAGCCGATGGACGCCAGGTTGGTCCCCGACTCTCGGACGACGTCGCGCGCCGTGGTGCGCACGAACCCCTTCTGGAGCAGGCAGCGCTTGGCGCCCTCGAGCAGATCCTCACGGTGTCCCATGGCGTCACCCTACCCCCGTTCATACGCCTGTCCCATACGCTTGTCTTATACGGTCGTTCTATACAAGCGTTTAAGACGCGTGTACATTCGCTCGCATGACGAATACGGCAACCTCCGAACCTGCTCCCGTCCGCGCCGGGCGGCGTGAGTGGACCGCGCTCGGCGTGCTGATGCTTCCGCTGCTGCTGGTCTCCATGGACGTCTCCGTCCTCTACTTCGCGATCCCGGAGATCAGCGCCGACCTGGAGCCGACCGGCACCCAGCAGCTGTGGATCTTCGACATCTACGGCTTCGTCCTGGCCGGCCTGCTGATGACGATGGGTGCCGTCGGCGACCGCATCGGCCGCCGCAGGCTGCTGCTGTTCGGCGCGGCCGCCTTCGGCGCCGCCTCACTGCTCGCGGCCTACGCGCAGAGCGCCGAGACGCTGATCGCGGCCCGCGCGGTGCTCGGCCTGGGCGGCGCCACGCTGATGCCGTCGACGATGGCGCTGGCCCGCACGATGTTCACCGACCCGGCCCAGCGGTCCATGGCGATCGGCCTGTGGTCCGGGGTGATGACGGCCGGGATCGCACTCGGCTCGGTGATGAGCGGCGTCCTGGTCGAGTACTTCTGGTGGGGCTCGGTCTTCCTGGTCAACCTGCCGGCGATGCTCCTGCTGCTGCTCCTCGGCCCGTTCCTGCTGCCGGAGTCCCGCGATCCGTCGCCCGGCGCCTTCGACTGGCTGAGCGTGCCGCTGTCCATGGCGGCCGTGCTCCCGGTCGTCTACGGCCTGAAGGAGCTGCCCTCCGAGGGCTGGAACGTCCGCTACGTCATGGCCGTCGACGTGGGCCTGCTGTTCGCGGCGCTGCTGGTGCACCGGCAGCGCACCGCGGCCGCGCCGATGATCTCCCCGGCCCTGTTCCGCGGCCGGGGCTTCACCCCGGCGCTGGTCCTCAACACGGTGGCGGCCTTCGGGATGATGGGCTCGGCCTACTTCACCACCCAGTACCTGCAGTCGGTGCTCGGCAAGAGCGCCCTCGAGGCGGCCCTGTGGAGCCTGCTGCCGTCGGTGCTGATCGGCGTCGCCGGACCGGCCGCCGCACGGCTCGGCCAGCAGGGCGTGCCCCGCGCCTGGATCGTGACCGGCGGATTCGTGATCGCGGCGGCCGGGTACGGCCTGCTGACACTCGCCGGGACGGACTCCCTGTGGCTGGTGCTGGCCGCGTGCGGGGTGCTGTCGGCGGGCATCGTGATCGTGATGTCCCAGGTCACCGACCTGGCCCTGAGCTCCGCCCCGGTCGAGCGGGCCGGTTCCGCCTCCTCCCTGCTCGAGACCGGCTCGGAGTTCGGCGGCGCGCTCGGCATGGCCGTGCTGGGCTCCATCGGCACGGCGGTGTACCGCCACGCGATGCCGGACACGGCCCCCGCCCCGGCCCAGGAGACCCTGGGTGGCGCTCTCGCCGTGGCGGCCGAACTCCCGGGGCGCGCGGGAGACGCCCTGGCGTCGTCGGCCCGCGAGGCCTTCACCGGCGGCCTCCAGGGCGCGGCGATCGCGGGCGCGCTGGTCCTGGCGGCCGCGGCTCTGCTGGCGGCCCGGACCCTGAGGCCGATCCGTCTGCCCAAGGAGCAGGAACCAGCCGGCGAGTAGGAGACGAACCGGCGGCAGATGAAGCGCCGGACGGGTGTGCTCCAGCCCGTCCGGCGCTTCTCAGCCGACGCGGCCTGCCCGGGAGCCCTGACCGGCACCCGCCCGCGAACCGGTGTCCGATCCCGGCGCACGCCGGAGTGCGCCCCCGAACCCGCACTCCCCCGGGGCCACGCTCCGGTACCACCCGACGTCCTGATGAGTTCCCAGACGTACAGGTGTGCGCCACGTTCGAACACGGGACGGCTGTGGCGTGCCGCATTCGATCACGAAACCGGGAGACGACGACGTGGCCGACGGCAGGAAGACCAGCCCGCACACCCTGGCCTCCCCCCTGAACCGCCGTGCCGCGACGCTCTACAGCAGGAGCACCGGGCCCCCGCCCTCCCCGTGGCCGGCCGCGGTCCGGGCGCGGGCCCGCCCGAGCGGTCCCAACCCGCTGAGAACGGTGTCGGCCTCCCCGTTCCTGGTGCGGGACCTCGTGCACTCGGGCAGCGCGACGGTCCCCCGCCGGCAGCGGCGGGCCGCGGGCGCGGTGTCCGGGCGCCGCCTGTCGGTGGTGGCGCGGGTGTACGGGTATCCACCGGACCACAACGCGGGTTCGGAGTGGATGCTGCACTCGATGCTGCGGCCCCTCGCGGAGTCCGGCCACCGGGTGGAGGTGTGGCTCTCCCACCCGGGCACGAGCCACCGGCCCTACGAGATCGACGGCGTGCACGTGGTGCCGTTCCAGGCGGGCCTCGACTTCGTGGCCCGCGCCGGCCGCGCGGACGTCCTGGTGTCCCACTACGAGAACGTCCCCCTGGTCGCCGGACTGGCCCGCGAACGCCGTGTCCCGGTGGTGGTCATCTGCCACGACAACTTCGAGACGAGCTTCCACAACGCGGCCGGCGCCGACCTGGTGGTCTACAACAGCGAGTGGATCCGCCGGGACGGGGAGATCTTCTACGCCCGCTACCCGCCCGAGTTCCTGCCCCGCCGCAGCATCGTGGTCCGCCCGCCGGTGATCGCCGAGGACTACCGCACCCAGCCCGGCGACTGCGTGACCCTGGTCAATCTCAACGCCGACAAGGGCGGCGAGCTGTTCTGGCAGATCGCCGCCTGGAGTCCGCGGTGGCACTTCCGCGGGGTGCGCGGCGCCTACGGGCGGCAGGTGATGCCGCCGCCACGGCTGCCGAACTGCGAGGTGGTCGACTCGGTACCCGGGCACCGGATGCGGGAGCACGTCTACAGCCGGGCACGGGTGATGCTGATGCCGTCCCTGTACGAGTCGTGGGGGCGGGTCGCGGTGGAGGCGTACGCCTCCGGGATCCCGGTGATCGCCCACCCCACCCCCGGCCTCGTCGAGGCCCTCGGCCAGGCCGGCATCTTCGCCTACCGCGACGATCCCAACGCCTGGATCGACGCCCTCGACTCCCTGCGCGATCCGGACACCTGGGCCCGCGCCAGCCGTCGCGCCCGGGCCCGCTCCGACGAGCTGAGCGCCGCCCGCGACCTGGACCTGTGGTGCGAGGCCGTCGAATCCCTGGGCGGGCCCCGGTCCGGCCGGACGGCCCCGGCAGGGGCAGTCCCCCGCGGGGGCTCACCCACCACCATCGACCGGCTCCGGACCTCCACCCTGCGGTGGGTGCGACGGATGCGGGACGCCGGGACCCATCCGAGCGACGCCGATCCCCGGGAGAGATGCCTCTGAACGAATCCGACCGACGCACCGACCACGACCAGTCGAAGATCCTCAACGAAAGGACAACGTTCATGGCCCTGGAGACCATGACTCCCGCACTCGCACCGCCGGGGACCGCCGAACCGGCTCCCGCGACGGTCGAGAGCCCGGCCGTCGCCCCCTTCAACCGCTGCCGGCGGTTCAACCCCACCGGCAAGGTGCAGAACTTCACCGTCCCTCCCGGTGTCACCACGATCAACGCCCGCTGCTGGGGCGGAGGAGGCAAGCGAAACGGAAGCGGCGGGGGCGGTTTCGCCACCGGGGACATCGCGGTCCGGCCGGGCGAGACCCTGCTGGTCGTCGTCGACATGGGTGGCGGATCGCCCGGTGGCGGCGGCATGAGCGGCCTGTACAGCCAGCGGTTCGGCAAACCGCTGCTGATCGCCGGAGGAGGTGGCCGGAGCTTCGACGACGTACCGGGTGGGGCGGGCGGCGGCACCCGTGGCTCCGACGGAACGCTGCGGATGAAGGAGTACAAAGGGACGACGGCGCAGGGCGCATCGGGTTCCACCGGCGGCAAAGGCGCGGCCCCTGCCGACAAGCACACGGACAACTTCGGTGGCAGGGGCGGTGACACCGGCCAGAACGGCGGTTCCAGCGCCGGCAAGGACGCCGGGGGCCAGGTGCCGATCCCGGGCATGGGCGGCGGCGGGGGCGGAAGCGGCGCCGGGGGTGGTGGAGGTGGCTACGCGGGCGGCGGCGGTGGCCTCGGGCTGGGGTACAGGACGAGCGCGTTCGTCGGTGGTGGAGCCGGCGGCAGCAGCTTCGTGGCGGGCCCCGGCGTCACCAGCGGCCGCACCCTCCCCGGCACGGGCACGCAGGCGGGCGGCAAGGGCGACCCCGCCTACCAGGCCGGTGTCGGCGACGCCAACCGCCACGGACAAGTGGTGCTGCAGTGGACGGAGTTCACCCTCACACCGGGATCCGACAAGCAGCTCACGCAGGGCGGTGCCGAGGCATTCCCCGGACTCCGGGTCGCATCCACCGACGGCCTGGAGCCGGTGACCGTGACGGTCACCCTGCCCGCGGGCCGCCGCCTGCTCTGGGGTACACAGGCCCAGGCCGACTACCAGCTGACCGTGCAGCGGTCCGACGGCGCACAGACCGCGTACGTCGGAGCGCTCTCCGGTGACGGTGACGCGCTCACCTTCACCGATGTCGACCTGCACCTGCCCGGCACCACCACCATCTGGGTCTGCGTGAGTGCCGACCACGACGCCCCGCTCGGCCCCACCGCCCTGACCTTCGACGTCGCGGGGAAGAAGTCTCACTCCACACGGATTCTCGTCAAACCGGCCATCACCGTCTCGGCGAGCGGCACCCCGGTGCTCGCACCGAGGGGCGGGGAGCGCACGTACCCCGGCGTCAAGGTGCGCAACAACGGGGCCGCGACCATCCCCCCGCTGACCGTCGTCGCAACGCTGCCCAGCGGGTTCCGCTGGGGCGGGCCGGACGGCCCCGATCACCAGCTGACCGTCTCCGCCGGCGACAGGGGCACCGCCGTCCACACGGGCGTGTTCTCCGCCGACGAGACCGTCCTGACGTTCCCCGACGTCGATCTGCTGGTCGGCGGCGCGGCGGGAACGGAGAGCATCATGTGGGTCGGCGTCAGCCCCACGGAGCACGCCCCCACCGGCGCCGCCACCGTGGCCTTCACCGTCGGTGACCATGTCTCCCCGTCCACCACGATGAACGTCACCTGACGCACGGGAGGCGGAACAGACGAACGCCGGACGGGCGTCACCGGCCCGTCCGGCATTCGGCGTTCGGCGGCGGTACGCCGCCCTCAGACCAGATTCACCGACCGGGCCGACGTGGCCCCGATCTCCGAGGCGACCTCGCTCAGCACCGGCGCCGGCACCGTGTCGTCCACCGTCAGGACCGCCAGCGCCTCACCGCCGACCGTCGACCGGGAGACCTGCATGCCCGCGATGTTCAGACCCGCCTCGCCGAGGATGCGGCCCACCGTGCCGACGACACCCGGCCGGTCCTCGTAGCGCAGCACCACCATGTGGTCGGCGAGCGCCAGGTCGACGTCGTACTCACCGACCGCCACGATCTTCTGGATGTGCTTGGGCCCGGCCAGCGTTCCGGAGACCGAGATCTCCTCGCCGTCGGCCAGCGTGCCGCGCACGGTCACGACGTTGCGGTGGTCGGCCGACTCCGAGCTGGTGGTCAGCCGCACCTCGACGCCGCGCTCCTGCGCGAACAGCGGCGCGTTGACGTAGGAGACCGTCTCGTCGACGACGTCCTCGAAGACGCCCTTGAGCGCGGACAGCTCCAGCACCTTCACATCGTGCTGGGTGATCTCGCCGTACACCTCGACGTCCAGCCGCACGGCCACCTCACCGGCGAGCGCGGTGAAGATCCGGCCGAGGCGCTCGGCGAGCGGCAGGCCCGGCTTGACGTCCTCGGCGATGAC
>Ga0207873_1001498_pt1 | contig 22133 bp, 22 predicted proteins | sample BGWIniCompost_FD_187373 | JGI IMG/M metagenome (GOLD analysis project Ga0207873, IMG submission 187373) | Cellulose adapted compost microbial communities from Newby Island Compost Facility, Milpitas, CA, USA - BGW Initial Compost (SPAdes)... ...
CCGCCAGTTCGGCGTGGCCGGCGCGCAGCGCCTCGGCCAGCGCGGCGCGCGCCTCGGCTTCCTCCTGCGCGTCGAGGTCGCCCGGCTCGACGCCGGCGCCGCCGTGGATCACGAGCAGCGGCGCGCCACGCGCGGGCGGGTCGGCCGCGAACGCAGGCAGCGCCGCAAGCAGCCACAGCAGCGCCAGGAGCATCCGGGTCGCGCGCGTTGTCGTCATTGCATCCCTCCTGTCGTTCCCCGGGCGTGCCCGGCGGGTTCCACGCGCTGCCGCGCCCCCGTCGGCGATCCGCACGACGCGCGGCCGGTTCACACCGTACCGCGGTTCCTGCCCTGCCACGGCCGGTACCACTCGCGCAGCGCGGCGAGGTCGGCCTCCATGTCGTCGCCGGTGCGGAACAGCGGCCCGAGGCCGATCACCCGCTCGGGATAGTGGAAGTACGCGGGCAGGATCGGCACGCCGGCCTCGTGCGCGATCTTCCAGAAACCGGTTTTCCAGCGTTCGACGCGCCTGCGCGTGCCTTCCGGCGCGAGCGCGTACCAGATGCGGTCGCTGGCGCGGATCAGGGCCGCCGCCTGACCGACCGTGCCCTGCGGCGCGCTGCGGTCGATCGGGATCACGCCCAGGCGCCGCATCAGCGGGCCGAGCGGCCAACGGAACAGCTGCGCCTTGCCCAGCACCCGGATCTCCAGGCCGAGCGCGAGCTTGGCGGCGAAGCCCCAGATGCCGTCCCAGTTGGAGGAGTGCGGCGCGGCGATGATCACCATCTTCGGCAGGTCGGGGAATTCGCCGACCAGGCGCCACCCGCCCAGGCGCAGGACCGTGCGGCCGAGCCAGCGGGTGAAGCGGTTGGGGGGAACCCGCGGCGCGCTGGCCGGCAGCGGCGGCACCACCTCGTAGCTGTTGCCCATGCGTCTCCTGCGTCGCGGCCGGCGTGCGGCGTCAGTCCCACTCGCGCCGGCTGCGCGATTGCTTGATCGTACTACGCTGCCGCTTCTCGCCGAGCCGCCGTTCCTTCGACGCGCGCGTGGGCCGGGTGGCGACGCGCGGCTTCGGCGCGCGCAGGCCCGATTCCACGAAGGCCTGCAGGCGCTCGCGCGCGTCCTGCCGGTTGCGCTCCTGGGTGCGGAAGCGCTGGGCCTGGATCACCAGCACCCCGGCGTCGGTCATGCGCCGGTCGCGCCGCGCCAGCAGGCGCTCGCGCACGGCCTCGGGCAGCGAGGGCGAGCGGGCGACGTCGAAGCGCAGTTCGACCGCGGTCGCCACCTTGTTCACGTTCTGGCCGCCGGCGCCGCTGGCGCGGACGAAGCGCTCGACGATTTCGTGTTCGGGAATGCGGATGTGCATGGACGTGCCGGCGGCGGCCCGGCGCCTGCACGGACCTTGCGACCCGGCGGCCTGCGGGGCCGGGGCCGACAATGTCGCACAGATCGTGCCGCTCGCGCCGCTGCTCCGGCTGCCGGACCGGAGTTCCCGGCGGACAATCAGGCAGGAACCGGATCCCACGGCGCGGCGGCGATCGCCTCGGCCGCGCCCGGGAACAGCGCCACGGCCCGCATGAACGCCGCGTCCGGCGGCGCCTCGACCTGCATCCGTGCGCCGGTCGCCGGGTGCACGAACCCCAGGCGCCAGGCGTGCAGCAGCATGCGGTGGATGCCGAGCATGCGGAAATGCCGGTTGTGGCGTCCGTCGCCGTGGCTGGTGTCGCCGACCAGATGGTGCGAGGCGTGCTTGAGGTGGCGGCGGATCTGGCGGAAGCGGCCGGTGACGGGGGTGGCCCGCAGCAGCGCGTAGCGCGAGGTCGGGAAATTCGCCGACGGCAGGTCCAGCTCGCAGGTGGCCAGCCGCTCGAAACGGGTCAGCGCCGGCTTCTTCAGCGGCTTGCCCGGCCCGCCGTCGAGCGGATGGTCGATGCTGAAGCGTTCCTCCGGCCAGCCGCGGCACACCGCGAGGTATTGCTTCTCCACGCCTCCCGCCATCACCGCCTTGCCCAGCGCCGATGCCGTGTCGCGGTCGAAGGCCAGCAGCAGGCAGCCGCTGGTGGCGCGGTCCAGTCGATGCACCAGGTGCACTGTGCGGCCGAACTGCAGGCGCAGGCGGTCGGCGAGGAAGTCGTGCTCGCCGCGCGCCAGCGCGCTCGCGTGCGCCATCAGGCCGGCGGGCTTGTCGACCACCGCCAGATGGGCGTCCTCGTGCAGCACCGCGACCGTGGCGGCCGCGCCCTCCGCCACCGGCTCCGGCGCCACGCTCATCGGCCGCGCGCGACGCGCACGCCCCTGAGGTTCGGCGTGCCGCCTGCGACGTCGGTCCACACGACCCACGCCGCGCCGCCGGCCACCGCCAGCTGCGGGAAGCCGGTGGCGCGGCCCTCGCCCTGCGGGCGGGCGATCTCGATGCGTTCGTGTTCGACCGCGAGGTCGTGGCTGCGCCGCGACAGCCAGAGCGACTGCGCGCCGGCCTCCTCGCGCTGCCACAGGATCCAGGCCTGCGTCGCGTCGATCGCCACCGCGACCCGGCCCAGCACCGCCGCGCCGGCATCGATCGCGACCGGTGCGCCGAAGCTGTCGCCGGCATCGCGGCTGGCGGCCGCGCGCACTTCCGGGCTGCCGCCGGCCTCGGTGTACCAGGCCACCACCGCGGTCTCGCCGAGCGCGGCCACGTCCGGGCCGTTGACCGGACAGGCCGGCATCACCCACCCGTCCGCGTGCACCGGCGCCGGAGTACGCCAGGTTCCATCCTCCAGGCGCGTGGCGTGGATATCGCGCACCTCGTCCTCGCCACGGCCGCGGTACACCAGCAGCGGACCCCTGGCGGTCATCGCCACCGCGGTCTGGCAGCAGTCGCACACGCGTGCGTCGATCTCGGCCTCGCCGGCGCGCTCGAGGTTGGCGTCGAACACCGCCGCGCGCAGGCTCATCGCGCCGGCGTGGCCGCCGTCGTGGCCGCCGCCGGCGGTGTGGCGGCCGTCGAGCCAGGCGATGCCCAGCGCGCCGTCGCCCTGCGCCCACATCGACACGAAGCCGTGTTCGGTGCGGGTGCGGTCGTCGTGGACCAGGACCGGCGCGGCCCAGTTGGCGCCGCCGTCGCGCGAACGGCTCAGGACCACGTCGTAGGCGTAGGGCGCATCGCCGCTCTTCTGCAGCCAGTGCGCCCACAGCGCGCCGTCGGGCGTGGCCAGCAGGTGCGGCACGTCGGCCCAGTTGACGAACATGCTGTGGCCGATCGCCACCGTGGTCATCTGGTGCATCCAGCGGCCCCAGTCGGGCGCGTAGCTGCTGAACTGGAAGACGTGGCGGCGGCCCTTCTGCGAGTTGATCCAGCCCAGCAGCAGGCGGCCGTCGGGCGTGACCGACAGGCTCGGCGACGCCGACCCGGGCAGCGTCGGCGGCAGCACCCATTCCTCGACCCGGCTGGGCTCGGACACGTCGACGGTCGCGGCCGCCTGCGGGACGTCGCCGCCGGAGCCGCCACAACCGGCCAGCGCCAGCGCGAGGGCGACCAGGGACACGGAAAGCGCGCGCTTGCACATGGGGATACCTCGTCGGGACCTGGCGACGGCGCGAATGCAGGCCCTTCGGGGCCCGGCACCGGTCGTCGCACTAGCGTAGCCTGTGGGCCAGCCCGAATCACCCGCGCGCATGCTCACCATCGTCGCCCGCTACGTGGACCCGATCCAGGCGTGGATCGCCCGCGGCCTGCTCGAGGCCGAGGGGATCGAGGCGCACGTGGGCGACGGACAGGTCGCGCTGGCGAACTGGGAATGGCGCCTGGCCATCGGCGGGGTCAAGCTGCGCGTGCCGGCCGCGCAGGCCGCGCGGGCGCGGGAGGTGCTGCGGGCGATGGACGCCGGCGAGTACGCCATCGACGACGAGGCCCGCCCGGCGACGCCCGTCGCGCCGGACCGCGAAACCGCCAGCAGCCGGCTGGCGTGGCTGGCGCTGGTGCTGTTCAACCTGCCGCTGCCCTGGCGTCGGCGCCGGGGCGACTGAGCCAGGCCCCGGGCCTCGCCGGGCACGTCAATGCGCCGGATCAATGCCGGCCGCGCGCGCCGCGCGCAGGCTGCCGCCGACCCGCAACGACGCAGACACGGTGGCAACGATGTTGGCCTGGCAGGAAGACCTCGAAACCGGCATCGACGTGATCGACGGCCAGCACCGTCGCATCGTCGACATGATCAACCAGCTCGAGGCCGCGCGCCGTGCCGGCGTGCAGGCGACGACCATGGAAGTCCTCGACGAGCTGGTGGACTACACGCTCTCGCATTTCGCGTTCGAGGAGTCGCTGATGGAACAGGCCGGCTACCCGTTCAGCGCCGCGCACCGGCGCGTGCACGAGGTGTTCGCCCGGCGCGTGCAGGACTACCGGCTGCGCTTCGAGGCCGGCGAGGACATCCTCGACGAACTGCGCGCGATGCTATCGCGCTGGCTGTTCAACCACATCCGTGGCGACGACAAGGCCTATTCGGAGACGGTCAAGCGCCATCTCAACGCGATCACCCGGTCGCCGGCGCATGCCGGCTGGCTGGGCCGCACCATGCAGCGGCTGTTCCACTGACGCCGCGCCCCGCGTCCGCCCCGTGCCGCGACGCGGCCTGCTTGTCAAGCGCTTACATCGCGCGGGGGCGGTTGCCACAATCCAGGTCCGAGCCATCGCTACCGGACCGCCGTCCATGACCGACACCACACCTGCGCTCGCGCGCAGGATCGCCCAGACCATCGCCGGCGAGATCGGCGCGCAGACGCAGCAGGTGGAAGCCGCAGTGGCGTTGCTGGATGAAGGCGCCACGGTGCCGTTCATCGCACGCTACCGCAAGGAAGCCACCGGCGGCCTGGACGACACCCAGCTGCGCAACCTGGAGGTGCGCCTGGCCTACCTGCGCGAACTGGAGGAGCGCCGCGCCGCGATCCTGGCCAGCATCGACGAGCAGGGCAAGCTGACCGACGCACTGCGCGCCGACATCGAGGCCGCCGACAGCAAGTCGCGGCTGGAGGACCTCTATCTCCCGTACAGGCCCAAACGCCGCACCCGCGCCCAGATCGCGCGCGAGGCGGGGCTCGAGCCGCTGGCCGATGGCCTGCTGCAGGACCCGACCCTGGTGCCGGAGGAGTTCGCCGCCGGCTTCGTCGACGCCGACAGGGGCGTGGCCGACGCGAAGGCCGCGCTGGAAGGCGCGCGCGCGATCCTGATCGAGCGCTGGGGCGAGGATGCGGCGCTGATCGGCGAGCTGCGCGAATGGCTGTGGAGCAACGGCCGGATCCGCGCCAGGGTGGTCGAGGGCAAGGAACAGGCCGGCGAGAAATTCCGCGACTACTTCGACCATGCCGAACCGCTGGCGAAGATCCCCTCGCACCGCATGCTCGCGCTGCTGCGCGGCCGGCGCGAGGAATTCCTCACCCTCGACCTGGAGCCGGGCGAGGACGCCGAGGCCGGGCACCAGTACGCCGAGGGGCGCATCGCCCTGCATGCCGGCATCCGCGACGCGGGGCGCCCGGCCGACGCCTGGCTGCGCAGCGCCTGCCGGCTGGCATGGAAGGCGAAGCTGCACCTGCACCTGTCGATCGACCTCGTCGCGCGTGCGCGCGAGCAGGCCGAGGCCGAGGCGATCGCGGTGTTCGGCCACAACCTCAAGGACCTGCTGCTGGCCGCGCCCGCGGGCCCGCGCCCAGTGCTGGGCCTGGATCCCGGCCTGCGCACCGGGGTGAAGGTCGCCGTGGTCGACGCCACCGGGAAGCTCGTCGCCACCGACACCATCTATCCGCACGAGCCGCGCCGGCAGTGGGACGCCTCGATCGCCACCCTCGCCGCGCTGTGCCGCGCGCACGCGGTGGAGCTGGTCGCGATCGGCAACGGCACCGCGAGCCGCGAGACCGATCGCCTCGCCGCCGACCTGATCCGGCGCCATCCCGAACTCCAGCTGCAGAAGGTGGTGGTGAGCGAGGCCGGCGCCTCGGTGTACTCGGCCTCGGAGCTCGCGGCCAGGGAGTTCCCCGGCCTCGACGTGTCGCTGCGCGGCGCGGTCTCGATCGCGCGCCGGCTGCAGGACCCGCTGGCCGAACTGGTGAAGATCGAACCCAAGGCGATCGGCGTCGGCCAGTACCAGCACGATGTCGACCAGTACAAGCTCGCGCGCGCGCTCGACGCCAGGGTCGAGGACTGCGTGAACGCGGTCGGCGTGTTCGTCAACACCGCCTCGAGCGCGCTGCTGGCGCGCGTGTCGGGCCTGTCGCCGACGGTCGCCGGGAACATCGTCGCCCACCGCGACGCCAACGGTCCGTTCCGCAGCCGCCGCGAACTGCTGCAGGTGCCGCGCCTGGGCGAGAAGACCTTCGAGCAGTGCGCCGGCTTCCTGCGCATCGCCGACGGCGACGAGCCGCTCGACGCCTCCGCCGTGCATCCCGAGGCCTATCCGGTGGTCGAACGCATCGTCCAGGCCACCGGTCGTCCGATCCAGGCGCTGGTCGGCGACGCTGCCTTCGTGCGCACGCTCGAGCCGTCGCGTTTCACCGACGAGCGCTTCGGCGAACCGACGGTGCGCGACATCCTCAAGGAGCTGGAGAAACCCGGCCGCGACCCGCGCCCGGAGTTCCGTGCGGCGCAGTTCGCCGAGGGCGTCGAAGACATCAAGGACCTGCGCGAAGGCATGATCCTGGAGGGCGTGGTGAGCAACGTCGCCGCGTTCGGCGCCTTCGTCGACATCGGCGTGCACCAGGACGGGCTGATCCACATCTCCGCACTGTCCGACCGCTTCGTGAAGGATCCGCGCGAAGTGGTGAAGGCCGGCGACATCGTCAAGGTGAAGGTGCTGGAAGTGGACGTCGCGCGCAGGCGCATTGCCCTCACCCGGCGCCTGGACGATGCGCCCGCGCGACGCGAAGCGCGCGACGAACCGCGGCGCGGCGGGCGCGGCGGGCGTGGCGACGGCGGCCAGCGCGGCGGGCGCCCCGGCGGCCCGGCACGCCCGGGCGCGCCGCCGGCCAACAACGCGCTGGCAGAGGCCTTCGCCCGCGCCACGCGCAAGTAGCATGTCGCGGGGCCGCGCCGCTCAGGCGGCCTTGCGGAACTCCTCGAACGCGGCCTGCGCGTGCGCCGCGTACATCAGCGACGGGCCGCCGCCCATGTAGACCGCGACGCCGAGCATCTCGCGGAACTCCTCCGGGGTGGCCCCCAGCCGCGCCAGCGCCCTGGCGTGGAAACCGAGGCAGCCGTCGCAGCGGCTGGCCACGCCGATCGCCATGGCGATCAGCTCCTTGGTCTTCTCGTCGAGCGCGCCCGGCGCCATCGCGGCCTTGGCCAACGCGCCGAAGCCCTGCATCAGCGCGGGATGGTGGCTGCGCAGGTCGGTGAGGTTGCGCGAGATCGCGCGGACGTGGTCGTCGTAGGATTCGATGGACATGGCGTTGCTCCTGCCTGGATGGCCGGCAGTATATTAGATGTTGCTAATTTAGCAATACCTAATATAATGGCCGCATGAGCCCTCCCGTCTCCCGTTCCGACCGCCGTTTCATGCAGCAGGGCGCGGCCGAAGCGGCCGCCATGCTGCGTACCTTGGGCCACGAGCAGCGGCTGCTGGTGCTGTGCCTGCTCGTCGCCCACGGCGAACGCACCGTCGGCCAGCTGCTGGAAGACGTCGAACTCAGCCAGTCCGCGCTGTCCCAGCACCTGGCGCGGATGCGCGAGGACGGCCTCGTCGCCGCGCGGCGCGAGGGCCAGTGCGTCCACTACCGCATCGCCGACCCGCGCGTCGCCACCCTGGTGGCCGCGCTCAAGTCGGTGTTCTGTCCCTGAGGACCCTTCCATGCGCAACATCGATCCATGCGAGGCCAGGCGGCTGCTCGACGCGGGCGCTGTCCTGGTCGACATCCGGGGCGCCGACGAACATCGCCGCGAGCGCATCCCCGGCGCGCTCTGTGTCCCGCTCGAAGCGCTGCACGGGCCGTTGCCCCTGCCGCCCGGCGTGCCGGTGGTGTTCCACTGCCGTTCCGGGCTGCGCACGGACAGCCACGCGGCGAGGTTGGCGGAAGCGGCCGGCGACCGCGAGGCATGGCGGCTGGAAGGAGGGCTCGACGGCTGGCGGCGGGCAGGCCTGCCGACGGCGCGCGCGGCCGGTGCCCCGCTCGAGCTGGGGCGTCAGGTGCAGCTCGTGGTCGGCGCCGTGGTGCTGGTGGGCAGCGTGCTGGCCGCGATGCTCTCGCCCTGGTTCCTGCTCCTGACCGCACTGCCCGGACTTGGGCTGCTGGTGGCGGGCTCGACCGGGTTCTGCGGCCTGGCGCGGGTGCTGGCACGCATGCCCTGGAACCGCGCCCGCCCCCGGGCCGCTACCCGGTGACGATCCGATCGCGGCCCTGGCGCTTGGCTTCGTAGAGCGCGGCGTCGGCGCGCTGCAGCAGCGCGTCGATGCCTTCCTGGCCCTGGCGCTGGACCAGGCCGATGCTGATCGTGCAACAGGCGGCGGTGTCGCCGTCCAGTCCCAGCGGCATCGCCGCGACGGCGCGCCGCGCGCGCTCGAGCACCGCCACCGCGGCGTCGCGCGTGGTCTGGCCGAGCACCACCAGGAACTCCTCGCCGCCCAGCCGCGCCACGGTCAGCCCCGGCTCGCGCAGCGAGGCCTGCAGCTGCAGTGCCACCTGGGCCAGCACCCGGTCGCCGGCCTGGTGCCCGTAGCGGTCGTTGATGTGCTTGAAGCGGTCGACGTCCACGATCGCCACGCATACCGGGCCGTGGTTCGCGTCGGCCTGCTGCAGTGCCGACGCCAGCGCGCGGTCGCCGGCGCGGCGGTTGGGCAGCCCGGTCAGCGGATCATGGCTGGCCTGGTAGGCAAGCTGTTCGATCAGCAGTTCGCGCTCGCGCGAGGCGGCTTCGAGTTCGTCGTTGGTCCTGCGCAGCTGTTCGGTGCGCTGGGCGACGATCGCCTCGAGCCGGCGTTGCCGCTCGCGCAGGCGCCGCCCGAGCCCGTGGTGCAGCAGCACCAGCAGGCCCAGCACCGCGACCCCCGCGGCCACCACCACCCACGGCTGCCGCCACCAGGACGTGGCGACGTCGAATTCGATCGCGGTGGACGCGGCTGGCCGCGCCCAGCCGCCGAGCGAAGACGCGACTTCCACCTCGAACCGGAGGCGGCCGCCGGGCAGGTTGGTGTAGGTGACCTCGCGCGCGGTGCCGGCCTCCACCCAGTCCGGATCCACGCCATGCAGCCGGTAGCGGTAGCGCAGCGCACCGGGCTGGCGCAGGCTCAGCCCGGCATAGCGGATCTGCACCCGCCCCCCCGCCGGGACCAGGCCGGGCGCGGACGGCAGGCGCTCCTCGCCGTTGACCTGCAGGGCGTCGATCACCAGCGGCACCGCGCCGCGCTCGGGCGCGACCTGCGGGGCCGGATCGAACACCGCGATGCCCGCGGCGGTAGGGATCCACAGCTCGCCGTCGCGCATGCGCCAGCCGGCCGGCCAGCTGCCGCCGTTGGCCTGGCGGCTGGGCATGCCGTCGTCGCGGGTGAACAGCGCGACGTCCAGGCGATCGCGCTCGCCGCGGTCCACCGCCGCGAACGCGCTGCGCGGCACCCGCATCACGCCGTGGTTGCTGCTCAGCCACAGGTGCCCCGAGTCGTCGGCAAGCACCCGGAACACGGTGCTTCCGCCCAGTCCGTGGGCCTCGCCGTAGGCGCGGTAGCCCCCGGGGCCGTGGTGCAGCAGGCCGCGGTCGGTGGCGATCCACATCCCGCCTCCGGGATCTGGATGGAAGTCGAAGGCCGACTGCGCCGGATACGGCGACCCCGGCCGCTGCACCACCAGATGGCCGTCTGGCTCGCGCCAGGCCAGGCCGCCGAGCAGGCCGATCCACAGCCGCCCGTCGTCACCGCGGTGGAAGGCGCGCACCGGCAGTGCCGGCAGCCCGGGCAGCGGTTCGGCGTGGAGCAGGCCGTCGCGCCAGGCGACCACGCCGCGCTCGGTGCCGATCCACAGCGTGCCGTCGGGGTCCTCCAGCAGTGCGCGGACCTGTTCGGCGCCGAACGGTTGGTCCTCGGGCACCAGCGTCCGCACCGGTGCGCCGCCAGCCGCCACGTGCACGACCCCGCGGTTGTAGGTGCCGACCCAGGCTCCGCCGTCGGCGGCCGGCGCCAGCGCCAGCACGCTGCTCGGCGGCGTCCCGGGCGCGGGGTACACCTGGCGCATGCGGCCCTCGTGGAGCACGCTCAGGCCGTCCGCGTGCCCGATCCAGACCGTGCCGTCGCCGGTCTGCAGCACGCTGCGCACGTAGTCCGAGGGCAGCCCGGGCTGGCGCACGATGCCGCGCACCGGACCGTCGGCGATCCGGTACAGCCCGTGGGTGGTGCCGAACCACAGCAGCCCCTCGCGATCCTCGAACAGCGCCCCGGTGGCGTAGCCGACCACGCCGTGCTCGCTGCCCAGCCGCTCCCAGCGTCCGTTCCAGTGGCGCAGCACCGCGGCGTCCGTGGCCGCGACCCAGACCGCGCCGGCACGATCCACCAGCAGGCCCTCCGCGCGATCGGCGCGCAGGCGCACGGTACGTCCGCCCTGGTGGCGCCACACGCCCTGCTCGCCCGCGATCCAGGTCGCACCGTCGCCGTCGCGCACCAGCGCCCGCACCTCGCCGGGCGCCAGCCCCAGTCCGGCGCCCAGCGGCTCGACCTGGCCGTCGCGCCAGCGGTACAGGCCGCGCGGCAGGCCGAGCCACAGGCTGCCGTCGGCCTGGGCCAGCAGTGCGTTGACCTGGCGCCCGGCCAGGCTCTCGCCGCCCGGCACCCGTTCGCAGCGCCCGCCGGGCCGCATCCGGTACAGGCCGTCGGTGGCCGCGATCCAGGCGCCGCCCCCGGTCGCGGCCGCGAGCCGCACCGCCGGCAGCGCATCGATCCCGCGGCACGCCGGTCCGGGGGCGCCGTCCACCGGCACGCGCATCAGGCCCGCGCCGTCGACCGCCACCAGCATGCTGCCGTCGTCGTCGCGCCACAGCGTGCGCGAGGCCACGCGTCCACCGCTTGCCTCGCGCAGGCCCGGCACGGGGCTGAAGCCGAGCCCGTCGAAGCGGGCGGTACCTTCCCAGGTGGTGAGCCACAGGAAGCCGTCCAGTCCCTGGCCGATGGCGTAGACCTGGCTGTGCGGCATGCCGTCGTCGGCGTTCCAGCGCGTCAGCGTGTAGTGGCTGGCCGGGACCGCCGGGTCGAGCGCGCGCGCCGGCGGCGCAAGCGCGAAACCGGCGGCAGCCAGCACGAGCAATGCCAGCCGCCGCCATGCGGGCATGGCGCGGAACCCGGGAATCGGCATGGAAACGTACGTGCCCCTGTTCACGTCCGGCGCCAATTCTACGGGGTCGGGCCCCGGCAGGAACGTGGCGGGGGTTTGGAACCGGCGCATCGACGGGCCACCATGCGCGCATGCCGATCGAACCCGTCCCCGACCCCGCCGCCGGACCGGTGGACGCCACCGACCCGCGTCCGGTCCCACCCGAGCCGCCGTTGCCCGGCGACTGCTGCGACAGCGGTTGCGACCGGTGCGTGTACGACCTCTACAGCGAGGCCCTGCAGGATTACCGCGAACGGCTCGCGCGCTGGCGCGAGCGCCATCCGGGCGCGGACTGAGCCGGCCGCCCGGCGGTCAGGCCGCGTCGGTGCGCCGCTGGCGCGACAGGTGCACCAGCAGCAGCGAGATCGCCGCCGGGGTCACGCCCGGGATCCGCTGCGCCTGGCCCACCGTTTGCGGGCGCACGCGCTCGAGCTTCTGCCGCGCCTCGGCCGAGAGGCCGCGCACGCGCGCGTAGTCGAACCCGTCGGGAATCGGCATGCCCTCGTGGCGCAGCTGGCGCGCGATCTCCTCGCGCTGGCGCTGCAGGTAGCCGGCGTACTTGGCCTCGATCTCGACCTGCTCGGCGACGTCCTCGGCCACCGGCGACTCCGGCGCGAACACGGGCAGGGCCGCCAGGCGCGCGTGGTCCAGCTCCGGACGCCGCAGCAGGTCGAGCGCGGTGCCCTCGCGGCTGACCTCGATGCCCAGCGCCTGCGCGACCTCGCGGCCGGCGGCGTTGTTCGGCGAGACGCGCAGCGCGCCCAGCCGCGCGGTCTCGCGCCCGATCGCTTCGCGCCGGGCCTCGAATCGGGCCCAGCGCGCGTCGTCGACCAGCCCCAGCTCGCGGCCGACCGGCGTCAGGCGCAGGTCGGCGTTGTCCTCGCGCAGCTGCAGCCGGTACTCGGCGCGCGAGGTGAACATGCGGTACGGCTCGCTGGTGCCGTGGGTGATCAGGTCGTCCACCAGCACGCCGATGTAGGCCTGGTCGCGGCGCGGCGACCACGGCTCCAGGCCGCGCACCAGGCGCGCGGCGTTGACGCCGGCGAGCAGGCCCTGCGCCGCGGCCTCCTCGTAGCCGGTGGTGCCGTTGATCTGGCCGGCGAAGAACAGGCCGGACACCGCGCGGGTCTCCAGCGACGACTTCAGCCCGCGCGGATCGAAGAAGTCGTACTCGATCGCGTAGCCGGGGCGGGTGATGTGCGCGCGCTCGAATCCGCGGATCGAACGCACCATCTCCAGCTGCACGTCGAACGGCAGCGAGGTGGAGATGCCGTTCGGGTAGATCTCCACCACGTCCAGCCCCTCGGGCTCGACGAACACCTGATGGCTGTCGCGCTCGGCGAAGCGCACCACCTTGTCCTCGATGCTCGGGCAGTAGCGCGGGCCGATGCCCTCGATCTGGCCCGAGTACATCGGCGAGCGGTGCAGCGCGCCGCGGATCAGCTCGTGGGTGCGTCCGCAGGTATGGGTGATCCAGCACGACACCTGGCGCGGATGGTCCTCGCGCGAGCCCATGAACGAGAACACCGGGCGCGGGTCGTCGCCCGGCTGCTCCTCCATCACCGAGTAGTCGAGCGTGCGCCCGTCGATGCGCGGCGGGGTGCCGGTCTTGAGCCGATCGACGACGAAGGGGCGTTCGCGCAACCGCGCGGCCAGCGTCACCGCCGGCGGATCGCCCATGCGCCCGGCCGCGTACCGGGTCTCGCCGATGTGCACCTTGCCGGCGAGGAAGGTGCCCGCGGTCAGCACCACCGCCGGCGCCTCGAAGCGCAGGCCGGTGTTGGTGATCGCGCCGCGTACCGTGTCGACGCGCCCGTCGGATTCGATCACCAGGTCGTCGACCGCGGCCTGGAACACGGTGAGGCGGGGCTGGCGCTCCACCGCGCGGCGGATGAAGGCGCGGTACAGCGCGCGGTCGGCCTGGGCGCGCGTGGCGCGCACCGCCGGGCCCTTCGAGGCGTTGAGGCGACGCCACTGGATGCCGGCGGCGTCGGCCGCCCTGGCCATGATCCCGCCGAGCGCGTCGATCTCGCGCACCAGGTGGCCCTTGCCGATGCCGCCGATCGCCGGGTTGCAGCTCATCGCGCCCACGGTCTCGATGCTGTGGGTGAGCAGCAGGGTGCGGGCGCCGGCGCGGGCCGAGGCGAGCGCGGCCTCGGTCCCGGCGTGGCCGCCGCCGATCACGATGACGTCGTAGCGATGGAAGTCCTGGCTCATGTGGGGCATCCCGCCGGCGCGCACGGGGGCCCGTCCGCGCCGGGATTGTTGGCGTGCGGCGGCCGCGGCGCAAGCGCGCGGACCCGCGGTCGCGGACAGGTTGGCACGGTTCCTGCGTGCCTCTCCGTTGCACCCGGGCTGGCAGCGTCAAGGGGGGCGCGGCCGGAGATTGGAACAGGGCTGGCCATGCACGGCCCGGGGAAGCAAAGGGGCCGGATGTCGGGGGACATCCGGCCCCATTCTTTTTTCGCCTTCCAGCGCCGCGTCCCGGTGGCCGCGGGTGCGCGCATGCGCGCGAACCGGGCCCGGGGGCCGCATCGCCGATGGGGAAGGCCGTGGCCGGCATCCGGGGCCTGGCGCTCCGGGGCGCCCTCGAAGGGCGCCGACGCCCGGCGGGAGCGGAACAGGGGGGATCCGGTATCCCCCGCCGGGTGTCGACATCTGAAACCGATTTTTTGTCTTTCCGGACCGCGAGCGTCGAAATCCGACGCAGCCCGTCAGCCCGGCTAGCTTGAACGTCCCCGCGCCCGAGCGCAAGGGGTTCGGGTCTAATCCTCCTGCCTCGGGCGCGGCGTCGGGGCGCGTCGCTCCGCGGCAGGCGCGCTCCTCTGGACCGGCGCCGGGCGCGGCGCGGACACGGCCGGCGCACGCGGGGCCGACGACGGCTGGGTCCGCGGCGCCGGCGCCGGGGCCAGCGGCCGCGACGGCGCGCTCCTGGCCGGCGCGGAGGGCGCCGCGGCGGGCGTGGGCCGGACGGTGGGCGTCGCCATGGGCTGGCGGCCCTCGCGGCGCACCGGGGTCGGGGGCGTCGTCCGGCCCGGGGTCGAGGTCGGCGCCGGCTGCGCCGGGGGAGTCGCCAACGGCCGGCTCGGGATGCGGCGCACCGGACTCGTCGCCGGCGCGGTCACCGGCGCCGGCTGGACACCCGCCGGCGCCAGCGGCTGCGACGACTCCCGCCGGACCGGCGCGGGCGCCACGCGGGCACGCTGCGGCGCCTGCGCCTGCGGAACCGTGCGCCGGCGCGGCGGCAGGTTGCCGCCGGTGCCGCGCTCGACCTCCGGCGCCGACGGGGTGTCGGGCGGTCGCGGCGGCTGCGGCGGACGCGGACGCACCGGGTAGTGGGGCCAGTAGTGGCCGCCGTACGGCCAGAACCGGTAGGCGCTGCCGCCGTAGCCGTAGACGTAGGGGTAGCCGTAGCCGAGGCCGCCGTACCAGCCGCTGCGGCTGTAGCCGAGCAGACCGTACGAGCCGCCGTAGTAATAGGACGGTCCGCCGTAGTAGTAGCTCGACGCGCCACCGCCGTACGGATCGCCGAAGCGGTCGTGGTAACCGTAGTCGTCGCGGTAGTAGCCGCCGCCGTCCGGGTAGTAGTAGCTGGCACAGCCGGACAACCCGCCGAGCAGCAGCAGGGCAACGAGAAGCTTGCGGACCATGCCGGATCCCCCGAATCAGCGAGGGCCCAGCATCCGGCCGCTGCTTTGAATCCGTGCTTAACCCTTCCGGCAAGGCATTCGGGTTGCTGAACACGCCCCGCGCCCGGTCGGATAGGCTGTTGCGCCATGTCCCCCAGCACGCCGCTGCCGCGATTCGACGACGTGCTGGACGCGGCGGCGAGGATCGCACCGCACGCCCGCGTCACGCCGGTCCTGCGCGCCGACGCGCTCGACCACGCCGCCGGCGCGCGCCTGCTGTTCAAGGCCGAGGGCCTGCAACGCTCGGGCGCGTTCAAGTTCCGCGGTGCCTGCAACGCGGTCTCGAGCCTGCCGGACGCCGTGGCCGCGCGCGGGGTCGTCACCCATTCCTCGGGCAACCACGGCGCCGCCCTGGCGCTGGCCGCGCGCCTGCGCGGCATCCCCTGCCACGTGGTGGTGCCGGAAGGCGCGACCCGCACCAAGCTCGCCCTCGTCGCCAGCCAGGGCGCGATCCTGCACCGCTGCGCGCCCGGCCTCGACGCGCGCGAGGCGCGCTGCGCCGAAGTCCAGGCCGCGACCGGCGCGACCCTCGTGCATCCCTACGCCGATCCGAAGGTGATCGCCGGCCAGGGCACCGCGACCCTGGAACTGCTCGCGGCGGCGGGCGACCTGGACGTGGTCGTGGTCCCGGTGGGCGGCGGCGGGCTCGCCTCCGGCGCGGCGCTCACCCTGGCCGGGCGCGCGCCCGCCACCGCGCTGGTCCTGGCCGAGCCGGCAGGCGCGGCCGACGCCCTGCACGCGTTGCGCACAGGCCGGCGCGAACCGGTGCCCGCGCCCGGCACCGTGTGCGACGGGCTGCGCGCCACGATCGGCGAGCCCAACTTCCGCATCCTCCAGGCACACGGCGCCGAAGTACTCGCGGTCGAGGACGGCGACACCATCGCCGCGATGCGCCGGCTGCTGGCCGAACTGCGGATGCTGGTGGAACCGTCGTCGGCGGTGGCGCTGGCGGCGGTGCTGGCCCACCCCGCGCGCTTCGCCGGCAAGCGCGTGGGCATCGTGCTCAGCGGTGGCAACGTCGATCCCGACGCGCTGCCCTGGATGCCGGCATGAGCCGCGATCCGCGCGCGCGCCGACCGCTGCTGCGCTGGCTGGTGCGCCTGGCGGTGCTGGGCCTGCTGTGGCTGGCCGGGGTGGCGGCGTGGATCCACTGGGTGGGCCAGCGCGACGAGGCGCGCGCGGCCGACGCGATCATCGTGCTCGGCGCCGCGGCCTACGACGCCGTACCGTCGCCGGTGTTCCGGGCGCGGATCGAGCACGGCCTCGACCTGTACCGCGCCGGGCACGCGAAGGTGCTGGTCTTCACCGGCGGCTACGGCGGTGGCGGCGCGCGCTTCGCCGAGTCGCAGGTGGCACGGCGCTACGCGATCCGCGCCGGGATCCCCGAGGACGCGATCCTGATCGAATCGACGTCGCAGACCACCTACCAGAACCTGTTCGAGGCGCGCAACCTGATGCTCGAGCACGGCCTGCGCGACGCGATCGTGGTGAGCGATCCGCTGCACATGGCGCGCGCCCTGCGCCTGTGCCGCCAGCTCGGCATCCGCGCCTACGGCTCGCCGACGCCGCGCACGCGCTTCCGTTCGTTCCGCACGCGCTGGGAGTTCCTCGCCCGCGAGGTGTACTTCTTCCACCGCGACCTGGTGGTGCGGCCGCAGTAGCCCGCGGCGGCGCGCTATCATGGCCGCGCGCCGGCCCCCACCCGCGCGCCCGGATCCCGCCATGCGCATCGACGGCAGCCGCCTCCACGACCGCGCCACCGAGCTGGTGCTGGCCTACTACGCCGCGTTCAACCGCGGCGACCGCGACGCGATGCTGGCGCTGCTGGCCGACGACGTGGTCCACGACCTCAACCAGGGCCCGCGCGAGACCGGGCGCGAGGCCTTCGCCGCGTTCATGGCGCGCATGGACCGCTGCTACCGCGAACAGCTGCGCGACGTGGTGGTCATGGCCACCGCCGACGGCGCCCGCGCCGCGGCCGAGTACGTGGTCCACGGCGAGTACCTCGAGGCGGACGCGGGGCTGCCCCCGGCCCGCGGCCAGCGCTACGTGCTGCCCGGCGGCGCCTTCTTCGAGATCCGCGACGGCCGCATCGCCCGCGTCACCAACTACTACAACCTCGAGGACTGGCTGGCTCAGGTACGCTGAGCGCGCGCGCCGCGGCGGCGTCCGTGGCAGGATGTCGGCGGCCGCGGGGGCGGTCGACCGGGGGAGGACTGTACATGCGGCGTCCGTCCGCGACCTTGCGACGGTTCCAGGCCTGCGCGCTCGGCGTGCTGGCCCTGGCGATGGGCTGCAGCACCGGGGCGCAGACCGCGCGCCCGGCCGGCGGCCAACTGGTGTGGGCGGACGAGTTCGAGGCCGCCGAGCTGTCCAACTGGAGCTTCGAGACCGGCGGCCACGGCTGGGGCAACCGCGAGCTGCAGTACTACACCGACGGCGCCAACGCCTTCATCCAGTACGACGAGATGGCCGGCAGCCGGGTGCTGGTGATCGAGGCGCGGCCCGGCGCACCGGCCGGCGCGGCCTGCTGGTACGGCGCGTGCCAGTACAGCTCCACGCGCATGGTCACCCGCGGCAAGCGCGAGTTCACGCACGGACGGGTCGAGGCCCGCATCCGCCTGCCGCACACCCAGGGCATCTGGCCGGCGTTCTGGATGCTGGGGTCGGACTTTCCCGACGTCGGCTGGCCCGAGAGCGGCGAGATCGACATCATGGAGCACGTGGGCTTCGAGCCCACCCTCACCCACGGCGCCCTGCACGGCCCGGGCTACTCCGGTGATCGCCATTTCAGCGGCACCCACGACCTGGGCGAGGCGGCCGACGCGCGCTACCACGTCTACGCGGTGGACTGGGACGCCGACGGCCTGCGCTGGTCGGTGGACGGCCACGAGTACTTCAGCCTGACCCGCGCCCAGGTCGAGGCGCGCGGCCGCTGGGTGTTCGACCAGCCGTTCTTCCTCCTGCTCAACGTCGCGGTCGGCGGCGACTGGCCCGGCAACCCCGACACCGGCAGCGTGTTCCCGCAGCGCATGTACGTGGACTGGGTGCGGGTCTACGACGCCGGGCCCGCGAAGCCGCGGCGGCGCAATGGCGCCCAGCCGCTGTCGCCACCGGGCGCTGCCGCGCGGGCAGCGCCCTCGCGACCGGCCTCGCCCACGGCCGCACCCGCGCGCACTGCGGCGCCGCCCGCCGCCATGGTCGAACCCGGCCGCGCGCTGCGTCCGCTGCTCCGGCTGGGCACCACGCGGGCATGGGACGAGGCCTGCGCGCCGCGCGACGCGCACGGCTGCGCCGCCCGCGACGGCGTGGATCGCCGCGACCCGCGCTGACGGGCACGGCAAGCCCCGGCGCGGGACCGGGGCACGCGCTCAGGAGTCCGTGCCCAGCCGCGCCAGGCCCTCGCGCAGCAGGTAGCGCGTCGCCGCCACGCGCTGGACGGCTTCGAATCCGTCCAGCACGTCCAGCAGCTGGCGCAGCGCGTTGCAGCGCGCGCGGCGCGCGCCGGCGTCGCCGCCTGCGCCGTTGAGGGCCGGCATGAAGCCCTCGTGCAGCATCGACGCGGTCACCGCGGCGGCCTTGAGCGCCTGTTCGCCCTCGGCCGGGTCGTAGGGCTGCGGCGGGTTCTGCAGGCCGCCGATCGCGACCGCGGCCAGGGCCTCGACGAAACGCGCCCGGCTGTCTTCCCCCAGCGCGTTCGCCGCGCGCTGCAGGCCCTGCAGGCTGCGGTCTGCGCCGGGTTCGAACAACGCGCACAGGCCGCGCGCCTCGGCCTCGTTGCGCGAGGTGGCATGCACGGCGCGGAACAGGCGATCGATGTCGGCATCGGGCGCGCGCGCGACCAGGTCGCTGGCGCCGGCGATCAGTGCCAGCGGATCGAGGGGTTCCGGTGCGCCGTGCGGGGACTGCGCGAACGCGGCGGGCGTCGTCGCCAGCGACAGGCACAGCAAGGCGGTGCGGAGTGTCATCTTCTGCGCGATCCGGCGGGAGAGGCTCGAGTCTAGGGCGGGCGGGGTGAACCGCCGCCAGCGCGCGGCACGGGCGCGTGCGCGCCCCCTCACCCCCGCCGCCGCACCCGGATCCGGTCGGCCGGGAAACTCGCGATCTCCGCGCCCTGCTCGCGGATCGGCGCGCCGGGCTCCGGCGCCCAGGCCAGCGCGGTGATCACTTCCCAGCTCGCCGGCAGCAGGTCGGCCTGCGCATCGGGCAGGCCCGCGCCGCGCAGCGGTTCGTACGCGGCGGCCGCGGCGGCGAAGCGCGCGCGCCCGGTGAGCGTGTGGCGGCGCGCGCGCAGGGCGTTGGTCGCGCCGATCGCGCGCAGTTCGTGCATCAGCGCCGGCAGGTCGCGATGGCCGCGCACCAGCACGTCGCGGTCGAGCACCGGGTCGCGGAAGCCCGCATGCATCAGCGCGTCGCCGAACTGCGCGATCGAGGCGAACGGACTCACGTGCGGCACGTCGTCGGCGCGCGCGAACGCCTCGCGCAGCTCCCACAGCGTGTCCGGCCCGAAGGTCGAACAGACCAGGGCGCCGCCCGGCCGCAGCACGCGGCGGAAGCCGGCGAACGCCGCCGGCAGGTCGTCGATCCACTGCAGGCAGAGGTTGGAGAACAGCACGTCGACGCTGCCCTCGGCCAGCGGCAGCGCGCGCAGGTCGGCGCAGACGCGGTCGACCGGGCGCCGCAGCGACAGCGCATCGCGCCAGCCGCCCCGCGGCATCTGCCGCAGCATGTCGGGCGACAGGTCGAGCGCGATCACCCGCGACCTGGGCCAGCGTTCGCGCATCGCGCGGGCTGCGCGCCCCGGGCCGCTGCCCACGTCCAGCACCACCTGTGGCGACCAGTCGCGTCCGCGCTCGGGCGCCAGTTCGAGCAGTTCCAGCGATTCGAGCAGGCGCGACTCCACCTCGCGCTGGAGCGCGGCCGCCGACGCGTAGCCGGCCGAGGCGCGCGAGAACGCACGGCGCACGTGGCGGGCGTCGAACAGCGGCGATCCGGAGTTCATGCGCCGCCTTCCCCGGCCGCGGCCGCGAAGCCGGCGAGCGCGTCGGCGACCTCGTCGGCATGGGTCAGGAAAGGGGCATGCCCGGCGTGCTCGACCACGACCACGTCGGCGCGCGGCGCCAGCCCTGCGGCGGCGCGCATCGCGCGCGGATCGACCAGGCGGTCGCGGCGCCCGGCCAGCCACAGGCTCGGCATGCGCAGCCCCGGCAGCACCGGGCGCAGGTCCACGGTTTCCAGCAGTTCGAGGCCATCGGCGAGCACATGCGCCGCCGGCTCGCCGCGCGCGAACACCTCCTCGCGCAGCACCCGCATCTCGTGGCGCGCGTCGTCCGAGCCGAAGGCCTCGAGCGCGATGAAGCGGTCGAGCGTGGCGCGCCAGTCGCTGCGCAGGCCGAGCGCGAAGCCGCGGAAGATCTCCGGCGACATGCCCAGCGGCCAGTCCTCGCCGCGCACGAAGCGCGGGCTCGCGCACAGCATCGCCAGCCCGCCCACCGCATCGGGCCGGGTCGCCGCGGCGTGCAGCGCGAACAGCCCGCCCAGCGACCAGCCCGCCCACAGCGCGCGCGGCACCCGCGCCACGATCGCCTCCACCACCGGTTCCGGCGCCAGCGGCAGCGTGCTGTCGCGGCCGTGTCCGTGCCCGGGCAGGTCGACCAGGTGCAACGTATGGCGGTCGGCCAGCCGCCGCGCGAGCGCGTTGAACACGCCCGAGTGCATGGCCCAGCCGTGCAGCAGCACCAGGTCCGGGCCCTGGCCGGTCGTTTCGATATGCAGTTCCGTGTCCATCAAGCGCCCTTGTCCGTGCGCAGCGCCGCCACTTCGCCGCTGCCCGCCACCGGCCGCGCGACGATCCAGGCGAAGGCGACGATCCCGGCGACCACCACCAGCGCGCCGAGCGCGGTGCGTCCGGTCGGCCACGGCTCGCCCAGCAGCAGCACGCCCAGCAGCACCGAGAACACCACCTCCGCGCCCTGCATCGCCTCCACCGCGCCCAGCGCCAGCGGCTTGTCGCGGACCATGCCGGTGGCCTGGAAGAACAGGATCGTGGCGATCACGCCCGCCGACAATGCCACCCCCGCGGCCAGCCACGCCTGCGCCGCCTGCGGCGGGCCCGCGGTGAAGGCGGCCCAGGCCATCACCAGCAGCCACAGCGGCTGGCTGGCCAGGGTCATCCCGAACACGCGCTGGATCGCGTCGAGCGGTTCGCCACTGCGCTCGAGGTGCAGCAGCAGCAGGCGGTTGCCCAGCGGATACGCGACCGCCGAGACCAGCACGCAGCCCAGCGCGATCCACGCCGCGCGGTCGAGCGCGCCGCTGGCGTGGCCGAACTGCATCAGCAGCACGCCGGCCAGGATCATCGCCGCCACGCCCAGCCCCGCCGGCGGGATCCGGCGCCGCTGGTCGCGGTACAGCAGCGGCGCGCACAGCAGGCCGGCGATCACGGTGAACTGGAACGAGCCGGCGACCAGCCACGACGGCCCGCTCGCGGCCGCATACGACAGCAGCACGTAGAACAGCACGAAGCCGATCCCGGCGCAGCGCAGCCATGCCCACGGATGCGCGGCGATCGCGCGCAGCACCGGGCGCATGCCGCCGCGCGCGAGCATCAGCGGCAGCATCAGCGGCAGCGTGATCAGGTAGCGCAGGCACGCCACCCACGCCCAGTGGCCGCCGCCGTTGGCGCTGGCGCGGTTGAGCACGTAGGTCATGGTGAAGAACAGCGCCGACAGCAGCGCCAGGCCGACCGCCGCCAGCGCGACGCGGCCCTGGGCATTGGGCATGGTCATGCCATCCGGCTTGGCAACGGATCGGCGGCGCGGTCGCGGGCCACCGCGAGCGCGTCCGCCAGCGCATCGACCTGCGCCGGCTCGTGCGCCGCGGTGAAGGTCACCCGCAGCCGCGCCTGGCCTTCGGGCACGGTCGGCGGACGGATCGCCGCCACCCAGTAGCCGTCGCGTTCGAGCGAGGCGGCCATCGCCAGTGCGTTGGCGTTGCTGCCGCACAGCACCGGCTGGATCGGGGTGTCGGACGGCACCAGCTGCAGGCCATGGCGTTCGGCCCGGGTACGGAACCGGCCGGTGAGTTCCTGCAGCCGCTCGCGCCGCCAGTGGTCGCGGCGGGCCAGGCGCACCGCGGCGAGCGCGGCGGCCG
>Ga0207873_1001499_pt1 | contig 22093 bp, 21 predicted proteins | sample BGWIniCompost_FD_187373 | JGI IMG/M metagenome (GOLD analysis project Ga0207873, IMG submission 187373) | Cellulose adapted compost microbial communities from Newby Island Compost Facility, Milpitas, CA, USA - BGW Initial Compost (SPAdes)... ...
TCTATTAGGAGAATATATTTTTTACCAGGGAGATCCCGGGATAGGACTTTATATTATTAATGAAGGCGAAGTAGTTATTCAAAGAACAACCGAAAGCGGAGAAGTAATTCAGCTTGCTACATTTTCAGAAGGTGATTTCTTTGGTGAACTTGCTCTTGTTGATGGTGAAAAAAGATCTGCATCTGCAATTGCTAAAACAGACTGCAGATTATCTGTTGTATTTAAACCTGACCTCGATGAATTTATTGAAGCTTATCCAAGAAAAGGAATAAAAATTTTACAGGGCATTTCCCAGATTGTTGCTGTCCGTTTAAGAAAACTAAATGAAGATTATTTTTCATTACAAAGTAAATTAAGAATAACACAGGAGTCAGATTATGGAACCTGATATTAAAAAAGTGCTGGTACCAATAGACTTTTCTGATTATTCAAAGAGTTCATTAAAATATGCTGTTAACTTTGCTAAACATTTTAATGCATCTTTAATTCTTGTTTATGTAATTGAACCAATTGTTTACCCGCCCGATTTCAGTATGGGGCAGATTGCTATACCCTCCCCCGGGCTTGAAATGGATAAACGAGCAAATGAAGAGTTAAATAAACTTGCTGAAAAAGAGATTCCTTCCGATGTTCAGGTAAAGAAAATAATTAAAACAGGTAAGCCGTTTGTAGAAATTATTGAAACAGCAGCAGATGAAGATGTTGATTTAATTATAATCGCAACACACGGTCATTCGGGTGTTGAACATATTTTATTCGGAAGTACTGCAGAAAAAGTTGTAAGAAAAGCTCCATGCCCTGTTTTAACTTTAAGAGAACCTTTAAAAGGTTTTAAATTCCATGACGAATTGAAAAAGTAAAATCAGCGGGGAGAAATTATTTCAGTTAAATAGAAATAATATTCTGAATTTTTACTACAAGTTTAATCCTTTCTATTTGTATATTACTAACCGGTAAAAAAATTCTTCACAAAAGGTAAAGGTAAAAGATGAAATTATATCTATCTGTTGCTGTATTATGCTTTTCATTCCTGTACTTATCTGGCTGCAGTGAAACAGACGGACCACCCCCGATTGAAATAGATGAAGAGAATAATGGATTTGAAAGCTTTGAAGTTGCAGAGATATTGGTAAAAAAATGTGCACTGCCGGAATGCCACCAGGGTGAAACAGCAGAAAATGGTCTTTCTTTCGAATCATATTCAAAAATGATTAAAGGTTCTTTGGGAAGACATTTCGGTGGACATGATCATAATCATTCACCAAAAATATTGCACGGGACTGTTTACGGCGGAAGCCCTGTTGTCCCCTTCGATTCCAAAAACAGTTTAATGTATAATTTAATTACCGGAAATATTTCTGATCCTGATTTAAGAATGCCTTATCAGAAAACTCCTCTCTCAAGTTCAGAAATAGAAACTTTAAGGAAGTGGATTGATAATGGAGCCAGGGATTTTAATGGTAATGTTCCATATTCAGGTTCTCAGAAAGTTTATGTATGCAACCAATGGAGTGATGAAATTTATGTAATTGATACCGAATACATGGTTGTTTCAAGAATAATTAATGTTGATGTTAACCCCGCTACTCCCGATCAGCCTCATAATATTCAGTTAAAAGATGGCTATTATTATGTTACATTAATTTCTGCCGGGCAACTTCTAAAAATTGATGCAGCAACAAACACTATAGTCGGTCGTACAGAAGGACTTGAAGCACCGGGAATGATTATGATTTCTCCGGATGGGAAAACTGCTTATGTTTCAAAATCATCTACAGCACCCGGAATCTATAGTATAATTTATGTTATAGACACTGAAACAATGCAGAGAAAACAGGAAGAAATTAATCTTCCTGTTGCAGGACTTCCTCATGCAATCTGGTTAACTAAAGATGGTAAAAAATTATATGTGGCTAATATGTCACGCGACAGAATTTCCATTGTTGATACAGATTTAAATGAAGTTGTTGATGAAATAGTTTTATCTGATGCTAACCCGGTTAATTATGAACCGATGCATATGTATCTATCACCGGATGATAAATATCTTTATGTTAATAACAGAACTTCAAGTACAATGCTGGTAATTGATACAGAAACAAATCAGGTTGTAAAAGAACTTAATATTAAAAAACATCCGATGCAGGCTGCTGTAACAAATGATGGAAATAAAATTTATGTTGTTTCACATCATGAACCTTACATAACTGAAATAACTAAGAATGGCACGGATTGGACTATCACTAAAGAATATTCAAATATGGATGCGTTTCACCATCTATATGGTGCTGATCTTTCACCCGATGGAAGATATTTATTTGTATCATGCTCAAACTCGGATGATTCATACACACCCCCTTATGATATTCCCGGTAAAGAAAGACCTTCAGTCTTATGTATTTATGATATTCAATCTGGTGAACTGGTTAAAGCGATAGATATTGGCTCATATTCGACAGGTGTTACTGCAAGGCAGAATTAAATAAACAAATAAAAGATTAAAAACTCAGTTCTTCTGCTAAACAACAGGTGGAGGGGCTGAGTTTTTATCTATTATTTCCTGTGCAAGATTTAAATATGCAAGCGAGCCTTTGGCTTTTGCATTAAAAAGAATTGAGGGTTTGCCGAAAAATTCAGATTCTGTTATAGCTACATTTTTGGGGATTACTGTTTTAAAAATATACTCACCAAAATTTGCAAAGAGTTCTTCGTTTGTCATTGTTTGTGCTTTTGTATGAGATTCGTACATAGTAAAAAGAATCCCTTCAACTTTTAATCTCGCATTAACTGTATTCCGTATTGAGTTTATGTATGTAAACATTCTCTTTAATGCAGAGATAGAAAATTTTCCTGCCTTAACAGGAATAAGTATTGAACTTGCTGCTGCGAGCGCAATGGTTGTTAATCCTTTTATATAGTGAGGGCAATCGATTATTATATATTCATATCTATTTAATTCTTCAAAAGAGAGAATATTGCTGAAAAGATATGGATTACGTGTTAATCTTTCCAACCTCTCCTCTGCCTCTGTGCTTGTTATGTTTGATGGAATAAAATCGAGGTTTGGTAAATCGGTTTTATGTATAACCTGTGTTACAGATTTAACATAACTAAACACACTGAACATATCTCCATTAATCATATCAGGAGTAAAGCCCATATAAAGTGTGCATGATCCGGAAGGATCAAAATCAATCAAAAGTGTTTTTTTCTCTGCAACAGCAAGACTTGCTGCAAGATTAACGGCGGTAGTAGTTTTCCCCACTCCTCCTTTGGGTACAGCAACAGCAATTATTTTTTTCATTATTCCAAAATTAAGAGAGCAGTAATCAAAACAAAATTATTTAATTTAAATAAATAAGATGTGAAAGTTATTCATTAATATATTTATTAAAAATAACTGTGAAGGTTGATCCTGATCCTTTTTTGCTGGCAACATAAATTTCAGCATTATTCAGATCAATATATTTTTTGGTTAAAGCAAGCCCCAGCCCATTGCCTTCAAATTTCCTTGAATACCCTTCCTCCTCCTGCGTAAATGGTTTGAAAAGATTTGGTATATATTCTTCAGAAATTCCGATTCCCGTATCAATAACATCAACAGCAATTTTATTTTCGGCATATTCCTTTATTTTAATTTCAACTTTCCCTTTTAAAGTATATTTAATAGCATTATCAATAAGATTCTGAAAAGCCTGCGCAATTGTATATTCATCACCTGAAATAAAAAAGCTGTTATCACCAGGTGTAAAGTTTAATGATAAATTTTTCTCTTTAGCCAGTGAATAAAATTCCATTACAAGGCGCTGAAGAAGATCTTTTAAGTCAAGCTTTTCAATAGTAACATTATAATTACCTGTTTGTATTAAAGACATATTAAGAATCAGATCAATTGTACGAAGCAGGCGTTTACTTCCATTATCAATTGCTTTTAATTCTGATTCAAGCTCACCCGGCAGTTTCTCCCGTATTATTTCACTTACAATTGAATTATAATTAAGGATAACATTAAGAGGTGTACGGACTTCGTGAGAAACCTGTGCAAGAAATACGGATTTAAGTCTGTCTGATTCTTCTGCTTTTTCTTTTGCTTTTACAAGTTCTTCTTCAGCAAGTTTTCTTTCATGAACATCGGTTATTGTACCCGATATGCCAATTACATTATTATTGGTTCTTGTAAGATGTGCATTTATTTCAACCCATTTAATTCCTTCATTTTTTGTTTTGATTCGTGCTTCGGTTTTTGCGAACTCAATTTTATTAAATATTAAAGAAGCTATCTCATCATAAACTTTTTTCTTATCATCTTCAAAAAAGAAATCAATCAGAGGTCTGCCGATACTTTCATTAATTTTATTTTCTGTCAACTGGGTCCAATAGTTATTGATGAAAATTAATTTTCCAACCGAGTCTGTCTGGTAAATAACCTCGTTCACCTGCTCAACAACTGTACGGTACCTGTCTTCACTTTCTCTTACGAGTTTTTGTGCAAGTTTAAATTCTGTTATATCATTAAGAACACCAAGAGTACCGATAATTTCTTCTTTCGAGTTTTTGAAAGGAGTTCCCGAAATCCTTGCCCACCATTTAGAGCCATCTTTTCTTTTCACCCGGAGCTCATAAGTATCTGAAATATTTTTTAATCTCAAAGCATTTTTTTCGAGAATAAATTTTCTGTCCTTGGGATCAAGCAAAACTTCATAACTTTTTTGACCGACAAGTTCCCCTGCTTTATAGCCGGTAATTTCACAAAGTCTTTTATTTACAAAAAGTATTTTATCCTCAATATCAGTAATAATAAGACCTTCTGCCATACTTTCAACAACTATTTTATACAACTCCTCACTTTCTTTCTTTGCTTCCTCTGCTTCTTTAATTTTTGTAATATCTCTTTGTGTACCCCACACTCTTGTTAAACAACCATCTTCAACAATACCGATAAGATTGTTAAGAAAAAATTTTATTCTGCCCTGTTTATCTTTTTCCTTAGATTCAACATCAATTCTTTTATAACCGTTTTTTATAAAATTTATAAGATTCTCATACGAATCCGGATCAGATGGAGGGAATAATTCATTGAAACTAATACCCGGCATTTCTTCTGCTTTTTTGTAACCATACATTCTAGCCATAGCATCATTGCACTCGGCAAAGTAAGCAGAATTATAGAATAGTTTTATTTGTTCATCGGGAGGAAGCAGCACCGATACAGGTTTTTTGAAATCAATTCCGAATATACCTTCGGTACTTTGTTCAAGAAGAGATTTGTAGAGATTGCTTGTTCTTCTTAATTCATTTCTGAATCTTTCAAGTTTGGCTGAATAAATTTTCAAAACAATAAATATGATAACGGAAGAAACGAAAATAAAAATAATGCCTTTTATCAATGACCAGTGAAAAATTCCGGATGAAGTTTTTTCAGGAGTAATGAGAAGAAGATCAGATAAGAAAACCCATAAAACACCAAATAAAAAATAGAAGGCTAAGAACCTGAAAGTATTAAAGCTTTTATCTTCTTTAAACATTCTTAATTCCGATCGGCGGCGGGAAGTACAGCAATGAAGCGCGTACCTTTATTCTTTTCACTTTCAATTTTCAATTCACCGCCGTTTCTATGGATGAATTCATTTATCAAAACCATACCAAGTCCTGTTCCATATTCTCTTTCAGTTCCGGGTGTAGAAAACATTTCTCCTCTTAAAATTTTCTTCATATTTTCATCACTTATACCAATACCGGTATCCTGTACAACGATTGATACTTTGTGAGGCATACCCTCTTCTGCCAGACTCTTTACAGTAACTGTCACTTCTCCATTTAATGGAGTAAATTTTACAGCATTAGAAATCAGATTTTGAATAACAGAATTCATCATATCTTCATCGGCGTAAATGAAAATATCCGGGTCGGAATTTATTTTAAAATCGATTTCTTTCTTAACTATATTTCCCCTGAGAAGCTTGGTGCTGTTTTTTATTAGTTTGGTAATGTCAATCCTGGTTGGTTTGAACTCAATTCTTCCGGTCTGAAATCTTGAATACTGAAGAAGGTTGTTTGTCATCCCGTATAAATTTTTAGATGATTCATAAATAACATTTAAGTATTCTTTTATTTCATCATCAGTAAGCTGATCATATTCTGTCGTAAGGATTTCTGAAAAGCCAAGAAGAGAATTAAACGGGCTCCTGAGATCATGAGATATTAAAGAGAACAGCCTGTCTTTAGATTTATTAAGATCACTTAACTTTTCTATAAGTTTTTCTCTCTCCTGCTCAACTTTTTTTCTTTCAATTGCCATCGATATAGGATGAGAGATTGCTTCAAGAATTTCTTTATGCCTGGTGGTATAGTTAAACTTATCCTCATAATCCTGAACAACAAGAGCACCAATTGTATTTCCTTTAATCTGAAGAGGGACACCCAGCCATATTTCAGACTGCGGACCAATTAATTCAATTTCACCTTTTGCAACAAGTTCAGCATCGAGCTGCTTATCAACCAGAGCAGATTTGCCATTTCTTATTACATATTCGGTAAGCCCTTTACCAAATTTTATAGGCGGTGCACTCTTATCATATTTATCAATAAAATACGGAAAGTTTATTATATCATTTTCCTTATCATATAATGCTATATAAAAATTTTCTGCAAGCATTATTTCTGAAATAGATTTATGAATAAACTTAAAAAGTTCATCAAGATTTCTTACAGTATTTGCTGCCTGCAGAACCTGTGAAATAACATTCTGAATATTTTCTTCCTTTTTCTTTTCTGTTATATCATGACCAGCAGCAACAATACATTTTACATTACCGCTTTCATCTCTCAGGAGAGTTTTCTGCCAGAGGATAAGATGTTCTTCAGAAGGTGTAGTAAACTTAACTTCAATTTTATGATCATTAGTATGACTATCCAAAAACCTTTTAAATGTTATTCCGGCATCACCTTTTATTCTGTCAGTAAAAAGATATTCATAATTTTTACCGATAATATCATCAACACCAAAAAGCTCTTTACCTTTTTCATTTATAAGACTTACTTTTTTCTCTGAATCAATTAATAAAAAAGCAACATCTGAAAGTTTAAGTATAGCATCAAATCTTTGTTTGTTTGTTATAAGGCTGGCTATGTTTTCGCGGAATTCAGTAATATCTCTTAATACGCCAATGCTGAAAATTCTGTTACCGGCATTATCAATTTTTGTGAATGAATTATCTTCAATCCATTTTATCTTATTATCTTTTGTCCTGATTACATATGCAGCACTGTATTCTTCAAAAATTTCTTTTTCATTCCCCGAGTTTTGTGTGAATGAATTGCTCCTGCTGTAAACAGTTTCTTCAATAATAGATTTAAATCCATCATTATTTATTTCCTCCATTGTATAACCGGAAATATTAAAAATGTCGGAACTTATATATTTGTATTTACGGTTTACCTGGTCAAAGTAATAAACTACTTTGTTGTAATCGTCCCTGAATGAAAATTTGTTTATGCCGAGATTAATGATTTCCTCACCTTTTGAAGAATGAAATTCAATTAACATTTTTTAACCCCCTAAAATATTACAAAAAAACAATTAAAACATTATCGGTAATTTTTGTTCCCGAATAACTTTTTAATGATATATAAAATATATTAAATCAGTTTAGTAGTAAAACAACTACAAAAAAAATTAAAATGATCGTACAAATTTTAGGTTGCTTTTGAGGTGCAGCATGCTTATTTTTATGTAGACTAAATCTAAATAACATACGAAATACTGGTAAAACGAATGAAAAAAGCTTCCGAACTTCAGTATGGAGAAAAATTAACTATCAGTGAAATAGATTTTTCTCACCCATCTTCCCAAAGAATTTTAGAAATTGGTTTTACTCCGGGTCAGGAGATTGAGTTAATTGTAAAACCATTGTTTAATGACCCTCTTGCTTTTTCTGTTCGTGGGTCTATAATAGCCATAAGAAAAGATGAGGCTGATTGTATTAAAGTTTCATGAATGTTCAAACTACAGAAAAAATTCCACTTATCACTTTAGTAGGTCCACCCAACTCCGGAAAGACTACCTTATTTAATTACCTCAGCGGAAAAAATTTTAAAACAGTTAATTACCCGGGCGCAACCGTTGAATATTCAATCTCAGGTTTACAAAAAAAATTTAATATTAAAGCTAATGTAATTGACTCCCCCGGTATAGTTAGCTTAAATGCACATTCTCCCGATGAAAAAATTTCTGTTGATGCTTTGTTTAATCATCCCTTGTACGGACAGCCTGATGTTCTTGTTGTTACTGTAGATTCGAGCCAGCTTTCCCGCCATCTTCTTCTCGTAAAGCAGTTGAAGAATGCCGGTTTTAATATTATTGTTGCTTTAACAATGAATGATTTGTTAAGAAAGAAGCACCAGGAAATTTCCTTAAGCAAATTAAGAATCTTACTTGATTGTGAAGTTTTGCAGATAGATGGAAGAACAGGTGATGGTATAAATGTTCTTTTGAATAAAATATCAGAAAGTCTTAATAACAGAAATAGTAGTATTAAACCAAATGCCGAGATATTAAAGAGTTTTAATAATCAATCTTTGTTAGAGCTATATAAAGAAATTGAACTGATTGAAAATGATGTTATTTATGAAATTAATTCAAACGGAAACGGATTTAATCTTGAGACTGCAAATGCAGAATTGAATATTCTTTCACAACCAGCAGAGAAAAAAACAAAATACACACTTGATTCTACCACATTAAAAATTGATAAATATCTGCTTCATCCTAAATTTGGTGCACTTTTCTTCTTTCTTATTATGTCTGCAACATTTGCATCCATCTTCTGGCTGGCAGATCCTTTAATGGGAATGGTTGATGATTTCTTTGCATTCCTATCTGCTGAAGCAGCATTACTTCTTGGCGATGGATGGTTTTCGGATTTCGTCGCAAACGGAATTATAAGCGGAACGGGGTCCGTGCTTGTATTTCTTCCGCAGATTATAATTTTATTTTTAATACTTGGATTACTGGAAGATACAGGATATCTTGCAAGAGGAGCAATGATAGTTGATAAACCTCTTTCAAAAATAGGGTTAAACGGGAAATCATTTGTTCCTATGTTATCGGGGTTTGCCTGTGCTATTCCGGCAATTCTTGCAACCCGAACAATTCCCAATAAACGGGAACGCTTCTTAACAATTTTCATTTTACCTTTAATGAGCTGCAGTGCAAGACTTCCTGTATATGCATTATTAATTGCTTTTCTTTTACCGGCAGGAAAATCATGGCTTGGAGGAATTATACTTGCTTCAATTTACATCTTCAGTGTTTCCAGTTCAATTATAGTTGCGGGAATATTAAATAAATTCAAAGATAAAATTGTTAAGGAAGAAGATAATTCTTCATTTATAATAGAGCTGCCGGCATACAGAAGACCAAAACTTAAATTCATTTTTATTAATTCTTACATTAATGTTAAAGCATATTTACAGAAAGCCGGTCCTGTAATAATTGGTTTTTCAATTGTACTCTGGTTTCTTACATACTTCCCAAATACTGATCCGCAGATTGATACAACCGGGTTAACAGAAACAGAAATTATGCATGTAAAAGAAGCTGAGAGAATATCCCAGTCGTATGCCGCTGATTTGGGAAAAATTATTCAACCAGTTATGACACCATTGGGAATGGACTGGAGAGTTGGTGTATCTTTAATAGCTGCATTTGCTGCAAGGGAAGTATTTGTAAGTTCACTTGCATTGATATTTAAAGTAACAGATGACAACGAAGAGACAATACAGCAATCGATGCTGCAATCAATGAGGCAGGCAGAAATAGGAGATACCGGTCAAAAGCTTTTTACAACATCAACAATAATAGGGCTGATAGTATTTTTTATTTTTGCTTTACAATGCCTTTCAACAGTAGCAGTATCAAGAAAAGAAACAGGCGGCTGGAGAATACCAATTTTGCAGGTTATAGTATTTACCTCTCTTGCATACTTTTTTACATTTATAACTGTCAATGGTTTGCGTGCTTTAGGGGTAAGTTAACTGTAGTTTCCTTGATATTCATGCAAGCCGGATATATTTTTACAAACAGTATAAATCAGGAATGTTAGATAAAGTGAAACATCCCCAGGCTTCCGAGATATTCAGACATTTTCTTAAGAGCGAACAGAACAGGATTACACCGGAAAGATTTGAAGTGATGGACTCTGCACTTGAGTATGAAGGTCATTTTGGTGCAGATGAATTGTATATCCTGATGAAGAACAACCACTCCAGGGTATCCCGTGCAACGGTTTACAAAACACTTGAACTTCTTGTCCAATGTGATCTTCTAAGTAAAAGAAATTTTGGCGACAACGTTACCCGGTATGAAAGCAATTACAAACGCCAAAGCCACGACCACCTGATTTGTGTTGACTGCGGAAGAATTGTTGAATTTGTTGATGCCCAGATAAAAAAGCTTCCACAACAGATAAGTGAAAGACTTGGTTATAATTTTGAAAGTTATTCATTTAATATTTTCGCAAGATGTAAGAATCCGAAGAACTGTAAGTACTATAAAAAATAACTTATAAGGATTTAATGCTTACACAGAAGTACCCGTTAAGCTGGCAGAAAAAAAAATTCTTTATAAAAATATTCTGTTCCATCCCTAATATTGCTACAGGAATTTTAATTAAAGCTGATAAATCATTATACATAGTTGACCCCGGTGATGGTATTTTAAGAGATTTGAATAATGAAATTGGTACTGAACAAATATTAAATATCTCAGATATTTTTATTACTCACGGGCATCATGATCATGTTGGCGGTGTATGGTCTCTTCTTACTTACCTCAGAGTTATGAACAAAAAAACTCCTCTAACAATCCATTACCCTGATGGATGTGTTGAGATTGAAAGTATTCATAATGCATTTATAAAAGTTTACTCAAAAACATTACCTTATCAGATAGTTTTAAAAAAAATAAAGAACCATCGAAACTACAACAGCGGTAATATACAGGTTCGACCATTCCCTGTTATTCATAAAGAATATCTTCATGATGGAACAACAACGAGACAGGTTCCCGCTCTGGGATATAAATTCACTTTCGATGGTTTAAATATTTGTTACGGCGGCGATACTGCATATTGTGAAGATCTTGTTGAACAGGCAAAAGATGCAGATCTCGCAATAATTGAAGCGGGTCATGATGAAGATACACCAGATGAAATGCACATGACATTAAATGAAGCTAAATCAATTGGTGAATCAGCAAAAGAGTATTTTCTTGTACATGTACCTGAATAAATTTTATTAATCATTCTAAAAATGCGGAAAGTTATTATGAAATCTTTACAAACATTTTTAACTGTTCTTTTATTTTCTACTTTTATTTTCGCCCAGGATGATCCTTACAGAATGCCTGGTGAAAAAAGATTAAAAAATATTAAGATGCTTACTGAAGAAGGTGAAAATGCAGAAGCATATTTATCTTTTGATGAAACCAAACTTATTTACCAGGCAACTTTCGGGGATCTTGAATGTGACCAGATTTTTACTATGAACATTGATGGTTCAGATAAAAAAATGGTTTCTACAGGAGAAGGAAGAACAACCTGTGCATACTTTTTACCGGGTGATGATAGAATTATTTATGCATCAACTCATCATGCTGATAAAGAATGCCCTCCCCCGCCCGACAGATCAAAAGGTTATGTTTGGAAACTTTATGATACGTTCGATATTTTTTCTGCTAATGCTGATGGCTCAGATTTAAAACAATTAACTAACTCCGAAGGATATGATGCTGAAGCTACAGTTTCACCTAAAGGTGATAAAATTGTGTTTACATCCACACGTGATGGTGATCCTGAAATTTATGTAATGGATATTGACGGCAGCAATCAAAAGAGATTAACATTTGAAAAAGGATATGATGGAGGTCCGTTTTTCTCACAGGATGGTTCTAAAATTGTATTCCGTGCAAGCAGACCAAAAACAGAAGAAGAACTTAAAGACTATACAGAACTTGTTGAAGAAGGTTTGGTAAGACCAACTGCTCTTGAAATTTATGTTATGGACGCTGATGGTTCAAACATCAGGCAGGTAACCAACTTTGGTAAAGCAAGCTTCGCACCTTTCTTTCATCCGGATGGAAAGAGAATTATTTTTTCATCTAATGTGAACAGCAAATCAGGAAGAGATTTTGATCTTTATATAATTAATATAGATGGAACCGGTCTGGAACAGGTTACTTTTAATGATACCTTTGATGGATTTCCTATGTTTACAAAAGATGGAAAGAAATTAATTTTTGCTTCAAACCGTTTTCATAAAAAAGAAGGTGATACAAACATATTTGTTGCCGATTGGGTTGATTAATATCCGGGAGCATAATAAGGATTAATATGAAAAGATTCTTTTTAATACTGACATTATCATTAACAGTTTCATCTTATCCACAGGGAGATAAAAACAATAATCCTGATATAACAAGCGATGAATTGAAAAGCCATATCTCCTATCTCGCTTCAGATGAATTGAAAGGAAGATTCTCAGGAGCTGATGAATTAAAAACTGCCGCTGATTATATTGAAATTCAATTTAAAAGTTATGGACTAACTCCTTTATTTTCAAATAATTACCAGCAAACATTTAATTTTATTTATGGCTTAGAATTAACCGAAGAAAATCATCTTGAATTCAATATAAAAAATGAGGTATTAATTCCTGAAATTAATAATGAATTTACTCCTGCACCCTTTTCAGATAATATCGAAGTTGAAGGTGATCTTGTCTTTGCCGGTTATGGAATATCTGCTCCCACTTTAAGTTATGATGATTATGAAGGAATAGATGTAAAGGATAAAATAGTCCTTGTTTTAAGATACAATCCCGAATATGATAATCCGCATAGTGAGTTTGATGCATTTTCTTCTTTCAGACATAAAACAACAACTGCCAGAGAAAAAGGAGCACGTGCAATAATTTTTGTAAATGGTCATCTCCCGAAAGATGATGAGGACAAATTAATGGAGTTTGTGTATGACAGAGGTGGTTCGGTTACTGATATTGCTGCAGTACACGTTAAAAGAAATTTTGTTGATAAACTTTTTGAATCACAGGGTTTAAACTTTGAAGAATATCAGAAAAAAATAAGTGAATCTAAATCTCCCTCCCCTTTTCTTTTCAAGGATGTTAAAGTAAAGATAAAAACAGAAATTAAAGAGATAGTAAAAGAAAGCTGGAATGTTGCCGGATACATTGAAGGAAATGATCCTGAATTAAAAAATGAATACATAGTTGTCGGTGCACATTTCGATCATCTTGGTATGGGAGAAACCGGTTCTCTTTACAGAGGTAATGAACCACAAATACATAACGGAGCAGATGATAATGCTTCCGGAACTGCAGGTGTGCTTGAACTTGCTGAGAAGTTTGCCAGTGAAAAGGATAAACTAAAAAGAAGTATTATCTTTATAACTTTTTCAGGTGAAGAACTTGGTTTATTAGGTTCGCATTATTTTGTGAATAACACTCCTATCCCGACTGAACAAATGACAACTATGATAAACATGGATATGATCGGCAGATTAAATGATAAAGATGAATTAATTGTTTATGGAACGGGTACATCAACCAACTGGGAAGAACTGCTGAATTCGACTAACAGTTATAATTTTAATCTAACTTTTCATGAAGATGGGTATGGTCCGAGTGATCATTCATCATTTTATGGTAAGAATATTCCAGTACTTTTTTTCTTTACCGGAACTCACACTGATTATCACAGGCCCGGAGATGATGCAGATAAAATAAATTATTCAGGCGAAGAAAAAATACTTAACTATATTTATGATATTACATTTTCTTTAGCAACTAAAGATAATAAACCTGATTTTGTTGTTGTTCCAAGAAAAGAATCCGGTACTACAGGAGGATGGAAAGTTTATGTCGGAACCATACCTGATTATGCATCAAATGTTGAAGGATTTAAAATTTCAGGAGTGAATGAAGGAAGTCCTGCGCAAAAAGCCGGCATCCAGGGAGGCGATATAATGATTAGCTTTGGCGGAAGAAAAATTTCTAATATTTATGATTATGTTTATGCACTCCAGGAACATGTACCCGGTGATGTTGTTGAGGTTGTTGTGAAAAGAAATGGTGAAGAGATAAGGCTTGAGGTTGAGTTGGGGGCGAGGTGATTTTTCAATTGTCATTCGATAGTTATTCAATTGTCATTCGTGGTCATTTATAGTCATTCATTGTCAATATAGTTCATTCATTGTCAATAGAGTCATTCATTGTCAATAGAGTCATTCATTGTCAATAGAGTCATTCATTGTCAATAGAGTCATTCTTTGTCAATAATAGTCATTCAATTGTTATTAGATTAAATGGTTTGGATTCAGAAAGAGATAAGGCTTGAACCTAAAAGAAGAGGATTTCATGTTATTACTGATGAAGTACTCAGACAACTACCAGAATTAAGAGAAATTAAAACAGGGATCTTTCATATTCATATCAAACATACTTCAGCTTCTCTCACAATAAATGAAAATGTTTCTCCGGATGTTCGATCTGATATGGAAAAACATTTTAACAAAATGGTTCCGGAAAATATGCCGTATTATGATCATAATTCAGAAGGTGCAGATGATATGCCTGCACATATTAAAGCTTCAATACTCGGCAGCAGTTTATCAATTCCGATAACAAACGGCAATTTAAACCTGGGAACATGGCAGGGAATTTATTTATGCGAACACCGCAACCATGGCGGAAGCAGAAAGGTTGTAATTACAATACAGGGTGAGAAATAAAAAATGCAATCATACAGCAAGCAAAGCATGAGTGCATGATTGCATAAACACTGAATAATTCATTAATAATAAAATCTGAAACCTATTCTTGCCATCATACCGCTCATATCAAATTCACGTTCGAAAGTTCTTTTAATACCATCATTGCCTTTCACTTCATATTCCCATGAAGGCGAAGAATGATGATAAGTTAATTCACCGAAAATTTCCGAACGTCTGCCGATGTCCATAGATAAACCAAGTCCAAGCCTCCAGTTAAAATCAAAAGCTCCCTGCAGTTCACTTTTATCTGTATTTTCAAAATTCCTGTAATGAATGATTAATACTTCAGCACCTACTCCCCCGCTGACAAGAAAATTAATAAAAGGTGAAACAGGAAATTTTGCTGTCGCAGTTAACATAACCGGCAGGTCGTGTAAGTTTGTTTTTGCTCTTAATTCATTAATAGAGCCGCCTGCAATACCATACAGCTCATTAAATTCTGCTACTAATCTTTTATCAACATAACTTTTATGGAACCAGTCGATACTCCATCCAAAATTAAAACCATAATCAATATATCTTCCTCCTTCATATCCGATAATAAAACCGCCATCAGAAGCTGCCGGATTAAAGTGACCAATTTTAATTGCAGATGTTCCCCACTGTGAAAAGGATGTCGAAGAAAATAAAACTATCAGTAAAATCAAAAATTTTTTCATGGTAAACCTCGGTTATTAGAATTCCTCCGGGTAAGTCAAACCGGGTGCCATGAAGTTGAATTAAAAATTATAAATTAAAAATTAAAAATTGAGATGCATTTTTTAATTAATCTTTGTTAATCCGTTTATAATTAAACATAGTTGTTTAATAATAAGTACAAAGAAGAATTTTTTATGGACACTTACTCATATCCCCACTTCTTTTTATTTGCTGCTACTTCTTCGGGGGTGGGCATTGGTTTATCGGGGCGAGTAGGTACAAACCTCGGCTGTCCAACTATTCTTGCATTAAGTTCAATATCATCTTTAAAAATATCGGGTACCAGATCATTTTCAAAAATTGCTTCCCATGGACATTCTGGTACACAAGCATTGCAATCAATGCATTCATCAGGATCAATTAATAACATCTCTTTTGGTATTGTCGGATCATCACCTGCATATTCATAGATGCAATCAACAGGGCAAACCTGTGTGCATGCAATATCTTTACAATTTAAACACAGTTTTGTTATTGTGTAAGCCATATTTCTCCTTTTCTTTTATTGAATACTGGTATTTGACGAACTGTTTACAAGATAATGTATTCTAATGAAAAGGTAAACACCTGGATTAATTGTTTAATTGCTTAATTGTTAAATTGCCATTTAAAAATTTTTTATTAATAAATTATACAAGTAAATGAAAAAGAAGAAAGTAATATTTGTTTGCCTTGGAAATATATGCCGCTCACCTGCTGCTGAAGCTGTTCTAAAAAAAATTATTAGAGAAGAAGGACTTGAAGATAAAATTGAAGTTGATTCCGCCGGAACTTCAGGATATCATATCGGAGAAGGATCAGATGAAAGAATGATAAATCATGCTTCAAGAAGAGGATACATTCTCGATCATATTGCAAGAAGGTTTAATCCCGACAAAGATTTTGAAGAAGCAGATTATATAATTACAATGGATAATGAAAATTATTCAGATGTTTTAAGGTTTGATCCTGAAAAAAAATATCGTGATAAAATTTTTAAGATGTCACAATTCTCAGGAAATATAAAATTCAATGAAGTACCTGATCCTTATTACAGAGGCGCGGAAGGTTTTGAAGAGGTGCTGGATTTACTTGAAGATTCCTGTAAGGTTTTATTGAATAAAATTAAGAATGATATGGAGAGTTCTGAAAAATAATAAAACAAGTAATTTTTAATTGCCACAAAGACTCGAAGACACAAAGATGCACCAAGGAGAAAATGATCAACGAAAATATCAGAAAAATTATTGAAACAGAAGCCCGAATAAAGATAAAATCATTTTCATCTTTATCAGGCGGATGCATTAGTAATGCATTTAAAATTACAGATGATTCAGGCAGGGTTTATTTTCTGAAAATTAATTCTTCACCAAAAGATTTATTTATAAAAGAAGCAAATGGTTTAATTGAACTAAAAAAAGCTAATGCAATAAGAGTCCCTGAAGTAATTTTAGTTAAAGAAGATTTTTTATTAACAGAGTTCATTTCACAAGGAAGAGAATCAAAAAATTTTTTTGAAGATTTCGGAAGAAGATTTGCAGAGCTTCATAAATATAAAGGCAGGCATTTCGGTTTTTATGAAAATAATTACATCGGCTCTAATCCCCAGATAAATATTCCCGAAAGAAATGAAGCAGAAAACTGGATTGAATTTTATTTCAACAAGAGAATTCTCTGCCAATATAAATTAGCTGAACAAAATGGTTATGCTACTGATGAATTGAGAAAAGGTATAAACTATTTGGAAAAAAATATTGAAAAAATCCTTAAAGGTTCGGATGAACCGCCTGCACTTTTGCATGGTGATTTATGGAGCGGAAATTTTATCATCGATGAAAATGGTGAAGCAAGTTTAATAGATCCCGCAGTATACTATGGTCACCGCGAAGCTGATCTTGCAATGACAAAATTATTCGGTGGTTTCAGCAGCAGGTTCTATTCATCATACAATGAAGCTTATCCTTTAATACCTGAATATGAGTACAGAGAAAACATCTACAAACTTTATCACATCTTAAATCATCTTAATCTTTTTGGGAGAGGATACTACCCGCAGGCAATAAGGCTGGTAGAAAATTTAAAGATTAAAAAATTTAAAGATTGAAAGATTATTACTGACTAATTATTGATTTGTCATTCAGTGGTCATTCAATGGTCATTCAGTGGTCATTCAATGGTCATTCAGTGGTCATTCAATGGTCATTCGGTTGTTATTCTATTATATTCGCAATTCAAAAATAATTATACTAATTAAATGGAGGGATAAATGAAACTGGAAGAACTTCAGGTTTACCAGCTTTCTATGGATATGGCAGAAGAAATCTGGAATATAGTTTTTAAATGGAATTATTTTGAAAAGGATACTGTGGGTAAACAATTAGTTAAGTCAGCGGATTCAATTGCTGCAAATTTAAGTGAAGGTTTCGGCAGATTCTTCTTTAAAGAAGAAAAACAATTTTGTTACTATTCAAGAGGATCTTTATATGAAACAAAATGCTGGTTAACTAAAGCATATAGCAGAAACCTTTTGAAAGCTGAAGAATTTGAAAAATTCAATAAAGAAATAAATAATATTGGAGTTAAGTTAAACAACTATATAACTTCAATCGGTAAGAAATAATCAAATAACCTGTGAATGACTATAGAATGACAATCGAATGACAATCGAATGACAATTGAATGGCAACGAATGACTATGGAATAACTATAAAATAATTTTATTGATTCTATTCCTCTAAAAAATATTACAAATAATATCAAATATTTATTCATATAAATAAGAAAGGATAATGAAAGTACTAAAATTCGGCGGCACGTCGGTGGGGTCGGCGGAGAGGATGAAGGCGGTTGCAGAATTGATAAACAATGATGAGACGAAAATTGTTGTGCTCTCTGCAATGTCAGGTACAACTAATTCTCTTGCAGAAATAAATAATGCTTTGGATAAAAATAAACCCGAAAAGGCAGAAGAAATTTTACATTCTCTCGAGGAAAAATATTTTGCAGTTGTTAAAGAACTTCTTTCGAAAAAAGAATTTCAGTTGAAAGGAAAAGAGATTTTAAATAATCATTTTGGAATTATTAAATCATTAATAAAAAATGAGTTGCCAGACACTCATCCAAACGGGGAGCCGGAAAAAATAATTCTTGCACAGGGTGAATTAATTTCAACTTCGTTGTTTCATCTTTATCTTACAGAAAAAAATATTGACGCTGTCCTCCTCCCTGCCTTAAATTTTATGAGGATTGATACTAACTCGGAGCCTGATAATTATTACATCAAAGAAAATCTTACAAGAGAATTAAAATCTTATCCCGGTAAAAAAATTTTTATTACACAGGGATACATCTGCAAAAATCTTTTTGGTGAAACAGATAATCTAAAAAGAGGCGGAAGCGATTATACTGCATCATTAATTGGTGCTGCAATTAATTCGGAAGAAGTTCAGATATGGACAGACATAAGCGGCTTTCATAATAATGACCCAAGGTATGTCGATAATACATATTCCATCCCGCAGCTTTCATTTGATGAAGCTGCAGAGCTTGCATACTTCGGTGCAAAGATACTTCATCCCTCATCTGTACTTCCTGCAAAAGTTGCCAATGTTCCTGTAAGATTAAAAAACACAATGAAGCCCGAAGATGAAGGAACATTAATTACTGATAAACCTGCAGGTGAAGGAATAAAAGCAATTGCTGCCAAAGATGGAATTACTGCGATTAAAATTAAATCGGGCAGAATGCTTTTAGCTTATGGTTTTCTTACAAAAGTTTTCCAGGTGTTTGAGAGATATGAGACCCCGATTGATATGATTACAACATCCGAGGTTGCAGTATCGGTAACGATTGATGATGCATCGAGGTTAAGAAAGATTACTGATGATTTAAAAAGATTCGGTGATGTTGAAGTGAGTAAGAATATGAGTATTGTCTGCATTGTTGGTCATAATATTTTAAGACAGAAAGGATATATAGAGAAAGTATTTCATGCGTTAAACGATTTTTCAGTAAGGATGATATCGTACGGCGGAAGCAGCCATAACATTTCAATATTAATTCCGACAGATGAAAAGAAGTCAGTGCTGGAGGCATTGCACAGAAATGTGTTTGCATGAACCTGGCATCCTGAGTTGATTTGGTAAGTAGTGTTATATTGAATTTATTTCAGTATCGGAGTGTTGGATTCGACAAAGCGTTACAGGTCGTCCTTACAGGACTTAAATCTTATCTATTCTTATTTTCTACAAACAGATTGCCCTACGGGACTTTGTTTCCTTCTCTTTTAATTCAAAACAGTCGCACCTATGATGCTAAAGTGGCTGTATAATTCTGAATTTATTTCAGGATCCGGGTGTTGAAGGTTTGAGGGCTCCATCTTTAGATGCTGAAATGAATTCAACATGATCAAATTGAACTCAGCATTATAAAATAAAGAATTGTTATCCATAAATATTTCATCAAAGTTAAGCATCCATATTTTTCCTATTGCTTATTTTTTCTTAAAACCATAAATTCAAAATAAAATTAAAGGATTTATGGGTGCAGGGAAAATCTTTTAATAGTATTATTAAAAAGGGATTAAGTTTTTACTTAAGAAGATTGGGTGGAACAAATCTTACCGGGAATTTATTAATTATCATAATTCCTCTTTGTAAACCTATCATTTATACGACTTCATATAAAGAAAATTATTCAATTCATCCTGAAAAATATTCTCCTAAACATTTGTATAAAATTTACAAGGGGTAAAATTTATAATACAAAAACAATAACAGTGTAAACGATACTTTGGGATAATCCTTCGGCGTACGATAATCAATCATAAGATTTTATCTGAAATAATTTTAATTAAATATATATAAGACAGTTTCAGAAAAGTTATTCCCATTTTGTTTTGATATTGTCTCATAAAGATTTCTCTATAAAGGAAAGCAATCAAAAAATCGCTTTAACAAAATTTTATGTAAGTGATGTAACGAAGTTGTATGTTTCAATATAAAGTAATTAATAAAAATTTTGGTTCTATAAGAAAAAAAGAATTTTATCCCTTAGATAAAAACAAAATTAATTATCATACATTGTTTAACAGCAGAGTTCATTATCACACAAATAATAATGGGGGGTGAATTGGCTTATCCTTTTTTTGGCAAAAACATTAAAAGACTAATAGTATCTGAAAATCAAAACAACTATTACGGAAATAAAAATCCGAAACTTCTCAACCAGGTTACATCTGTATTAAGACTTAAGCATTACAGTTTAAGAACAGAAGAAGCATACAAGTTATGGATAAAGAGATATATTCTTTACCACAATAAAAAGCATCCTCTTGAAATGGGAGAGAAAGAGATAACTGATTTTCTTACTTATCTTGCTGAAAAGAAAAATGTTTCTTCATCAACACAAAACCTGGCGCTGTGTGCAATTCTTTTTCTTTATAAAGATGTTTTAAAGAAAGAGATAAAAGACTTTAAAGAAATAACCTGGGCTAAGAAACCAAAGAGACTGCCTGTTGTTTTAACACGCAATGAAGTTAAAGCAGTTTTAAAAAATCTTAACGGCAAATACTATATTATCGGGAATCTTCTTTACGGTGCAGGACTAAGATTGCTTGAGTGCCTGCGGTTAAGAGTAAAAGATATTGATTTCAATTATAACCAGATAATTGTAAGAGACGGCAAAGGCAACAAAGACCGTGTTTCAATTCTTCCGCATTCAATAAAAGAACAACTGCTTGCGCATCTTAATGATGTAAAAAAATTATATGAGAAAGATTTGAAGAAGGGGCATTGCTCGGTTTATCTTCCCTACTCTCTCGAAAAAAAATATCCTGCTGCAAGAACAGAATGGAAGTGGCAGTATGTTTTTCCTGCAGAAAGTTTATCGGTTGACCCGAGAAGCGGAAAATTAAGAAGACATCACCTGCTGGAGAGCCAGGTTCAGAAAGCAGTAAGAAGAGCGGTTATTAAAGCAGGAATTAATAAAACTGCAGGATGCCATACGTTCCGTCATTCATTTGCAACACATTTACTTGAAGCGGGAACTGATATACGAACGATACAGGATTTGCTGGGGCATAATTCATTAAACACAACTATGGTTTATACTCATTTATTAAATAAAGGACCGTTTGGGGTTAAGAGTCCGGCTGATGATTTATAAAAGTGAAAGAGAACAAAATAACAAGCAAAAAAATTCCAGCCGGAAAACCGGGTACAAAAAAGATGGTCGAAAAGTATGGCGATGACCTGGTATGCATCCGGTACAGGTATGATTTTAATAAAGGGATAAGATACAAAACTGTTGAGTTGATAGTGGAGAGAGGTTTGTGGGATGCCGACCGGCAGTCTGCAAAAAAGAATAAAGAAGTTGATGTAAAAATTTTTTATGAAGAAGTAAAATTAAGAGAAGCAGTAAAAGCAAGAGGCGGAATCTGGAACCCGGAGAAGAAGACGTGGAAGTTAAGTTACAAAGAAGCAAAGGATTTAGGATTAAGAGAAAGAATAGTGAAGTAGGAAGCGTTAATTGTTAATTGTTAATAGTTAATCGGGGATTAAAAAGAATAA
>Ga0207873_1001501_pt1 | contig 22063 bp, 22 predicted proteins | sample BGWIniCompost_FD_187373 | JGI IMG/M metagenome (GOLD analysis project Ga0207873, IMG submission 187373) | Cellulose adapted compost microbial communities from Newby Island Compost Facility, Milpitas, CA, USA - BGW Initial Compost (SPAdes)... ...
CGCGTCCCGCCGTTGAAGCGCTGCTCGATCGATTCGGCCCAATCGCGGTACCAGGCAAAGGGCTTCAGGCCATGACGATCGGGCAGAAAGCGGTCGAGCGCTACGGCAAGCAGGATTGCGATCAGGAGGTGCGTCATGATCAGGCTTTCTGATTCCCGGCGGGAAGAGCGCGCCCAATTTACCGGCGCTCCACTGCGGCGGCAAGCGGCCCGGCGAGCGCCGCGCGGTAGCGTGTCCAGTCGAAATACGGGCCCGGGTCCGTCTTGCGCCCCGGCGAGATATCGCTGTGACCGTAAATGCGCGCGGGCGTAATCTGCGGATAAGCGCGCATGATCGCCCGACTGAGCTCGACGAGCACCGCGTACTGCCCCTCCTCGAACGGGGCGTCGTCGCACCCCTCGAGCTCGATGCCGATCGAGAAATCGTTGACACGCGCGCGTCCCTCGCACAGTGACTGTCCGGCGTGCCACGCGCGCAAGTGCAGCGGTACGAACTGCAGCAGCTCGCCGTCCCTTCTTATCAAAAGATGAGCCGAAACCTTCAGGCCCCGGATTTGCGTGTAGTAGGGATGCGCCGTCCAGTCGAGCGCGTTGCAAAAGAGCTGCTCGATGGCGTCACCGCCGAATTGGCCGGGCGGCAGGCTGATCGCGTGAATGATCAGTACCTCCGGCCGCATGCCGACCGGGCGGGCGTCGCAGTTGGGAGACGGAACGAAGCGGGCCCCCGCGACCAGGCCCGAAAAGGCGTCGACGTTCATGCGCAGGCGCGACCCTCCTCGGGCGAGAGGTTAGCATAGCCGCGCCGGCAGTAGTGCGACGTGCGTCAGTGCGTGAACCGGCCGTAGCGGGCCTGACGCAACAGCGCCAGGAACTGTTCGCCGTTCACGCGAATCAGCTCCTCGTGGTCGCCGGCCTCGAAGTACACCTCCGGCTGGCCCACCAGACTCTCGTCCACGACCGTTTCCATCCCGTAAGCCGGACCGAGCGGCGGTATCGCGCCGCGTTCGCAGTCCCGAAAGACGGGAAGGAACCCGTCCTCGGTCGCCAGACGCAGGTTACGCTTCAGCTTGCGCGAAACGGTTCTGAGGCTCACGTACCGGCTTGCCGGTACCACGGCCATGACGTATCCGCGTTCGTCCCGCAGCACCACCGCCTTCGCGACCCGATCGGGCGGCACGGCCACACTGAATGCCGCTTCGCGGGCACAGATCGTCCGTGGATGGGAAACGACGTCGTACGCTACCTGACCCCGCTCCAGACAGTCGAGCACGGTCTTTGCGATGCTCATCCAAGCAGTCCTCGGGAACGAGACGAGGCACATGCCGTGCCGCGCCCCTTCCGCTTTCATAGCTCCCTAGGCGCGGCGCATCAGGACTCGATGACGAAAGATATCTTGGCGCGCAGCCGGTATTGCGTGATCCGGTTGTTCTCGACCTTCGCTTGAAAGTCGTCGATGTACAGCGACTTGATGTTGCGCACCGTGCGGCTTGCCTCCTGCAGCGCCATGCCCGCGGCATCCTCCCAGCTCTTGTCGGACTGAGCGAGCACCTCGATCACCTTCACGATCGCCATGACGGATCCTCCTTGATGGCCGCAGCCCGAAGGAAGATACCGCCGTGGGAAGACCGGTCAAACTGGGAAAATGCTTGGTTCGGCAGCGAGCGCGCGCGGGCCCCGGGACGACGCCGAGTAGGTTTCAAGAGGTTGGTGCCGGTGGCCGGAATCGAACCGACGACCTACTGATTACGAAGAAGTTGGCGCTGTTCTGTAAGTGCTTGATGAAACGAAATATCGTGGTTCAGGAACGATTGCCGAAACAGGCTATCGCGTTGCAATAGTTTCAATTACTTACGGTATAGTTTTGCACGCCAACCGGGCGTGCCGACCTGCTGATCGAGCGCCCGGTTTTTGCTGCCCCGAGGAGCTTTAAACAACAACAGAAGGAACCTCCATGACCAGAAGCACCAAGCACCCGTTCTTGATTCTTTCCGTCCTAGCGCTTCTGCTGCCCGCGGTCCCGGCGCAGGCCGGGTACTACGTTGGCATCGGCCTTGGAGCGCATATCGACAACGACGTGCCGGGGCCGGCATTGACTCCCGCTCACCCGGTCGCGACGGTGCGCGAGAGCGAGAGCGACACCAACATCGCCTACTCGCTGTCGGTCGGCTACCGCTGGACCGCGTGGTATGTTGAGCTCGCGCTCGATTTCCTCGACGACACGGGCCACGACGACACGCACGAGGGCGAGGACGCTACTTCAACCTTCAAGTCGTTCGCTGTCAGCGAGGAGACGGCCCGTACCGTCGCATTGAAGCTCGGCCGCTTCTTCGCGCTCACCGAGTCTCTGTCCTTCTACGGCGAGGCCGGCGTCCACCGTTATGAGGAGGAGGTCGAGCACAGGCTCGTGACTACCACGACCCCGAAGGATCCGTTTGGCACTCCGTCCTCAACATTCATGTCTGAAACCCGCTCAAGCAAGGACACCGATGTCGTCTACGGCGCCGGCGTTGCTCTTACGCTCTCGGATGCAACGATGAAGGTCGGCGTCCTTCGCTACGGTGGAGTCGACCGAACGGCGGTCATGTTCTCGGCGATGCTACCGTTCTAGGACCTCTGAGCCGAATACCAAAGCGCCCCCGGATGGGGGCGTTTTCGTTTCAAACGCAAAGATTTGGCGAAGTTAGCAGTTAAGCATGGCGCTTGATTGACGGTAGCAGCAGGCTTTACTTAGGCTCCGGCGAGCAAGAACAAGGAATCGCCGGGGGTATGCGCCTTCTCGCTGTTGTCGCCCTCCTCGCCCTAGTCGGGTGCGCCTCACAGCCGATCGTCTGGACGCACCCGACCAAGACCGAGAACGACCTATACGCCGATCACGCGAACTGTGAGGCGATCAGCCAAATTTACGTTCCCTATGGGGGCATGATGCTGCCGACCGTACATGGAGGGCGGTACCAGAGCTGCATGATGGGGAAAGGCTGGAGGCAGGCACAGCAATGAGCGATATCGAGGCCGTCAAGCTCGTCCTCCTTGCCCTGGCGCTGTTGGCTCTGCCGTGGCTGGTGGACAAGCTGTTCGGCCGCGATACGTTCATCACCATTGTCGGCGTTGTGGCCCTCGTCGGGATGGTGCTCGTGCTGCTCGGGGTGATGGCCCGCCCGGAGGCCGGCCGGTGGGGTCACTGACTCGAGCGGGCGCGGTCACTCTCTATCGCCCGCATCGCCTCCCTGAAGATGGCGTTCTTCTGCGCGACGAGCGCATCGAGCTGCCGCGCCTTCTCCTCCGGACTCAGCGTCCGCGACTCGTAGATCGTCCGCATGTTCCGGTTGATACGCTCGATCCGCTCGCGGGTCGATAGCATCATGCGCCGGTACTTCTGCGTCTCGGCTTCGGCGATCCGAAGATCCCGCGCCTTCTGCCAGTCTCCGAGCCTGCGGTAGTTCTGCACCGTCGCGTAGGTCCGGTCGATCTCCTCCATGAGCTCGTAGAACTCGGTCGCGTAGCGGGTGTAGCGAGGCTCGCCAGAGCCACGGTAGAAGCTCCTGATAACCGGCATGTCCTCGAGTCGCCGCGCGGGCGGGTTCGGGTAGTCCATGAGCCGCCGCGTCACCACGTCCGAGACTCCGAGCGCATAGGCGCCCATCGTGCCGAAGTAACCGCGGATCAGGTGCTCGATGCGCTTCGGCGACAGCCCGAAGATCTCGCCGAGCGCGCGAGCACTCGCCGAGGTCCAGGCATCGTACTGCGCCTCCGGACGCAGCCGCTCCAGATGCTCGCCGACAATCGGGCGCTGCGTGAAGCTGTCGACGTTCGCCCATTGCTCGAGGATCGGCGCTACCGTCTGCGGAGCCGGCACCGGGACGCCAGCGATCTGCACCGAGCCGAAATTGAGGGTCTCAGCGAGCACCCACCGCAGGTTCTTGAGTAGCCGTTTCTCCGCGTCCGGCGACTCAGACAGGATGTACTCGGTTATCCGCTCCGGGATCGTGCCGAATAGCGCGCCGACCTCAAACGGCTTCGGAATGCGGAAGTGACGGTCGCCGATCCAGAAGTGGTAGTAGGTGTTCTTGTCCCAATCCTCGAGCTGCTTGTAGCGCTCGTCGTCGTGGTAACGGAGGTACAGGGCAAGCCCCGCGAGCATCACAAGCGCGCCCTTCAAAGCGAAGGCTTTGGGGTTCTCGAGCGCGCCCCGTCCCAGCCGGTGCAGGCCCTGGATGCGGGCGCCGAGGAAGGGCACCGTCTGGACCAGGAACTGAACGATGGTCCGGTCCCCGTGCATCGAGAAGTCCATAAGGTCCTTGAACTCGTAGGCCGCCCCCCGGAAACACAAGACCCGGCACCTCCCGCCAAACCTCTACCTTAACCCGTTACGGTACAGGAATCCCCAAACGGGGAGGTTCACGAGTTGGCGGCGCTACACGCTTGAGGAGGCGATACAGGCCGCAAAGATCCTCAATTCCATGCTGATGAAATCCGACCCCGTGTCGGATGTCATCGGCGACAAACACGCTTTCAGGAATTTCCTGAAGGAATTTCTCGAGACACACCTACCCAACCGACAGAAGGAGTGGGGCCTGAGTCCTGTCACCGTCGCGGACTACACGAACAAGGTCAAGGCGATCCTGCGGAAAGACATCGCCAAGCGGCCCATCGCGGAGATCACGACGCACGACCTCTCGCAGGCGCTCAAGGAGTACCCGCCGACGCAACGTAACCGCAACCGCTCGCTCCTCATCCTGATCTTCGACTACGCCATCGGGGAAGGCTTGGTCAACGACAACCCCGCCCGGCCGCTCCTCAAGAGCAAGGAGACCGTCCGCCGGCAGAGGCTCACGATCGAGGGCTTCAACGCGGTGTACGAGAAGGCGGACCGAAAAACGCAGGACGCCATGCGGCTCGCTCTCCGCACACTACAGCGCCGCGAGGACTTGGTACGCATCAAGCGTGCCGACATCAAGGAGGAAGGCGGCAGGAAGTGGATCGAGCTGATCCAGCAAAAGACCAAGGTGGCTGTCAAGATTTACATCGACTCGGCGCTCGAGGCCGACATCGCCCGCTGCAACGATGGCGTGCTTTCTGAGTACGTGCTGCACTACGGCATGGAGTCGAACAAGCGTCGCCGAGCAAAGCCTCTCACCCCGAACCGGCTCACCAAGGGCTTCGCCAAGGCACGGGATGCTTCAGGCTTCTTCGACGACGTGCCGAAGGACGAGCGCCCGACGTTCCACGAGATCCGCGCCCTGGGCGCGATTCTCTACCTTCGGTCAGGACGGTCGCTGCAAGAGATTCAGCGGCTATGCGGGCACAAGGATGAAGCGACGACACGGCGCTACCTGGAGCGCCACGGCGTCGAGTTCATTGAAGCGGAGTCCGGGACGTTCGCGGCCAACATTGAGCAGGTGCTCCATCAGGCCGGGTACGTGCAATAGTTTTGCACGCATTTTGCACGCCGCCGCGAACCGCTCCTAAGTGCTTGATTTGGTGCCGGTGGCCGGAATCGAACCGACGACCTACTGATTACGAATCAGTTGCTCTACCAGCTGAGCTACACCGGCCGGCTGTCTGGCGGCCGCAATGATAACACTGCGGAGCCGGTAGCGGGACAGAGAAAAGCGCTATCCGGATGTCTTGCCGGAGCGACGAACGCGAATCACCACGTCGATGCCCTGCAGTTCCACTCCCTCCGGCAGTGGAGGCAGACGACTCACCTGGACGTCGCTCGCATCGATATCGGTGAGTTCACCGGTCGTCTCGTCGTAAAAATGATGGTGCGGACTGGTGTTCGAATCGTAGAAAACACGCTCGGGATCCGCGATCACCGCGCGGATCAGACCTTTCTCGGCCAGCAGACCCAAGGTGTTGTAAACCGTCGCCTTCGATACGTGCGGCCGCCCGGCGTTCACCCGCCGATAAAGCTCTTCGGCCGATACGTGCGTGCGCCGCTCGAACAGAACGCGCGCGATCGCCACGCGCTGTGGGGTAGGACCGACCCCGTGGCGACGGAGCAAGTCCGACACTTCGGGGTCACTCAAGGGCCGGATCGGAAACATTTGAAAACTAGTATAAGAGGAGCGGCGCCCGGACGTCTAACGCGAGCACCGGGCCAGGAGCCGAAGCCAATGCCCGGGGTGCTGCTCGCTTCGGCGCCAACCGCCGATTCCTCCCCCCAACCAGCCCCTGGCTTGTATTCGCACCACCCGACAGGACCCAGCCCCTCGTCGGCGGCCAGAACTCACCACGCGAGAGCGCGCATCTCCGGTGCCTAGCCCAATTTCACCTATCAATCGATGCACGCACGTTCGGAGCACATTCGTGCCACGTTCGACACCGTTCAAAGCAAATTTCCTGTTTCTGTATCTTAGCGCGAACTTCGAAGAGCTCGCACGAGACTGACAAATTGCGTCAATTGCAGCCTGGGGGATGCCGATTAGACTTCAGTAGAAATCGGCGCTCGAAGCAGGGAAAAAAGCCACTAACGGCAGAAACGACACCGATGACGCCAGTGAGCCAAATTCCATTCTTCTGCAAAAAAATACCGTTCGTCGGTAGTGATCGTCCGAATGGAAAACCATTCGTCTGCCACTCTAAACCGTTTGTCGATTCTCGCCTGTCGCGCGGCTTCACGCTCACGGAGCTGATGATCACGCTCGCGGTGGCCGGAATTCTCCTCACCATTGCGGCCCCCTCCTTCCGGGGGTTCCTGCTCGCCAACCGGCTGACTACCGCAACGAATGACCTCGTTGCCGATTTCCAGGTTGCCCGGAGCGAGGCGATCAAGCGCGCCTCTAGCACCATCATCTGCAAGTCCACGGACGGCACCTCCTGCACCGCGGGCGGCAGCTGGTCCGACGGGTGGATTGTTTTCGTGGACACGGACGGGAGCGGCACCTGGAGTCAGACCTCCGGTATGGAGGACATCAGGGTCCGGACGCACGGCGCCCTGTCGTCGGGCCTCAGCGTGGACGACTCGGGGGGTTCCGGAATCGTCGTCTTCACCCGACAAGGCGCGCTCGGCCCGGCGACGTCGCCCGGGTCGTATGTGATCTGCAGCGCGGCTTTGGGGAAGGCCCGGACCATCGAGGTCTCCGCCACCGGACGCACGCGCGTAGTGGAGGGGTCATGCTAGCGCTTTCGAACTCCCGCAGCGCCGCCGCACGCCGCCAGCACGGCTTCAGCCTCATCGAGGTGCTGGTAGCGCTCTTGGTTTTGTCCGTCGGTTTGCTCGGCCTCGCCATGCTGCAGATCGAAGGCCTGAAGCACAACACCGACGCCTACTATCGCACGCAGGCGACCGTGCTCGCCTACGACATCATCGACCGGATGCGCGCGAACAGCGACGCGGCCAGGAACGGCAACTACGTATCGACCGCTATCCCGGCCGAGGAGACGTGCGGCGAAAGCCCGTCCGGTTGCGGTTCGGCGGCCGCGCTCGCCGGGTACGACCTCCACCACTGGTACACGCAGCTCAAAGCCGCTCTGCCGATCGACGAAACCGATCCGCCGACAATCACCATGAGCGGCAACCAGATAACGGTAACCATCAAGTGGAAGGAGCGCGGAATCTCCAAGACGCGCGCCTGGGTGATCGAGCTATGAACGGCCATCGGCGTTTCCCGCCGCGCATGGGCGGCATGAGCCTGGTCGAGCTGATGGTGGCGCTCGCCATCGGCCTGATCGTGCTGGCTGCCGTGTCCACGGTGTTCGTGAACAGCAAAACCAGTTACACGACGCAGGAAAGCTCTGCGCGACTGCAGGAGAACGCGCGCTTCGCGCTCCAGTTCATCGCCCGCGACCTGCGCATGGCGGGCTACTTCGGCTGCTTCGACGATGTGGCAAGCATCCACAATCTGCTCGAGGGCGGCGGTGGCGTCCGGTTCGACTTCACGACCGCCATCGAGGGTAGCGAAGGAGATACGAACACACTCTATCCGTCGAACACCCCGCTCCAGCTCCCGAGCAGCGGTACCGCAACCCCGGTGACTTCCAGACATCCCGCTTGCCCGGACTATGTCGGGGGCAAGTGCAATGGCACCGACGTGCTGGCCGTGCGAATGACCGACCCGAGCAGCGCAGTGAAGCTCGTCGTAACCATGCCGAATACAGCGGCGGCGGCATTCGTAGAGCCGGGACATAACCTGCAAATCGGCGAAATCGTTCTCCTCTCGGACTGCGGCAGCGCCGAGCTCTTTCAGATCACAGGCATTAACACAACGAGCCAGGCCGGCAAGCAGGGCATCGTGCACAATGCAGGTGGAGGCTTCTCCCCAGGCAACATCAACCCGGCCTGGTTCTCGCGCCGCTATGGCCCGCCCGGCGCACAAATCACCAAGTTCGTGCACCGCATCTACTACATCGGTACCGGACAAAGCGGTCATCCGGCGCTATGGCGGCAGGGCATCGACGGCAGCAACCGCGAAGAGCTGGTCGAGGGAATCGAGGACATGCAGATCACCTACGGCTACGCGACGACCAACGACCGGACGCCCCGCGCCTATCTGCCAGCCAACGACGCCACCTTGGGCGCGAACAAGGGGAACTGGTCCAACGTGGTCAGCGCTCGCGTGACGCTGACCGCGCGGCCGACGACGAACACCGGCACGAACGCGCCACAGAACCCGAATGAGGTCAGACCGCAGAACTTCACCACGACGGTTCTGCTGAGGAACGTTCAATGACCCGCTTCCGGAGCTGCCGCCGCGTCCCGACCGTACGCCGAGAGCGCGGCGTGGCGCTCGTCGCAGCGCTCGCGATACTGCTGATACTCACGATCATCGGCGTCGCCGCCATGAGGACGTCGTCGCTCGAGGAGCGTATGGCGGGAAACATCCAGGATGCCACCTACGCCTTCGAGGCCGCGGAATCCGCCCTGAACAAGGCGCTGAACGAATCGGGCGGCGTCAGCCTGACAACGGACGTCACGCGGACCTACGCATTCGGCGGCAGCAGCGCCACGGTGACGACCTCGTTCAAGCAGTTCGCGCCGCCGAAGCGCGGCAGCGGCTTCAGCAACAAGGAATTCGATTCAGCCAACTTCGACCAGCAAAGCGAAGGCAGCACGCCGAGCGGCGCCAGATCCGTCGTTCATCGCGGCGTCGCGCAGATCGTGCCCAAAGCGCAGTAGCCGTAGGGAGGAAGCATGAAACCCATGAGCCGATTCAAGAAGAACACGATCGCGGCCCTCCTTGCCGGTACATTCGCCGGTCTGCTCCCGGTGCACGATGCGGCCTCGCTCGACACCGACATCTACTTCAGCAACCCGAACGCCTCGCAGCAGGCGATAAAGCCCAACGTCCTGCTGATACTCGATACGTCGGGCAGCATGAACACGGAAGTGAAGGACGGCAAGCGCAAGAGCCGCCTCACGCACATGAAGGAGGCTTTGAACACGATTCTGGACAACACTCAGAACGTGAACATGGGCTTGATGCGCTTCTCGAGCGATCCGGGCGGGCCGATTCTTTTCCCGATCGCCGATCTCGACGCCAGCGCAGCGACGATCGAGAACACGCGCTCCGTAGAAGTGCCGCTCGGCGCCGGCACCGACGATGCGGAGGAATCCTTGGCCAACGGAAGCGTGAATCTGCAGAGCCCGGATCTCGACCTGATCAACAGCAGCGGAAACAATCAGGTGGTCGGCCTTCGGTTTCAGGGCGTCGTGGTTCCCCGGCATGCCACCATCAAGCAGGCATTCATCCGGTTCCAGGCCGACGAAACGCACGATGCCGCCAGCTACCCCACGAGCCTGGTGATCCGGGGCCAGAAAGCGCCGAATCCGGACACGTTCGCGGCGACCAATGGCAACATCAGCAGCCGCACCACCGGTTCGAACGGGACCTCGGCTGAAGTAGCATGGACCGCGGTGCCCGACTGGCAGGCAGGAGAGTCGTACAACACGCCGGACATCGGGCCTATCGTCCAGGAGCTGGTGGATCAGACCGACTGGTGCGGCGGCAACGCCATGGTTTTCACCATCAGCGGCAGCGGCCGGCGCGTTGCGGCTTCCTTCGAAAGCAACACCCAGAACGACTTCGTCGCGCCGGTCCTCTTCATCGAGTACGAGGTCGACCCTGCAAGAACCGGGAACACCGCATGCGTGCAAAAGAGCCTGCAAGTGACGGTCGAGAACGATAACGACGACGCCGAAGAAAGAGCCAGCAACGGCAACATGGATCGCGACGACGACACGCTGGAGCTGGTCTACGAGAGCAACAACAAGCAGGTCGTGGGTATTCGTTTCGCGAGCGTCCCCCTGCCCGCCGGCGCGAGGATCGTCAGCGCCCACGTCGACTTCACCGACCGCGGCGCGGGATCCGGGAATCCGACGTTGACAATCGTCGGCCAAAAAGCGCTCACCCCGGGCTCCTTCGCTGACTCAAAGAGAAACATCAGCTCGCGCGTAGACAGCGCGAGCGAGCGCACGTCGACCGTGACCTGGTCCAATATTCCCGACCCCGCGGACGGTCAAACGGTCACGACGCCCGACTTGCGCACGATCTTCCAGGATCTGGTCGATCAACCCGGCTGGACTAGCGGGAATCCGGTCGTGCTCGTGTTCGAGCACCAGAGCGGCAGCGGCTACCGGGTCTTCGAGGCACGGGATCGGCGCAATACCGAACGCCAGCCGGTACTGCGCATCGTCTACCAGGTGAACGAGACCGGCGTCGTATCGAGCGACACGGTGCGCATGCGCCTCAAACAGATCGTGAACGGCATGGTCGCGTCGGGGAACACGCCGATCGTGGACACGTTATACGAGGCCGGACTGTACTTCCGAGGCGAACCTGTCCTCTACGGCAAGCAACGCGGACCGGGGTGGGGCAGCAACGCGCGCTACACGCGCGTGAGCCATCCGGCCAGCTATACCGGCGGGTCCGTCTACCGCCCGGACGGATGCACCGATGCCGACCTCAACGCGAGCGCCTGCGTAAAAGAGGAAATCCAAGGCAGCCCGGTCTACAAAAGCCCGTTCGTCGAGGGGTGCCAGAACAACTACATCATTCTTCTGACCGATGGTGATCCTACCGTCAACAACTCGCGCTCCTTGGTCGAGTCACTGATTGGCGGCACGTGTGCCTGGCGCGGCTATGGCACCTGCGCTGAAGAGCTGGTCCGCTACTACTTCAACAACGACCAGTCTCCTCTCCCGGAGGTCCAGAAGATCAAGACCTTCACCATCGGCTTCGCGAGCGACGGCGACCCGCAGTTCCTCAAGGACATCGCCCGCGCGGGAGGCTCGAGCGGTCCCAACGATGACAACGGCTTCAAGGTGGCGAGCAATGCCTCGGAGCTGACGGCGGCATTCCAACAGATCCTGGCGGAAGTGCTCGACGATCCCACATCGTTCGTCTCGCCCTCGCTCTCGGTCAACGCCTTCAACAAGCTGTTCAACCGCGACGAGGTGTACTTCAGCCTCTTCAGCCCGCAGCTCCAGGTGAGCTGGCCGGGCAACATAAAGAAATTCAAGCTCTGCGCGGACCCCACTAACCAGACCTGCAATTACGGCAGCGTGCTGGACGACAACGGCCAAGAAGCCATCGACGAGAAATCGAAGATCAAGGCCACGGCGCAAAGTATCTGGAGCTCCGGCACCGACGGGCCAGATGTCAAACTTGGGGGCGCCGGCGAGCACATACCCGCTTACACCAGCCGGAAGGTATACACCTACAACGGCACGGCGGACGTACCGGCCAGCCCGGTCGATTTGAGCACCGGCGCCCACGTCGTGAACACGAGCAACATCACCAAGGCGCAGCTCGGCGACCCGATGATGTCCGACTCGCGCCGGGACGAGATCATCGCCTGGATGCGCGGGCGCGATGTCAAGGACGAGGATAACGACGGTAATACGAACGAGGACCGATGGAAATTTGCGGATGCGCTGCACAGCCGTCCCCTCACGGTGACATACGGCGGCACCGATGCAGCGCCTGTCATCAAGATGTTCGTCGGCACCAACGACGGCGCCCTACGTCTCATCGATGCGGAGACCGGACAGGAAGAGTGGATCGTCTACATTCCCGAGTTCCTGTCCAAGCAGGGTGCACTGATGGACAACCCGCAGGGAACTCACATCGTGAAGGAGAACGTCGGTCTCGACGGCACGCCGAGCGTTTACGTCATCGATAACAACAACAACGGCGTGATCGAGCCGTCGAACAACGACAAGGTCTATCTCTACATCGGACAGCGTCGCGGCGGCCGCGATATCTACGCCTTCGACGTGACGCCCGACACGGTGCTTTCGACGCCGGGCACCGTCGGCCAGATCCGGCCGAAGTTCATGTGGCGCATCCGCGGCGGAAGCGGCGGTTTCACGCGCCTCGGACAGACCTGGTCCCGCCCGCTGGTCGCCAAGATCCTCATCAAGTGCCAGTCCGGCAATTGCGACGACGGCGACTCCACGACCGCCGACAGCGAGTTCAAGGACGTCTTGATATTCGCCGGCGGCTACGATCCCGCGCTCGACACTCCGCCGAGCGGCAAGATCGTTCCGGACGTACCTGCCGACGGCGAGCTCGGCAATGCTATCTACATCGTCGATCCGTTGAACGGCTCGCTGATCTGGTGGGCGACCGGAACGACCGGCCTCGGGGCGAACCTCGTCCTGCCCACCATGAAGTACGCGATCCCCTCGGACGTCGCGCTCGTGGACACGGATCACGACGGGGCAGTCGATCGCCTCTACGTCGGCGATACCCGCGGACAGATCTTCCGGATCGATCTCGGCGCCCTGATCGACCCGGGTAAGACTGGAGACGGGGGCAGCGCCGGCTACGTGTTTGCCGACGTCGGCTGCGAGGGCGGATCCCGAAGCGATCATTGCGCTTCCACCAGCAACGAGAAGCGGCGCAAGTTCTTCTATCCGCCCGATGTGTCGCAAGTGCGCGACACCCTCTACTCGGACCCCGGCAACCCGGATTACGACCTCGTTACCATCGCGAGCGGCGACCGCGAAGATCCGCTCGACAAGCTCACCGGCGCGATCGGCTCGGGTCCGGTGCAGAATCGCATCTACGCGTTCCGCGACTATGACTTCGCGACCGGCAAGCCCGCGGACAGGGACGCGAGCATGTCCGGCTGGCAGCCGCCGGCGCCGCTGACGGATGCCGACCTCTACGACGCGACGAACAATACGCTCTCGCTCACGACGACCGAGATCGAAACCCTGAAGACCAAAAAGGGCTGGTTCATCAATCTCGCTGAGTCGGGCGAGTGGATCGGCGAGAAGGGGTTGGCCGAAACGACCATCTTCGACGGCGTTCTGTTCGCGACCACCTTCGTTCCGACGACCGAGGACGACAACCCGTCCGACTCGACCTGCGCGCCGCTCGCCGAGGGCGTCGGCCGGCTATACGCGGTCAACTATCTGACGGGTACCGCCGTCTTCGACTTCGACGGCGACGGCGCGCTCGATCGCAACTACGTCGTCGGCGGCGGCATTCCGTCCGAAGCCGTCATCGTGATCCGCGAGGGCGGCGTGACGACGCTGGTCGGAACGAGCGGCGGCGCGGCCTCGCCGGACGTCGTGCTCAACCTGCCGCGCTACCAGACGTACTGGTACGAGGACTGAGCGGCGGGCCGCCTGCCGTCGCGGGATTACCGAGAACAGGAGAACAACGAATGAGCATCAACAAGCGCGCAAGCGCCGGCGTGACGTTGATCGAACTGATGGTCGTGGTGGTGATCATCGCGATACTCGCCGGCATTGCGTACCCGAGCTACACGAACTACGTGCGCCAGTCGCGGCGGTCGGACGCGCAGATCGCGCTACTTCGACTCGCCGCCGCCCAGGAAAAGTTCTTCGCGGATTGCAACCGGTACGCCCAAACTCTTACCGGTGGTCCGGACTGCGCGGCCGGCACTTTGGGCTGGGCAAGTGCACTATCGCCGAACGGGCACTACCAGCTCGCCGTCGCGGTTTCGTCTGGCAACATGGCGTTCACGGCCACCGCAACACCCGTTGCCGGCGGACTGCAGGCGAGCGACGCCGAATGCACGACGCTCACGATCAACCACCTGGGAGTGAAAGGCGCCACAGGGAGCAATCCCTCCCTGTGCTGGAAGCAGTAGCCGCGCGCCCTACCGGCTAGGCGCGCAGCTCTTTCGGTATGGGGAAGGACACGCGCTCGGGCTCGCCGGCGCACTCCTCCACCGACTCTGCGCCGCAGGCCCGTAGCTTCTCTACGACCCGGCGCACGAGGTCTTCGGGTGCGGAGGCGCCTGCGGTGAGCCCGATCCGCTCCTTCCCCACGAGCCATTCGTGGCGGATATCCGCGGGCCCGTCGATCATGTAGGCGGGTACGCCCTGCGCCTCGGCCACCTCGCGCAGCCTCGTCGAGTTCGAGCTGTTCCGGGACCCCACCACGAGCACTAGATCGCATTGCCGAGCGAGGCGCTTCACCGCCTCCTGGCGATTCTGCGTCGCGTAGCAGATGTCCTCTTTCTTCGGGCTCCTTATGTTCGGGAACCGAGCCCGAAGCGCGGCCACGATGCGCGCGGTATCGTCCATCGACAAGGTCGTCTGGGTCACGTAGGCGAGATTGTCGGGATCGCGAACGACTATCGACTGCACGTCGTCGACCGTTTCGACCAGGTAGATCCCGTCCTGCACCTGGCCCATGGTTCCCTCGACCTCCGGATGACCGGCGTGGCCGATGAGGATGCACTCCACCCCCTCCTTGCGGTAGCGCACGACCTCCATGTGCACCTTGGTCACCAGCGGGCAGGTGGCGTCATAGACGTTGAGCCCGCGCCGCGCCGCCTCCTCGCGAACCGCCTGGGATACGCCGTGAGCGCTGAAAATGACGGTGGCACCGGAAGGTACCTCGGACAGCTCGTCCACGAAGACCGCCCCCTTGGCGCGGAGTCGTTCCACGACGAAGCGGTTGTGCACGACCTCGTGGCGCACGTAGACCGGCGCGCCGAAGAGCTCGAGCGCGCGCTCGACCATTTCTATCGCCCTATCCACCCCCGCGCAGAAGCCGCGCGGATTGGCCAAGTACACCTTCATCGCCGCCCCTCAGTCACCGCTCCGCGCCGCGGGAACTTGACGCCGCAGGCATCCAGCACGAGCAGTACGGCGCCGATCGTGATCCCCGAATCCGCGACATTGAACGCCGGCCAGTGCCATGCCCGGTAGTACACGTCGATAAAGTCGACGACGTGACCATGGAGCAGCCGGTCGATCAGGTTGCCGACCGCGCCGCCGAGGATGAGCGCAAGTCCAACGCCGACCAGCCTATTCTCCGGCGGCCGCCGGATGAGCAGGTAGGCGATAACCGCGCTGGCAACGACGGCAACGAGGATAAAAAGAAAGTTCTGCCACCCGGCGGCGTCGCTCAGGAAGCCGAAGGCGGCACCGCGGTTGTAAACCAGCGTCAAGTTCAGGAACGGCGTCACCGCAACCGGCATACGATCCGCGAGGTGTTCGAGCGCCGCCCACTTGGTGAGCTGATCCAGACCGACGACCGCAACACTCAACCACAGAAGCCGGCGCATCAGGCCACCTTGCGCGTCTCGCCGTCGGCGAGATTCTCGACGCAGCGGCCGCAAAGGGTCGGATGCTCCGGATTCGTGCCGACGTCCTCGCGATGGTGCCAGCAGCGCGCGCACTTCGGATGGCGCGACGGCGTGGCCTTGACGAACAGACCCGGCAGTTCGGCCGCGGCGGCGTCCGCCGGCTTCTCAGCGAGCGGATGCAGCCGCACATACGAGGTGATGAACACGAAGCGCAGCTCGTCGCCGATCAACGCCAGCTGCTGCAGCAATTCGTCGCCGCAATAGAGGTCGACTTCGGCATCGAGCGAAGATCCGATCGCATCCGCAACCCGCAGCCGCTCCAGCTCGCGGCTCACCGCCTGCCGCACGGCGAGCACACGCTCCCAGAGCTGCGGCGAGACTGCCGCTCCAGCCGCCCCTTTCGCTTCGGGCAGACGGTACCAGGTCTCGAGGAACACCGACTCCGCGCGCCGACCCGGCATGTAGGACCAGATCTCCTCGGCGGTGAAGCTCAGGATCGGCGCGAGCCAGCGCACCAACGCTTCCAGCATATGGAACATCACGGTCTGCGCCGAACGCCGGCCGCGGCTGCGCCGCTGCATGGTGTACATGCGGTCCTTGAGGACGTCGAGATAGAAGCCGCCGAGCTCGACGACGCAGAACTGGTGCACCTTCTGGTAGATCAGATGAAAGTTGTACGAGTCGTAGGCCGCGAGCACCTCCTGCTGCAGCCCGCGCGTCTTTTCGAGCGCCCAGCGATCGAGCGCAAGGAGCTCGTCCACCGGCAGCGCGTCCGCCGGATCGAAGCCGTCGAGGTTGGCGAGCAGGTAGCGCGCGGTATTGCGGATGCGCCGGTACGAGTCCGCCATACGCTTCAGGATCTCGTCCGAGATGCTCATTTCCGCCCGGTAGTCGGTCGCGGCCACCCACAGGCGCAGTATGTCGGCACCGAGCGTCTTGATGACTTTCTGCGGACCGCCCATATCGTTACCGAGGGACTTCGACATCTTGCGGCCCTTCTCGTCCACGGTGAAACCGTGAGTGAGGACCTCGCGGTACGGCGCCCTGCCCTTCATCGCCACCGAGGTGAGCAGCGAGGACTGGAACCAGCCGCGGTGCTGATCCGACCCCTCGAGGTACATGTTGGCGGGATCCGTCAGCTCCTCGCGCCGCTCGAGCGCGCAGGCGTGCGTGACGCCCGAATCGAACCAGACGTCGAGCGTATCGTTCACCTTCTCGTAGCGGGCGGCGTCGTCGCCGAGCAGCTCCCGGGCGTCGAGCTCGAACCAGGCATCGATGCCCTTCTGCTCGACTCGCTGGGCCACGGCTTCGACGAGGCGCGGCGTATCCGGATGCAGCTCCCCCGTCTCGCGATGCACGAAGAGCGCGATCGGCACGCCCCAAGCGCGCTGACGGGAAATGCACCAGTCCGGCCGGCTCTCCACCATCCCCTGGATGCGCGCCTGTCCCCAAGACGGGATCCAGCGGGTCTCGTGGATCGCGCGCAGGGCCGCCTGCCGCAAGCCATCCATGCGAATGAACCACTGCGACGTCGCGCGGAAAATGATCGGGGTTTTGTGCCGCCAGCAGTGTGGATAGCTGTGCACCAGCGCTTCCGCATGCACGAGCTTGCCCCGCGCCTTAAGCGCCGCGATTACGTGCTCGTTGGCCTGCCATACATGCTCGCCAGCGAATAGCTCGGTGTCGGGCAGGAATTTCCCGTCACCCCCGACCGGATTGTCCACCGGCAGCCCGTACTGCCGACCGATGACGTAGTCCTCCAGGCCGTGGCCGGGCGCGGTGTGGACCGCTCCCGTACCCGCGTCGGTCGTTACGTGGTCGCCGAGGACTATGGGCACTTCGCGGCGGTAAAACGGATGCGCGAGCTTGAGGCCCTCGAGATCCGCGCCAAGGGCGCGCGCGACGACGCGATACTCGTCGATCCCATAGCGCGCCATGGCGTCCTTGAGGAGCGCATCGGCCACGAGCACCCGCTCCGGCCCCGTGTTGCCGATGCACTGCACCAGCACGTAGTCGAGCTTCGGATGCAGCGCGACCGCCTGGTTCGCAGGGAGCGTCCAGGGCGTGGTGGTCCAAATCACGACACTTATCGGCCCCTCGCCCGCATGCTCCGGCGCGTGTTGCATGCGCGCGAGCACACCCGCGGGGTCGACGGCGGAGAAGCGCACGTCGATCGCCGGAGAGGTCCGATCCTGATACTCCACCTCCGCCTCCGCCAGCGCGGACCCGCAATCGATGCACCAGTGCACCGGTTTGTATCCCTGATACACGTACCCACCGGCCACGATCCGGCCGAGCGAACGGATGATGTCGGCCTCGAAGCGGAAATCCATCGTGAGATACGGACGGTCCCAGTCCCCGATAACCCCGAGCCGGATGAAATCCTTCCGCTGACGCTCGATCTGAGTCGCCGCGTACTCGCGGCAGGCGGCGCGAAACTTCGCCGCGTCGACCTGTACGCCCGCCTTGCCGATCTTCTTTTCCACCGCGTGTTCGATCGGCAGCCCGTGGCAATCCCATCCCGGGACGTAGGGCGCGTCGAAACCGCTCAGCGTCTTAGACTTTACGATGATGTCCTTGAGGATCTTGTTGAGCGCGTGGCCAATGTGAATGTCGCCGTTCGCGTACGGCGGTCCGTCGTGCAGCACGTACTTGGGCCTGCCCTTGCCGATCTCGCGCAGTCGCGCATACAGACCGATCGCCTGCCAGCGCGCGAGGATCTCCGGCTCCCGCATCGCCAGATTCGCTTTCATGGGAAAGTCGGTGCGCGGGAGGTTGAGGGTGCTCTTGTAGTCGTTCTCGTTCTTCACTGGGTCGATAAGCGAGTAGCTGGTGCCGACGTCCCGTGCCGGCGGTTGAAGAAGTAGAGCCGGGCCGCCTCGAGGTCCTGCATGATGCGCGCGCGCATGGCGTCAAGCGACGCGAAACGCTGCTCGTCGCGCAGCTTCTGCAGGAGCTCGACCGCGACCCGCGTTCCGTAAAGATCGCGCTCCACGTCGAGCAGGTGCACTTCAAGGAGCATCTCGGTGCCACCGATCGTCGGGCGGGTACCGATCGACGCCGCCGCAGGCAGCCACTCGCCGTCCGCGGCGGTCAGCGCCGCGACGAAAATCCCCGTAATCGGCACGCGCCGGCGATGCAGGCGGATATTTGCCGTGGGGACGCCGAGCTGACGGCCGAGCTTGTTGCCGTGCACGACCCGCCCGCAAATGCTGTACGGACGACCGAGCAGGCGTGCGGCGGCGGCAAGATCTCCCTGCGCTAGCGCCGACCGCACCCGGGTGCTGCTCACGCGCTCCCCCTCGAGGAGGAATGTCGGCGCCGCGGCGACTTCGAAGCCGTACCGTGTGCCGAGCTGCGCCAGCAAGTGCAGGTCGCCGCGGCGCTCGCGCCCAAAGCGAAAATCGCTCCCGACGACCAGATAGCGCGCCCCGACGCCTTCGACCAGGACCCGCTGCACGAAGTCCTCCGGCGTCAGCGCGGCGAATCGCGCATCGAAGCGCACGCACAGCACGCGATCGATGCCTTGCTCGCGTAGCGCCGCGAGCTTTTCGCGCAGCCGCATCAGCCGCGGCGGCGCCGTATCCGGACGAAAGTATTCGCGCGGCTGCGGCTCGAACAGCATCACGAGGGTCGGCAAGCCCAGCGCGCGGGCGCGCGTCTTGAGCTCACCCAGCACTGCCTGGTGCCCCAGATGCAGACCGTCGAAGTTGCCGATGCTTACGGCGCAGCCCCGGTGGCGGGGACGCAGGTTGTGCAGCCCGCGTATCAATTCCATAGGCTTGATTTTAAAGGGAGATACGACGGACTGCGAGCGGAGTGCGGCTGCGGGGCCGCGATTGCGTAGCGAGCGCCGCGCTTCAGGCGTGGGCCCAGTCCGGATCGAACTCCTCGACCACCTGCCGCAGCGGAATGCGCCCGGCGTAACCTTCGTGGTAGCTGTGGTAGTACCCGATGCGCAGCTCAGGGAACTTCCAGCACAAGTAGCCGTCGCCGGTGTCGAAATCGACCAGCCAGAGGCCCTTCACCACGAGGCCGAGCCGCTCCATCTTGCCCACCCACCGCTTCACGATCATTTCGTACTGACGCTCGACGTCCTGGATCATCGGGTTCGTCGGCACCATGGCTTCGAGCGCGCGCCGCACGGGTTCGAGCTCCTGATACGCCGACTGCGTGATCCGGCGCACGAGCGGGAAAAGCGCTTCCGCTTCCGCGAGCGTGAAGACGCGCGGGTCGCCGCACGGTGTGATCTGATGTATCGGTGCGCTAGCCATCGCGAATTGCGTGCTTGAGCTTCAAATGGGTCGGCCGCATGCCGACTATGAACAATACTGCACCGTACACCATTATTCCACCCACGATCCACACCGCCAGCCACCCGATACGCGTCGTCGGAGCGGCCGATAGCCACACGTCGACCCCGGGGATGAGCCACACGATCACAGCCGCCATGACGCCCGTCGCCCCGAAAGTGCGAAGCAGGAAGGCGGGCCAGCCCGGTAACGCCCGGTAGATACCGCGCCGCCGAAGCCGGAAAAAGAGGAGCCCGGCGTTCACGAAGGCGGCGATCGAGATCGCGAGCGCAAGGCCCGTATGCGCGAGCGGATATACGAGCGCCACGCTGAGCGCGATATTGGCGAGCAGCGCGATCACACCGATCCGGGTGGGCGTCCGGGTATCCTGCCGGGCAAAGAACCCGGGCGCGAGCACCTTCACGGCGATGAACCCGACGAGGCCGAGCGCGAAAGCCATCAACGCCTGCGCGCTCATCCGAACGTCGAGCGCACCGAAGGCGCCGAAGTGAAAGAGCGTCGCGAGCATGGGTTCCGCCAGAACGATCAGAGCCGCCGACGCGGGGATACCTATAATAACGACCCAGCGGAGCGCCCAATCGAGGAGCTGCGAGAACTCCGCCGGCGATGCCTGAGCATGCTTCTCCGAAAGGCTCGGCAGAATCACGGTCGCGAGGGCGATGCCGAAGACCCCCAGCGGAAACTCCATGAGCCGATCCGCGTAATAAAGCCAGGAGACGCTGCCGGTGACGAGAAACGAGGCGAGCAGCGTGTTGACCAGCAGATTGACCTGCGCCACCGAGGCTCCGAAGATCGCCGGGAGCATCAGCCGCACCACCCGCCGGACACCCTCGTGCACGCGTCCGAGGCGCGGGCGCGGCAGCATGCCGATACGCTGCAGGAACGGCAGCTGAAAGAGGAGCTGCACCAGACCGGCGATGAACACGCCCCAGGCGAGCCCGAGCACCGGCTCTTCCATCCTCGGCGCCAGCCAGACCGCAGCGCCGATCAGCGACAAATTGAGGAGCACCGGGGTGAACGCCGGCGCGCCGAAACGTCCGTAGGTGTTCAGGACGCCCGCGGCCAGCGCGACGAGCGATATGAACGCCAGGTAGGGAAACATGATGCGCAGCATCACGACCGTGAGGTCGTATTTCGCCGGGTCGCCGAGGAATCCCGGCGCGAGCACGGCGATGAGGAGCGGCGCCGCCAGAGTGCCGATCGCGGTAACCACGAACAGGGCGACAGCGAGAAAGCCGGTCATGTGATCGACGAATGCTTTCGTCTCCGCCGTGTCCCCCCTTGCGCGATATTCGGCGAACACCGGAACGAAAGCCTGCGAGAGCGCGCCCTCGCCGAAGATGCGGCGAAGGAAATTCGGGATCCGGAAAGCGACGTAAAAGGCGTCGGCGGCAGGACCGGCGCCCGCCCCGATGAGGCTCGCAAACAGCACGTCCCGCACCAGCCCGGTGACGCGGGAAACCAGCGTCATCCCGCCCGTGACGGCAGTGGACTCGAGCAGCCGGCGTGTGGTGAGGGTTCGCTGTGTGGCCATCGGGCGCGCGGGATCATACGGCATAGCGGAATAAGGCGCACTGCGCGCGGCCGTTCTCCGGCGGCCGTCACACACCGCCCGACGGCGCCGCGGGATTGACAAAAAGCACTCGAATCCGCATAGTTGCGCGCCTTCTTACCCAGTACGATCCGGAATTCACTCGTGGCCAATACACCTCAAGCCAAGAAGCGCGCCCGTCAGGCGGAGAAGCGCCGCGCGCACAACGCCTCGCGGCGCTCGATGATGCGGACCGCCATCAAGAAGGTGCTGAAAGCCGTCGAGGCCAAGGACAAGACCGCCGCGCAGGAGGCCTACCGGCAGGCCACCTCGATCATCGATCGTCTGGCGCGCAAGGGGATCGTGCACCCGAACGCCGCCAGCCGTTACAAGAGCCGGTTGAACGCGCGCGTCCGCGCCGTCGCGACGGCCTGAGCGGCCGTCGCCCGCCCCTCCGAATCAGACGAGCACCACCAGATTGTCGCGCCCGATGAGCTCGGGCTCGTCAACGTAGCCGAGCAGCGCCTCGATGCGGTCGCTCGGGTGCCCGATGATGCGGCGCGCATCCTCGGCGCTGTAATTGACGAGCCCGCGCGCCACCTCCCGCCGGGAGCTGTCGAGGCAGGCGACGATCTCCCCGCGCCGGAAGTCCCCCTCCACCGCCTGCACTCCGATCGGCAGCAGGCTCTTTCCCCCCTCCGTCA
>Ga0207873_1001502_pt1 | contig 22049 bp, 18 predicted proteins | sample BGWIniCompost_FD_187373 | JGI IMG/M metagenome (GOLD analysis project Ga0207873, IMG submission 187373) | Cellulose adapted compost microbial communities from Newby Island Compost Facility, Milpitas, CA, USA - BGW Initial Compost (SPAdes)... ...
CGCCCTGCCGCTGCGCCGGCCAGGGCGGCGAGCAGCGAGGGCGCGAGTGGCCGGACGAGCGCGCGCGACCAGAGCCGCCGCGTGCCGCCGAAGGCCCATGCGGCGGCGGCGGCCTGCCCGGCGGTGAACGCCCAGGCGACGCCCGCGGCGCCGTAAGAGGCGACGAACGGCAGCGCCGCTCCCGTGGCGAGGAGCGACAGCGCCTCGACCACGATGATCACCGCCGGGCGGCCGGTTGCGGCGAGCACCAGGTTGCCGAGCAGCGTGAGCGCGCGGAAGAGCGCGTAGAGCGAGAGGATGCGGAGCAGCGGGCGCGCGGGCTGCCAGTCGGCGCCGAACACGTCCACCAGCGCGCCGGGCGCGACCAGCGCGAGCGCCACAGTGGCTGGCAGCACGAGGAGCGCGAGCGCGTGGAGCGCATCGCCGAACGCGGCGCGCAGCGCGCCGTCGTCTTCGCGCACGTCGGCGAAGATGGGGAAGAACACCTTGCCGAGCGAGAGCGCGAGGAAGGTGGGCACGAGCGCGGCGACGGAGTACGCGAGCGCGTACGCGCCGAGCGCCTCGGCGCCGGCGATCATGCCGACGGCCAGTGTGTCCGCGTTGCTGAACACCACGCCGCACACGGCCGCCAGGCCGAAGTAGCGGCCGTAGGCGAACAGCCGGCGCAGCGTGGGCAGATGCACGCGCGGCGGCAGGCGGGGCCGTACGGGCGCGAGTGTCCAGGACAGCGCGAGGAGCAACGCCATCTGCACGGCGCGGCCGGTGATCAGCGCCCAGACACCGTAGCCCGCGGCGAGCAGCGCGGCGGCCAGCAGGAGGTACACCACGGCGCACGCCATCTCTGCCAGGGCGCGGCGGCGGAAGTCCAGCGCCTTCTCGAGCAGCGCCTGGGGGAGATGCGCGAGCGCGGCGCACGCGAAGACGCCGCTCATCACGCGAACGACGGCGACCACGTCGTCGTCCGCAAAGCCCCCGGCGAGCGCGCGGGCGATCGTGGGGGCGAGCAGCGCGGCGGCGAGCGCGATCGCGAGCGTGGCGGCGAGCGTGACCGCGAACGCGCTGTCCACCGCATCGCGGAAGCGGCCGTCCTGGCGGTGGTAGATCAGCGCAGGTCCGAAGCCGAGGCTGCCGACGAGGTGCTGCGCGTTGAACAGCACGGACGCGATGCCCCAGAGCGCGAACTCGGCAGGGCCGACGAGCGCGGCCGCGACGAGCGTGCTCGCCGCCTGGAGCGCCTGCACGAGCATCGTCGCCGCGCCCTGCCAGCCCATGCCTCGCGCGGCGATCCGCGTGAGTTGCGCGCCGTCAGCGGACACGGTCGCCCCGGTCCTCGCCGATCACCGCCGCGTAGATCTCGCGCAGCCTGCCCGCGATGGTGTCCCAGTCCAGGCCGCGCGCGTTCCCGAGCGCGCGTTCGCGGCAGCGCTGCCACTCGTTCGGGTCGTCCATGAGGCGCTCGAGCGCGGCCGCGAAGCCCGCGGCGTCGCGCGGTGGCACGAGCCCACCCGCGCCGCGCGCGTTCTCGCGGATTCCCGGGATGTCCGAAGCGACGATGGGCAGGCCGCAGCTCTGCGCCTCGATCGTCACCTGGTTGGAGCCCTCGCTGAGCGACGTGAGCAGCAGCGCGTCCGCGGCGCGGTAGCGGCTGCCGAGCTCCGTCTGCGCGACGTAGTCCGTGAAGCGGACGTCCACACCTCCCTCTCGCAGCCGACGCTCGACCTCGCCCCGCAGCGGCCCCGTGCCGATCACCTCGAGCGTGAAGCGGCGGCCGCGCGCGGCGAGCAGCGCGGCGGCATCCGCCATGGTCAGCGGGTCCTTCTCTTCCGAGAGCCGCGAGACCACGAGGATGCGGAACGGCCCGTCGCGTGAAGGCGGGTCGCGCGGCTCGGGGCGGAAGAGCTGAGGATCCACGCCACTCGGCACGAGGTGGAGCGCCGAGCGCGGCACGCCGAGGCGCGCGAGCGCCTCGAGCGCGTCCGGGTTGCCGGCCAGCGCGATGTCCGTGCGGCGCAGGCCGTACGCCTCGAGCGCGCGCGCGATGCGCCCCACTGGCCGCGCGCCCTGGTCGTGCCCGACGAGCGGCAATCCTGTGCGCCGCGTGCGGTGCGCGACGGCGGCGAACATCGCGTGCAGCGAGCGGATGCCGTGGAAGTGGACGACGTCGCACGTCTCGCGCCGAAGCGCGGCGAGCAGGCCGGGCGCGAGCTGGCGCGCGAAGCGCACGTGCAGCCCCGATCGGCGCGGCGGCTGGATGCAGCGGTGGAACACGACGTCGACGCCATCCACTTCCATGCGATGCGAGGGGCCGGACGTGAGCAGGTGCACGGCCGGCCGGTCGCCCATGCGCGCTTGCGCGGCGGCGAGGTTGGAGAGGATGTAGCGGGCGCGCGTGCCGAACTCGAGGTCGTCGTGGCCGTAGAGGTCCAGCGAGATCGGGTGCACGTGCGCGATGCGGAGCGGTGCGTCCATGCGGCTCAACGCAGCTCCTCGATCAGCGCCGGCGCGGCAGCGCGGAGGCGATCGGGCCCGCCCGCGCGCGCCCGCTCGTACCGGCCGACCGCGTAGCCGATCATCTTCGCCACATCCCCCGCGACGACGAGCGCGGGCAGCAGCGCCAGCGTTGCGGCGGTCTCGCGCGCGCCGCGGCTCTGGCGGAGCCGCCACGCGCGAAGGGCGAAGCGTCTGAAGTGCGCCGCGATGCCGGCAGCCAGGAGCAAAGCGGGCAGGAGCGGAAGGAGCGATGGGGCGCCCGGCGCCGTTGCGGCCATCAGCGCCGCGGCGAGCAGCAGTGCGCCGGCCGCATAGGCGGTGTAGCGCGCCGCGTGCCGCGCGGGCCAGAGGTGCGCGTGGCCGTCGCCGCGCGCGTAGTCGAAGTACTGGCGGAAGAAGCGGCCGAGGCTCGGCCGCGCGTTCCAGCCCACGCGCGCATCCGGAGCGAAGGCGAAGCGCGCGCCTGCGCGCCGGAGCGCGAGGTCGAACACCAGGTCCTCGCAATGGCGCAGCCACTCCGGGTACCCGCCCACGCGGAGCCACCATTCCTTGCGGAACGCGACGGACCGGCTGGACGGGAGGAACCGCTCCGGCTCGATCTCCGGCAGTTGCGGCGTGATCAGCACGGCGAGGCAGCGCTCGAAGAGCGTGGCGCCGGCCGGCTCGAAGAACCCCGCGCTCACCGCGACCTGCGCGTCCGCTTCGAGCGGCCGCACGATGCGTTCGAGCCAGTCCGGCGCCAGCTCGGTCCCCGCGTCCGTCACCGCGATGATCGGCCCGGCCGCGCGCGCGATCGCGATGTTGCGGCCCTGGGAGATGTTCGCGCCGGGCGCGCGCAGCACGTGGATGCGGGGCGCTGTGACTCGCGCGCGCAGCGCGAGGATGCGCGCGACCGTGTCATCCCGCGAGCCGCCGTCCACGATCACGACCTCGTCCGGCACGCGCGTCTGTGCGAGGACCGAGCGGAGGAAGCCTTCGATCGAGTCGGCTTCGTCGCGTACGGTCGTGACGAGGCTGACGACTGGCATCATTGCTTGCCTTGGGCCGGGGCGAGGGCGGGGGCGGGGGCGGGAGATTGGTTTCCGGTCGAGGTCCTGTGTGCCCGGCGGGATTGGACCTCCGCGTGTGCTTCCTCGATCGCCCGCACGACGCTTGGCCAGCCGTAGCGCTCTTCGACGAGTCTCCGGCCCTCGCGCGCGAGGCGGTCGCGCAGCCCGGCGTCGGCGAGGAGGCGGCGGATGGCGCGCGCGAAGGCCGGCGCGTCGTCGGCCATGAGCAGGTGGCGGCCATGCACGGCATCGAGGCCTTCCGCGCCGATGGTGGTGCTCACCACCGGCCGCCCCGCCGCCCAGGCTTCGAGGATCTTGAGGCGCGTGCCGCTGCCGGCGCGCAGCGGCACGACCACGATGGCCGCGTCGCGCAACCAGGGGCGCGGGTCCGGCACGTGGCCGAGCACGTGCACGCCGGGCACGCGGGCGAGGCGTTGCACGGCCGGCGGTGGGCTCGAGCCGACGACATCCAGCTTGAACTCCGGCACGGCGGCGTGGACGAGCGGCAGCACCTCGCGCACGAACCACAGCACGCCGTCCGCGTTCGGTCGGTAGTCCATCTTGCCGACGAACACGGCGCGCGGCGCGTTGCGGGGTGGAAACAGCGTGAACCGCTCGAGGTCCACGCCGTTCGGCGCGATGCTGGCGCTGAGCTCCGGCACGTCCGCGGCGATGGCGCGGCGGTCCGCGTCGGAGACGAACAGCACGTGATCGGCGGCGCGGCAGGCCTCCAGCTCCTCGAGCCGGCGCAGCCTCGCCTCACGCCGCGCGTACGTGCGGTATGGCAGTGCGCGCAGCCCACGCGCCTGCGCTGCCAGCCGTTCGTGGAGGACCGCCTCGACGTTGTGCTGGTCCAGCACCCAGGGCGGGTCGCCGGCCCCGCGGTGCTGGAACAGGTACGGCAGCTCGCATTGCACGGCGTCGTAGCCGCGGTCGTGGATCAGGCGGCGGAGCGTCTCGTGGAACCGGGGCGAGCCGAACCGCGTCGCGTAGTACGAGCGCCCGCTGCGCAGCGCGGCGAGCCCGGCGGCAAGGCGCCGCTGGTGTTGCGCGACGACGTGGACGCCGACGCCGCGCGCGCGTAACGCCTCCGCGGCTTCTTCCGCCGCGCGGCCCGGCGGCGCGAGGGCCAGCAGCTCGACTTCGTGCCGCGCCGCGAGCCCGGTCACGATGTGGTAGATGCGGATCCGGCCGCCGTCGTCCGGCGGGTAGGGCAGGAACGGCGAGAGCACGAGCAGCCGCATGCCGGACCGCCTCACTCCTTCGCAGCAGTGCGTTCGATTCCAGGACCCTGGCTCAGCCGGTGTCTCAGGATCGGCGCCACGAGTCCTCCGGCGCGGCGGGCGCGGCCGGCGCGGCCGGCTCGAAGCGGGCGGTCAGCCCCTGGCCGATGCCGCGCAGGAACGGCCCGATGCAGTCCGTCTTGCGGCGGCGCAGGAAGTGCGCGAGCAACCGCGGCGTGTCCACCAGCGCCACGTAGGCGAGGGCGCTGGCCTTCTCCACGGGGCGGGCGTGCTTGCGGATGAAGATCAGGCGGCTGCGCGTGTAGTGGTGCCAGTAGCGCGCGCTGCCGGAGCCCATGGTGCTGGAGATGCGGTGCCAGAGCCGCGCCTCGGGCACGAACAGGATCTTCCAGCCCGCCCGGCGCGCCCGCACGCACAGGTCGGTCTCGTCGAAGTAGATGAAGTACGCGGGGTCGATCAGGCCGACCTCCTCGAACACCTCGCGGCGCGCGAGCAGCGCGCAGCTCGTGATGTAGTCGGTCTCCCGCGTGCCCGCGTACTGGCCGTGGTCGGGCTCGTGCATGCCGACGTGCGCGGTGTCGCCGCGCCAGCGGAGGATGCGGCCGCCGGCGAACCAGAGCGTGGTCGGCGCGTCGTAGTAGTACATCGCCGGCCCGACGATGCCGACGCGCGGGTCCCGCTGGCACGCCTGCACCAGACGGGTCAGCATCTCGCGCTGGACGATCGTGTCGTTGTTCAGCAGCAGGATGTACGCTGCGCCCGCATCCAGCGCGCGGCGGATGCCGATGTTGTTGGCGCGGGCGATGCCCAGGTTCTCGCCGGCGGGCACGAAGTCGATGTCCGGGATGCGGCCCAGGACCTCGGCCGAGCCGTCCGTCGAGCCGTTGTCGATCAGCGTGACGCGCACGTTGTGGTAGTCCATGCGGCGGATGGACTCGAGGCACGCGAGCGTGTCGTCCGCACGGTTCCAGTTGACCATCACGATGCCGACGAGTGGCTCCACTGGGATTCCCTCCCGGCAGCTCGTTCCTTTGTGTAGGTCGGCGCGCGCGCTTCGCGGCACAGAACGTGGATCGCCGCGATGGCGAACGCGACGAACGGCGTCGTGTTGTCCGTGTTGAGCAGCGGGCCGAACATGGCCGCCACGAGCGTCGCGATGATGCAGGCGGTGAGCGCCACGAGGATGGCGGTGTTGGGCCCGGGCGGAGCGGCTCGTATGGCGCGGAGCGCGGTTCTCAGCGAGAACGCGAGCGTGGCGCCGAACAGGATGAAGCCGATCAGGCCGAGCTTCGCGAGCACCCACAGGTAGCTGTTGTGGATGTAGATGTCGCTGCTCCAGTAGCCCATGCGGTTCTGCTGCTCGTCGTACATCGGGCTGTAGAACTCCACGCGCGCGCCCAGCCCCCCACCCGTCACGGGGTTCGCCGCGATGGTCCGCGCGGCGGCGCTCCACTCGCTGAGCCGGTGCTGCGCCGAGATGTCGCGCTCGTACGCGCTGACCGAGGCCATGCGGCTGAGGAGGGCGGGCACCAGCTCCGGCGAGCCGGCTGCGCCGATGCCGACCGCGCCGGCGCCGATCGGCAGCGCGAGCAGCAGCAGGAAGGCCTGGCGGAGCAGGCGGCGGCGCATGGCGGGCGCGGCGGCCCAGGTGGCGAACGCGAGCGCGGCGGCGAGGCCGAGGAACGCGGCGCGGAACAGCGTGACCGCGAGTCCGCCGAGCGCGAGGACGGCGACGCCGTAGAGCAGGAGGCGGTGCCGGGAGCCGCCCGCGCGCAGAAGCACGGCGATGATGAACGCGAACAGCATGTAGGCGTAGGGCACCGCGGTGATGCGCATGCCGCCGCCCGTGAACAGCGCCTCGTTCCCTCCGCCGCCGAGGTACTGCGCGATCGCGTTGAGGGATGAGACCGCGGCCGCGGCGAGCATCACGATGATGATGCGGCGGATCGAGCGGCTGCCGAGCGACGCCACGACGGGCACGAACAGGAGGTACTGGAGCAGCGGCCGGAGCTCGAGCAGGCTTTCCTTAAAGCCGTTGCCCGCCATGATCCCGGCCGCGGCCGAGAGCGCCGCCCAGGCGACGAAGCCGAGCAGCATCCAGGTGACGGGGTGGGGCAGCGGCGCGAGCCGGCGTGCGGCGCCCGGCGAGAGCGTCTCCGCCGCCGTGCGCGTCGCGGCGCGGGCTGCGGACCGCGCTGCCCAGCCGGCCAGGGTCACTGCCAGCAGGATGTCCGTCGGCTTGAGCCCGCCGCCCATGAAGGGGATGGAGAAGGCGAACAGCTGGTCGCGCTGGAACAGCGCGACGGCGGCGATCAGCGCGGCGACGCCCACCTCGACGGACGCGAGCGCGCCGAGCACGACGGCCGCGCCGCCCGCGAGCGCCAGGGCAGGTAGCGGGTTGATGCCGGCGATCCACAGCAGGATGCCGCAGGCGACGGCGAGGCACGCGCCGAACGGCGCGCCGAGCGGAGCGACGCGGACGCTGCTCACGGCGTGACCCGTTTCTCCGTGCGCAGCGCGTTCCGCAGCAGTGTCGCGACCATCCAGGTGCGGATGCCGAGCAGCACGGCGGGGTAGGTGTAGCGGCCGAGGGGCGTCGAGCGGTAGTGCTTCTGGCAGAACAGGGCCATCGAGTCGAAGAAGGCGCGGATCATCTCACTGCTCCGCTGCTTCCCGCTCTCGCCCTTCAGGTGCACGACGGTTGCGGCCGGGTGGTAGTAGACCTTCCACCCGGCCGCGCGGAAGCGCCAGCACCAGTCCAGGTCCTCCATGTACATGAAGAAGCGCTCGTCGAGCGGCCCAACAGCGCGCGCCGCCTCCGCGCGCACCAGCATGAACGCGCCGTTCACCGCGTCCACCTCGGTGGTACGGTGCTCGTCCAGGTAAGTGAGGTTGTAGCGCGCCAGCAGGCGGGAGCGTGGGAACAGCGCGGACAGGCCGGTTGCGCGGCAGAAGCCGTCGAACGCGGTGGGGAAGGAGCGGCGGCACGCCAGGTCCAGCGACCCGTCCGCGCGCACCAGCCGGCAGCCGACGATGCCGGCCTCCGGGTGTTCGCGCAGGAAGTCGATGCACGTGTCCAGCGCGGCGTCCGGGACCAGCGTGTCCGGGTTGAGCAGCAGCAGGAACTCGCCGCGCGCCTCGGCAAGCGCCTGGTTGTTGGCGCGCGCGAAGCCGACGTTCTCCGTGTTGCGCACGAGGTGGACCGCGGGGAACTCGCGCTCCACCATCTCCGCGCTGCCGTCCGTCGACGCGTTGTCCACGACCCGCACCTCGTAGCGCGTGCGCTGGCGCGAGCCGAAGATCGAGCGAAGACAGTTGCGTAGATGCTCCCGCGTCTGGTAGCTGACGATGATGATGGACAGCTCGGGCCGGGTGGCGAGCGCGCTCACGCGCTCCGCGCCGGGCGTAGCCGCCGGGCTCGCCCCGGCCACCGCGGCCGCGTTGCTGCCTGTCGCGCGCCCCCTCACGCCGCCCCCTTCCCGCTCATGACCGCGGGGATCGTGCGCGCGAGGATGCGGAGGTCCAGCCGGATGCTCCAGTGATCGATGTAATGCAGGTCCAGCGCGATGCGCTTGTCGAACGGCAGGTCGCTGCGCCCGCTCACCTGCCACAGGCCCGTGAGCCCCGGCTTCACCGAGCAGCGGCGCTTGATCCATGGCTCCTGGATCCGGTCGTACTCCCAGTGGAACAGCGGCCGCGGGCCGACCAGGCTCATCTCGCCACGCAGCACGTTGATGAGCTGGGGCAGCTCGTCGATGCTGGTGCGGCGCAGGTAGCGGCCGATGCGGGTGACGCGCGGGTCGTTGCGGATCTTGAACGCGGGGCCGAACTCCTCGTTCATCGGCGCCACCGCGACCAGCAGCCGCTCCGCATCCTGCCGCATCGTGCGGAACTTGATCATCTGGAACGGCCGCTTGTTCAGTCCCCGGCGCTGCTGGAGGAAGAACACGGGGCCGGGCGAATCCAGCTTGATGAGCACCGCGACGAGGACGAATACGGGCGCGAGCAGGATGAGCAGCGTGAGCGAGAGCACGATGTCCACCGCACGCTTGAGCACGGCGCCGGCGCCGTGGATGGCGCCCGGGTAGAGCGTGACCGTGGGCGTCTCGCCCGGCTCGCCGCCGTTCCTGCGGGCGAGGGACATGGGGAACAGCTCGGCGTGGAGCCGCACCGCGATGCCCTGCTCCTCGCACAATGCGACGACCGAGGCGGCCTCGTGGTAGCGGGACGCGAGCGGCAGGCAGATCACCACGTCGTCGACCACATCCTCCCGCAGCAGCCGGGGCAGGTCGGCGAGCGAGCCGAGCACGGGGATGCCGGCGAGCTGGGCCCGCGCGAGGCCGGGCCACGGGTCGTCCACCACGCCGAGCAAGCGACAGCCGAGCTCGGGCTCCGCGCGGATGCGCTGGGCGAAGGTGATCGCGCGCTCGCCGCTGCCGACGACGAGCACGTGTCGCGGGTCGCGGCGATGCGTGACGAGCAGCCGCAACGCCACACGCGCACCCGCCATGCCTGCCATGGCGACCAGCGGGAGCGCGATCGCGCCGTGCATCGTGATGCCGGGGACGCCGAGCAGCAGCGCCGTGATGGCGATCGCGCCGCACGCCACCAGCGCGGCGCGTGCAGCGGTCCATAGCTCGGCCGCCGGCCGTGGAGCGCGGCCAGCCTGGTACAGCCGCTGGGCGAGCAATGCGCCGTGGCCGGCGGACAGCAGCGCGAAGATCGCGAGCAGCGTGGCAGGCCGGAGCGGACTCTCGAGCCAGCTCCCGGCCGTGGCGGCCGACGTCGTGGGCCGCGAGAGCGCGGCCGCGGCGCCGAGCGCCAGCGCCAGCGCACACAGGTCCAGCGCCTTCAGCGTGCGGCGCAACACGGTACGGCGCAGGGACAGCATCGCGTTCCGCCTCCTCCCATCCTCCCATCAGCAGCACGCCGCTCAGCCGCCGGCCGCCGCCACGTACGGGTACCGGTCGGGCCGGTAGTAGACGTAGGCGCCGTCGTAGGCGGCGTCGCGGTCGAAGTCGATGTCGTTGAGCACGGTGCCGAGCACGGGCGCGCGCACGTGCCGGAGCTGGTCGGCCGCGATCGTGAGCGCGTCGATCGGCGTCACACCCGCCCGCGCGACCAGCACCACGCCGTCCGCAGCGGCGCCGAGCAGCGCCGCGTCCGAGACCGCGTTGAGCGGCGGCGAGTCGATGACCACGACGTCGTACTCCTGCGTGAGGCGCTCCAGCAGCGCGCGCAGCTGCGGCGAGCCCAGCGCCTCCGTCGGGTTGTGGGGCAGCGCGCCGGTGGGCAGGAAGTCCAGCCGCTTGCCGGCGCCGGCGTCCACGGGGCGGACCGCGGCCTCCAGCTCGACCTTGCCGGCCAGCACCTCGGTGAACCCGGGCTCGCGCGGCACGTGGAAGTAGGTGTGCTGGAGCCCGCGGTGCAGGTCCGAGTCGATCAGCAGCACGCGCCGGCCGCTGCGCGCGAGCGTGAGCGCGAAGTTCGCCGACGTCGTGGACTTGCCGTCGCCGGGCAGCGCGCTCGTCATGACGATGGTGCGGACAGAGCGGTCCTGCCGCGCGAACGAGATGTTGGTCTGGAGCCGGCTGTACGCCGCGTCGACGACGCCGAGCAGCGCGCCGCCGCGCACCAGCGCCGCGTTCACGACATCGCCCGGCCCGGCGCCGTCGGCACCCGCGGCGCGCGCGAGCCGGGCAGGCAGCCGCAGGCGGATGCGGGTCAGCCGCGGCGTCGTCATGCCGATGGGGCCGCCGCCGCGCAATGCGGGGATGAGCGCGAGCACGGGCAGCCCGGTGGCCATGCGGACGTCGTCGCGGCTGCGCACCGCGCGGTCCATCCACGCGCGGAACAGCGCGCCGGCGATGCCGAGGGCGAGGCCGGCCGCGGCAGCGCCGAGCAGGTTGAGCAGCGGGTTCGGCCGCACCGGCCGCCGCGGCATGATCGCGGGGTCGACCACGCGCACGCTCGGGTCCTCGACTGCCTGCGCGATCTCCGCCTCCTTCAGCCGCGTCTGGAGCAGGATGTAGATCTCCTCGAGCACCTTGGGCTGGCGCATCAGCCGGGCGAGCTGGATCTCGCGGTCCGGGATGCGCTCGAGCTGGTCGCGGAAGCGCGCGAGCGGGACGTCCAGCGACGCGACCTGGTTGGCCAGACCCTGGAGGTACGTCTCCGCGATGACGCGCAGCTCGCGCTCCAGTGCGTGGATGCGCGCGGTCAGGATCTGGACGTCGGGGTCGTCCAGCGTACGCCGGGCGAGCAGCTCGGCGCGCTGGTTCTCTACGGCGACGACGGAGCGCAGCAGCTCGCCCGCCGCCTGGTTGCGCAGGATGGACGGGAAGCCGACCAGCCGGCGGTAGGGCGAGGGGGCGGTGGGGTCCGGGGCGGCGTCGTACGCGCGGATCTCCTCCAGCAGCGCGGCCAGCGCGCCGCGCTCCGCCTCGATCGCGATGCGTTGCGCCTGGAGCTCCGCGAGCGCCGTGAGCTGCGTCGTCGCCTCCACCTTCGGCTCGATCACCTCCGCCTCGCGGCGGAACGCGCGCAGCTCTTCCTCCGCCCTGTAGAGCTGCGCGGCCAGCAAGTCGATCTGCTCACGGAGGAAGTTGGCCGTGCTGCGCGCCTCGGTGTGCTTGATGTGCTGCCGCCGCGCGATGAACCGCGCCGCGAGTACGTTGGGCACGTCGCGCACGATGCGGCGGTCCGTGTCCCGGTAATAGACGAACGCGATCTTCGCCTCGCGGCCCGCGCGCTCGACCTCGATGGTCTCCTGCAGGTCCTCGACGACGTCCGCGAAGCGCGAGACCTGCACCACGAGCTGCGGCTCCTTGCCGGCCGCCGCGGCGAGCGTGAAGCCGGCGCCAGGGAGCTGGACGCGCTGGCCTGGACTCGCGCGGCCGAGCACGCGCTCGGTGCGCGCGTCTCGGATGACGAAGACGCCGTCGTCGCCGCGCTCGAGCACGTACTCGCCCGGCGGCGCGTCGCGCGCGACCTCGATCTGCTCAAGCAGGCGCGCGCGCTCGGCGCGCCGGGGCCGCGTGACCCGGAGCTGCAGTCGCAGCGAGTCGACGACGTCCTCCATGAGGGTCCGGCTCGCCAGCACCTCCATCTCCGTGCCGAACTCGCTGCCGTCCGTGAGCGTCTTGAGCGCGTCGAGCACGGGGACCGCGGTCTGCTTGTCCTGGATGCGGATCGAGACGAACGCCTCGTAGACAGGCGTGGCGCGCCAGGTGTAGAGCGCGGCGACCGCGACGGTCAGGACGAAGGTGAGCAGCACCAGCTTCCGGTGTCGCCGCACCACGACCCACAACTGTCCCAGCTCCTCGCCCTCCCTGCGGCGAGGCTGCGACTCGTTCGGTTCCTGCATCTGCCCCTCAGCGGTACAGGACGGCGATGATGAGACTGACGCTCGCCGTGATCGCGGCCGAGACGATGCCGGAGTTGCGGTAGAACCAGCTCCGCTCCGGCACGTAGAGCTGGTCCCCGGAACGGATGGGGGAGTCCGCGATGCGCGCCTCGCGCGCGAGCTGGATGTCCAGCTTCTCGCCGCCGCGGATGAGCTCGACCTTGTTGGGGTGCCCGTGCGGCGCGGGCCCGCCCGCGATGGCGATCGCGTCCGCAATGGTCATGGTCGGGTCCAGCGGGTAGATGCCCGGCGTGCGCACGGCGCCGAGGATCTGCACGCGGCGGAGCAGCGTCAGCTCGATTGCGGCGTGGTTGAGGTAGCGCGAGTACTCGCGGATCAGGCGCTGCTCGAGCGCGTCCGCGGACACGCGCGTGACATCCACGGGGCCGAGGCGCGGAAGGACGACGATGCCGTCCTCGTTGACGGGGAATTCGCCGGAAAGGTCGGGCTCGCGCCAGACGCGGAGGCGGATGACGTCGCCAGGCTGCGGCGCGTCGGCGACCGCGGCCGGCGCGGAGGCTGCTTGCTGCTGGTGTCCTTGCTGCTGCGCGCTGAGCGGCGGCGCGACGATGGCCGGCAGAATCAGGAGGAGAGCGCTGCGCACGATCCGCGACGCGGCGCCACGACCCCCGCGCTCGTCACCTCGCCCGCCGCCCCCGGACCTTCGGATCCACAATCGCCCGCGTGCCGGCAGATGCGCTTGCCGGCGCCGTGTCCACCGCTCCCGCCTCGGCATGCAAACCTTCCAGTCAACGCGCTCGGCCGCGAGCGCGGTCGTGTCTCACTTGCGGGTTCGGCCGCGGCCGCGGGCCGCGGCGCGACGCTGCGAATGCGAGGGGCGCTTGAAGCAAGCATTGAGCCACCCGCGGCCGCCGTGTTCGCGGCACCGGCGCTGTCGCAGGGGCTAGTGGGTGAGCTGGCGGTGCAGGTGACGCAGCAGTGGAGGCTCGTTGCTTCCCGGTACGCCGGCCGCTCGGGGGACGCGCCCGGCCCCTGAATCTTTCCTCCGCCCTCCTCCGTACGTATATCCGTCCGCAGCCTGCACCCGTTTGCACGGAGGGTCCCCATGAGTCTCGTAGCGAAGATCGCGACCGGCGGCATCCTCGCGGTCATCGGCCTGATGGTGCTGAAGATGGTGTTCGGCCTGGTCGGCATGCTCGCCGCCGTCCTCGCCGTCGCGGTCAAGATCGCGCTGGTCGTGTTCGTGGTCTGGCTCGTGATGCGCCTGTTCCGGCGGCCGCGCGACGAGCTGGCATGATGAGCGGCGCGGCGGAGCCGCGTTGGGTCGTCCTCCGCGAGATACTCGTCCGCGACGGACACGCGCGGCGCTTCGAGCAGGTCTACGGCCCGGCGGGCGACCGGGTGCGGCTGTTGCAGCGCGCGCCGGGCCACGTACGCACGGAGCTGTGGCGTGATCCCGCGACGCCCGGGCGCTACGTCGTCGCGGACCACTGGACATCCGCCGAAGCGTACTTCCAGTTCCTCTCGACCTTCGCTGCGGAGCACGCCGAGCTGGAGGACGCGTGCCGGGAGCTGATCGAGCGTGAACGGCACCTCGGCTCCTTCGACAGCGTGCAGCCCTCTCCTTTTCCGCATCTGCCCCGTACATTGGATGTCTGATCCCCGGCGCGCCGGCGTGGCGCGCCACGCGTCCACGGCACGCCCCGACGGAGGGAGCGCATGTCGACGTCTCGCACTGCCGGCGACGCGCGCGCCGCAGTCGTCGCCCCGACGAGAGCCCGCACGTTTGCCCTCGGCCGCGCCCCGGCCCTGCTGATCTCCGCTCTCCTGCTAGCCCTCGCCGTGCCGTCTGCTGCCGCGGCTCAATGGGTCGCGCAACCGACGGGCAGCAACGCCGAGTTCCGGGGCCTCGCCGCCGTCGACTCGCTGGTCGCGTGGGCCGGCGGGCGGAACGGCGCGTTCGCGCGCACGGCGGATGGCGGCGCGACGTGGGTCGCGGGCATCGTGTCCGGCGCGGAGTCGCTGTTCTTCGTGGACGTGCACGCCCTGGACGCGGACACGGCCTGGCTGCTGGGCACCAGCTTCGACGGCGGGCTCGCGCGCATCTACCACACGACGGACGGCGGCGCGACGTGGCGCGTGCAGTACGAGGACACCACGCCCGGCGCGTTCTACGACGGCTTCGCGTTCTGGGACGCGAAGCGCGCGATCGCGTTCAGCGACCCGGTGAACGGCTCGTTCCGGATCGTGCGGACGGAGGACGGCGGAAAGACGTGGAAGGTCGTCGCGCCGGCGAAGATCCCGCCGCCGCTGGAAGGCGAGGCGGGGTTCGCGGCGAGCGGCACGGCGGTCGCGACGCAGCCGAACGGGCTGGCGTGGATCGGCACCGGCGGCGGGCGCGTCGCGCGGGTGTACCGGACGTCGGACTACGGCGCCACGTGGGAGGTCGCGGAGACGCCGCTCGCGGGCGGCTCGACGGCCGGCATCTTCGGCATCGCGTTCCGCGATTCGCTGAACGGCGTGGCCGTGGGCGGCGACTACCAGCAGCGCACGGCCGCGACGCCGAACGTGCTGCGCACGCGGGACGGCGGCCGCACGTGGGAGCTGGTGGGCGCGAGCGCGCCGCACGGCGTGCGCTACGGCGTGGTGTACGTGCCGGGCGCGCCCACGCCGGTGCTGGTCGCGGTCGGGCCGTCCGGCTCCGGCTACTCGCTGGATGACGGCGCGACGTGGACGCTGATCAGCGACGTCGGCTACAACACCGTCTCGTTCGCGGCGCCGAACGCCGGGTGGGCGGCGGGGACAGAGGGGCGGATCGCGCGGTGGAGGGGCGTGTTCGGCGGGGGCCGGTGAAGCGGGGCGGCCGTTGCGCTCGCGGCGCGCCGGACGCGTCGTGACGCGGCCGCGACGAGGGCGAGGGCAGGGGACCGCCATCCGCCTTTCAAGATCTGCCGCGTTCCCCCGCCCTCGCCCTGGCCCTGGCCCAGCGAAGCTAGTACCGGTTCTCGCTCGCCCAGCGGTACGCTGTGTACGCCGAGACCACGTGGCAGATCCAGCCCAGCAGCCCGCCGGTGCCGATCCACAGGCCGGGCGTCACGATCAGCCAGAACAGGCCGCGCAGGAACTTGCCGTTGTAGAACTGGCCCAGCCCGGGGATCAGGAAGCTCAACACCGCCGCAGTGCCCGGGTTCTTCATCTCGCTCGCCTCCGTCGGTTGTCGCGGCTCGTCCACACGCGTGACGCTCCTCGCGTCCCGGCCGCGGCTATCCTGCCTTACGTGGCGCCTGGCAGTGGAGTTGCACGCGGCTGCCGCGGCGTGGCCCGGTTAGCAGCCCCGCGGGCAGGTGTCGCGCAGTTCGCACTGGCAGGGGCACCCGGCCCGATCGCCGGTGCTGTGGACTGGCCGGGGGCACGGCCGTGCGATCGCCGGCAAGCGAGCACTCGTGGCCACCGGCGCCGTGACTGCTCGATTGCCGGCACATGATGCCGGTAGGCCCGCACTCGTGCGATCAGCCGTGATGAGTGCGATGCCACCGGCGATATTCGCCGAATCGGAAGGGGCAGGGGAGTGCCGTGAATACGTGGTTGACCCGGATGGCGCGCGGCCGGCGCAGGAGTTCCGCTTCGGCGACCCGGACTTCAACCTCCGGTCGCTGCGTGGCAACGCGCTGCTGCGCTGGGAGTACCGGCCCGGATCGACGCTCTACCTGGTCTGGACGCAGTCACGCAGCAACACCGCGCCGTTCGGCGACCTGGACTTCGGCCGCGACCGCCAGGCGCTGTTCCGGACCAAGCCGGACAACGTCTTCCTGGTCAAGCTGAGCTACTGGCTGGGGCTCTAGACCTGGGGCCCCGGCAAATCGAAACGCCCTTTCCATCCGCGCCGCATCGTGAGGCGGCGAGTGTCGCGGTGGCCGCCACTCGCCGCCTCGTGCCCGCATCTGGCCACCCGCGGTCGCGCCCCTGGCGTGCCGCTTGCCCCCACACGCGTGCGCTCCTCGACAGCAAGGAGCCAGGCGCCGGCGGCCCGGCCGGACGATCGGCCCGAGCCGGCCGCGCGGGTGCAAGGACACGGCTCGCGCGCGTGCGCGTGACGGAACCGCGGAGGCGACGTTGTACCGCACCATCCTCCTGCCGCTCGACGGCTCGGTCTTCTCGGAGCACGCCCTGCCCGCCGCGCTCGAGGTTGCGCGGCGCTCGGACGCGGTGCTGCACCTGGTGCACGTGTACCGGCCGGACGAGCCGTGGCGCGACCTCGAGGAGCTGACGCCATACCGGTTCGAGGGCGAGCCCGCGTACGAGGAGGCGTACGAGAGCGAGGATCGGCAGATCGCGCGGCAGTACCTGGCGTGGGTCGCACGGCAAGCGGAGGAGCGTGGCGCGCGCACGGAAACCGCGCTGTTGAACGGCGAGGACGATGTCGCATTCAGGATCCGGCGGTACGCGGACGAGGCGGGCGTGGACCTCGTCGTCATGGCGACGCACGGCCGCGGCGCGCTCCGCCGCGCCTGGCTCGGCAGTGTGGCGGATACGCTGGTGCGCGAGGGCCGCCGGCCGGTGCTGCTGGTGCGACCGCCAGGCGAGGAGCTCCGGCCGGACTTCGATGTGCGCGTCACGTTCAACCACCTGCTCATCCCGCTAGACGGCTCGGACGAGGCCGAGCAGGCCGTTGGGCCTGCCATGGACTTGGGCGAGGCGACGGGCGCGCGCTTCACCCTCCTCACGGTGATCCCCGTGGCGATCCCGCTCGGCGTGATGAACCCGGAGCTGATGGTGGATGAGCGCGAGCGCGCCGAGGCGGGCGGGCCGGAGCCGAACGGGCCCGCACGCGCGTACCTCGAACGCGTGGCGGAACGCTTCCGGGGCGAGGGCCGGCAGGTGGACACGCTCGTCGTGGTGGAGGGCGACGTCACCGCCGCGATTCTCCGGCAGGTGGAGCAGGTTGGTGCCGATGCGATCGTGATCGCCACGCACGGCCGCAGCGGGCTCTCCCGGCTCGTGATGGGCAGCGTCGCGGGCGAGCTGGTCCACAAGGCCGGCGTGCCGGTGCTGGTCTACCGGCCCGAGCCCCGCGAGTGAGCGTTGCGCCGGCGGGTGCACCGGCGCAACGCGTGAACGCCGAGGAGGCGTTCGTCACGTCAGGTGCCGGCGGGTGCGCGGGCGCGACCCGCCGGCCGTTCGGTCACGGCGCGGTCGCGCGCGCCCAGTCCCAGCTCTCGAGTCCCCGCTCGTTCACGGCCTTGACCATGATCTCCGCGCCGGCGGGCACGTCGGACAGCCGCGCGCGCGGCTCGTTCACCGTCGTCGTGCGCAGCTCGCCGCCGGGCGTGCGGTAGCCGACGACGTACGAGCGCACGTCCGACTCCGCGGCCGGCGTCCACGTCGCCTCCACGTCCCGCCCGCGGCGCGTGACCTCCAGCCCCGTGAGGCGCGAGGGGCTCGAGGCCATCAGCATGATCGACGCGACCGTCGTCTTGCTGACCTCCGCGACGAGCCGCTGGTTGATCGTCTCGAGGACGTCGTGCTCCTGGTGGTAGTGCGGGCTGCCGAGGATCGGGTACGAGCCGATGCCGCCGATGATGTCGCCCCACGCCTCGTAGAACGCGGCGGCATCCGTGCCGCGGTAGTACTCGGCGTCGTACGTGATCAGGTCGGTGAACAGGAACGCGGCCGCGTGCTGGAGGTCGCGCAGTCCGCGGTTCGAGTAGCGGATCGTGTTGTCCAGCCGCACGTCGTTCGCGTAGCCGACCATGTCGTTGTTCAGCGCGCCGACGATCTTCATCCCCTCCTCGGCCGCGCGCCGCACGAACTCCCGGCTGCCCAGCAGGCCGGACTCCTCGCCCGTGAAGAACGCGAACTTGATGGTCCGCGGCTGCGGCCGCTTCGCGAGCACCCTTGCCGCCTCGAGCAGCGCGGTCGCGCCCGAGCTGTTGTCGTCCGCGCCAGGGCCGCGCTCGACCGAGTCGAAGTGGCTGGACACGACGTAGACCAGGTCCGGGTCCACGGTGCCGCGCAGCGTCGCGACGACGTTGGCCGTGCGGATGCCCGGCCGCGGCTCGAACCACTGGATCTCCGGCTCGTAGCCGTACTGGCGCAGCTTCGCCGCGTAGTACTCGATCGCCTTGTGGTTGCCCGGCTGCGTGATGTGCTTCGAGCCGAACTGGAAGACATCGTTCGCGTAGCCGTAGATGCGCGTCGCGGAGACGTCCTGCACGGCCGCGCGCACCTCGTCCGCGATCGGCGCGAACATCCGCTCGCCTCGCTCGCGCAGGTCCCGCTCATGGGCGAGGTTGGTGCGGATGCGGGCCAGCACCTCGTCCTTCGTGACCGTGCGGTTCAGGTCGAGCAGGATGACGGGGCGCTCGGGCGAGATCGTGTTGCCATCCCGGTCCGCGACGATCAGCACCTTCGTGCCGTCGGGGCTCACCTCCCACTCGTACTCCGGCGCGACCGTGCGCACCGTGTTGTTGTGGTGCAGCCGCGTGCGCTTGCCGGTCTCCACGTCGTAGAGGTACGAGCGGCGGTGGCGCGGCTCGCCGATCAGCGCGAGGACCGTCTTCGCGTTGATGAACCGCGGCGCGATGTCGTGCTGGATCTCGCGCGTCAGCCGCCGCTCGTTGGTGCCGTCGTTCGCCACGACGAACAGCTCCCAGTCCTCGCGCGGCATCATCTGGTAGACGACCATGCTGCCGTCCGGCGAGAGCGCGGGCGCCGCGACAGGGGCCGCCGTGCGCTTGACGACGACGGGCTCGCCGCCGCTGCTCAGCGAGACGACGTTCACGGTGTTCTCGCCGTTCTCCTCGGCGACGAACGCGAGCGTCGAGCCGTCCGCGGAGAGTGCCGGCTGCGTCCCCGTGAACGTGCGCGTCTCGCCGGTCGAGAGGTCGCGCACCGCGATCGTGTTGCGGTTGACCGTGTACACCAGGTGCCTGCCGCCCCGCGCCGCCATGACGTTGTCGTGGATGCCCGGGCCGGTCACGAGCTCCACAGGCCGCTGGCCATCCCGGACCTCGACGACCGCGGTCCGGTCCGTCTGCCCGCGCGGGAGGCCGGTGATGTAGAGCGCCCGGCTGTCCGCCGAGAACGCGATCTCGGTCTTGGCCAGGTCCTCCGCCGCGATGGTGCGCTCGCGGCCAGAAGCCAGCTCCAGCACCTTGACCTGCGACTCGAGCGCCTCCAGCACCGCGAGCGCGCGTGTGCGGCGGATCAGCTCCTCGCGGTTCGCGCCCGCAGCGGTCAGGCGCTGCAGGTCATCCTGCGCGGCCTTGAGCGCCGCGCTCGGTCGCGACGGCGGGGCGATGTACGCGGCGCGCAGGCCGTCCGGCGAGAACACCAGCCCGCCGCCCCGGACCTCGCGCAGCTTGCGGGGCGACGCGCCCGAGATGTCGACGATGTGGGTGCGTAGCGTCTCGCGCGTGCCGGTCTCGAAGGCGACCAGGCGGCCGTCCGGGCTGAACTGGATCGCGCGGCCGTCCGGCGCGATCTCCGTCGCGTGGTACAGCTCGCCGGTGAGGAGCGCGACCGGCTCGAGGAACCGCTCGCCGCCGGGCGCCTGGAGCAGCCGCTCGAGCTGCGCGAGCGCCTCGGGGTACGCGCCGTCCTGCCAGTTCACGTATGCAGAGTCGTACAGCTCCTGGAGTGGATCCTGCGCGGCCGCCGTGGCCGGCACGGCCAGCAGGAGCGCAGGTAGCAGCAGCGTCAGCGAGCGGGTATACTCCATTGGTCCACCTCGGCGGGGACGTTGATCGTTCCGACTCGCCCGCGCACGGGCTGTGGTCGGGGTTGACGGAAAATCGATGGCCGCAGGCCGTCAGGCGAGGAGCGCATGATCCGCGAACACATCTTCAGGATCGACGAGGGCGGCGAGCCCTGGTTCCGCTGGCGCGGCGGCGAGGTCTCGCGCATCGAGGCGCTGGCGGACATGGTCTTCGCCTTCGGCCTCACGCTGCTCGTCGTCTCCCTCGAGGTGCCCGCGAGCTTCGACGAGCTGTTCCGGATGATGGAGGACTTCGCCGCCTTCGGGCTGTGCTTCGCCCTCATGCTCTTCATCTGGCACTCGCACTACAAGTTCTTCCGGCGCTACGGGCTCGAAGACACGTACACCGTCCTGCTCAACGCGATCCTGCTGTTCGTCGTCCTGTTCTACCTGTACCCGCTCAAGTTCCTGTTCACGTTCCTCGTGGGGGAGCTACTGGGCCTGGGCGGACCCGCGGTCCCCCAGCAGCCGGACTGGAGCGACATGAGCCGTCTCATGATCATCTATGACACCGGCTTCCTCGCCGTCTTCCTTTGCTTCACGCTGCTGTACGCACACGCCTACCGGCGCCGCGCCGCGCTCGGGCTGGACGAGCTCGAGCGGCACACGACCGTGACGGCGCTCCAGGGCAACGCGATCATGTGCACCGTGGCGCTCGCCTCCATGGCGATCATCGCCCTGCGCCTGCCGCAGTCGCCGCTCTGGGCCGGGCTGGTGTACTGGGTGATCGCGCCTGCGCTCGGCGTGCACGGCTACTGGCGCGGCCGCGGGCACGGACGGCTGGTTGCCGCCCGCCTGGCCCTGGCCGCCGCCGGCGCGGGCGCGCCCGCCGCGGCCGGCGGCGCCCTCGATACCCCCGATCAGCGCGGGCGGTGAGGCGGACACCATGGTACTGGACATCGAGTATCTCGGCCAGCGCGGCGCGATCGGCGCGTTTCTCATCGAGACGGACGGCGGTGCGGCCATCGTCGACCCCGGCCCCGCGTCCGCATTGGCCGGCTTGCGCGCTCGCCTGGAGGAGCGGGGCATCGGCGTGGCCGACCTCGAGGCCATCCTGCTCACGCACATCCACCTCGACCACGCCGGCGCGACGGGAACACTGGTGCGCGAGAACCCGCGGCTGCGCGTCTACGTGCACGAGCGCGGCGCGCCGCACCTCGCGGACCCGACACGGCTGCTCGCCAGCGCGGGCCGGCTGTACGGCGACCAGATGGAGCGCCTGTGGGGCGAGTTCCTGCCCGTGCCGCGCGAGAACCTGCACGCGCTCGCGGGAGGCGAGGATGTGCGGCTGGGCGCGCGGGTGCTCGAGACCGCGTACACGCCGGGCCACGCGGTGCATCACCTGAGCTACCTGGACACGAGTGAGGGGATCGCGTTCGTGGGCGACACGGGCGGGCTGCGCCTGGACAACACACGCGTCGTCCTGCCGCTCACGCCGCCGCCGGACTTCGATCTCGAGGCGTGGCGGCAAAGCCTCGCCTGGTTCGCCGTGTGGCGGCCCGAGCGGCTGGTCGTCACGCACTTCGGCTTCGCCGACGATGTGCCCTGGCACCTCGCGCAGCTCGAGGAAGGCCTGGAGGACTGGACCGCACGCGTGCGCGCGTCCCTCGCCCGCGAGGCAACCGACGAGGAGCGCGCGCGTGCGTTCGCCGACGACGTCGCCGCCGAGCTCGCCGGCCACCTGCCCGCCGACGAGCTCGCGCGCTACGCCGCCGGCGCGGCGCTGGAGGCGTGCTGGGCCGGGATCGCGCGGTGGGTGAGGAAGCAGCAGGGCGGCTGAGCCGCGTCGATGGCTCGGAACTCGCTTCGGGGGGCTCACGCGGAGACGCGGAGATTTCGGTTCACACAGAGACGCGGAGACGCGGAGGTTCTGAGGCGCGGAGGGTTGGTTCCGGGTCTGTGGTGCTGCGGAGACCTCGCGGCGTATTCAGAGGTCCTTTGATGTGGTGGTTTGGGCCGGGCGGGTCAGGGTTCGCGGGGCTGAAGCCTGCCTCACCCGGCAGGCTCCGCGGCGGGATGAGCAGAGATCCCACCGGAAGAAACCACAACGATCATGAACGTTGATCCGGGCGGGGAACGCTCGGATCCGCGATGGACGCAGCCCGGCCCCCTCAGACTCCGCGTTCTCCGTGTCTCCGTGTGAG